>Ga0115005_10000454_pt1 | contig 31327 bp, 31 predicted proteins | sample ArcOceMetagenome_FD_87163 | JGI IMG/M metagenome (GOLD analysis project Ga0115005, IMG submission 87163) | Marine eukaryotic phytoplankton communities from Arctic Ocean - Arctic Ocean - Greenland ARC118M Metagenome | ecosystem: Environmental > Aquatic > Marine > Oceanic | place: Arctic Ocean...
AGAAATTAACACCAGGAGTTATTAAACTGTTCCCCCCCCCCCCCACACACAGCCGCGAGCAGGCAGTCAGTGCGAATAAGAAAGAAAACACATGCAATCACCCCAGCTTATTAATGTTGATAATTGGTTCACTTCTCCATTCATTACTGGTACTTTAGAAAATTAATCATGGACTATGTGATCTTAGTCTCCTTTATTTTCATAACTGTTGTGGAATCACGGCGTCTCGATGCGAGTGGTTTCGTCTCCCCAACGCGTAATTTTGGCAGAAGAAATGGTATTCACGGCTTGGGTATAAATCAAATGAATGCACAATTGAGGCGAACTAATCACAGAATAATCATTCACAAAATAGATTTCCACTCAGCCAGGATACCGATACTGAAAACCTCAACTTGCGATGAGTCAAGTGATGAAAATCCAACCATAATGCCAACCACAGGAGCTTCATCGAGACGAGCACCAAGGAAGAGAATCACAAACAAATATGGATTGATTGAATCCAATGATGAACGATTACCTGAAAAATCCGAGGAGAAAAGACGACGAGAAGCATCAAGATTTGTAAATCGGCAAAAAAAACAAGTTGAGAAAGTCAATGAGGAGATTAGGAACAATCACGTCATGCGGATTGGGGAAGGGGATGACTCTTTTCAATCTTTAGCAAAAGTGGAAGAAATGGCCAGGGGGAAATGCAATGGAGCTAATGGAGATATGTCCCAACGAATACTAATCAATTTTCAATCTGCAATGGAGGAACAAAAATTGGAGAACTTGACAGATGAACTGGTCGCTTGTAAGACTCTCAATGCCAAAGGCGATCGAATACCTTTGAGTGCAATCATTCTTCCTCGTGATCAAACAAGTCTGATACGGTTACTCGGGGCTAAGGGAGCCTACACGAGTATGCTTAATCTCTTACGTCATTTAGAAGAATCTATGAATATTTCTGGGTCTCAATATGCCTACACGGCAGCCATCACAGCATTGGCTCAGTCTTCGAACAGGAGATGGAGGGCACAAGCGATAACATTACTCGATGAGATGGATGAAAAAGCTATACCACCGAATACATATACATTTACTGCCACGTTTTTGGCTGTAGATGGTGGGAAAGCAGCTTTGGAATTGTTGAATAGAGCGAAGAGTAGCAAATCCAAATCCGTAGAAGTTGGGATTCATCTCTACAATGGAGCAATTCATGCATGCTCTCGCAATGACTTGAATGGGGAAAATGGGTGGCAAACTGCTCTCTCTCTTCTTAGGACACAAATGCCGAGAGATGGCATTGAACCTAATGAACAGACGTATACATCTGTAATTCACGCATGTGCTAAATCTGGTCAACTAAAGGTTGCAATGTCAATATTTGATGAGCTAAGGTCTACGAGGGGCATACCCGAAAGAAGTGCTAATAAAGTTTGGGGAGCAATACTTAGAGCTTGTGCCACAACAGGTGATAGTTCAAAAGCGATGGAACTTATGAGGGATATGTTAAGCAGTAACGTCAGGCCGAACACTCTCCATTACAATTCTGTTCTGTCAGCCTTGGCTAAGGAAGGTAATGATAAGATGGCGGTGGAGTTGTTGGACCGAATGGTAGCAGGCACTGTCCAAAGTTTCGTTCTCGATGGTGAAAAGAGTCAAACCGTTGAATCAGATGGGGTGGTACAAAGGACTGGTGCAATGCCAGACCTCATCTCAATCAACACTGTCCTCACTTCATTTGTAAAGTCTGAAAATTACAATGGAGCTAAACAATTCTTTAGACGAGTAAAACTTGGTGAATTCATGTACGATAGATTGGATAGTCGTGCTGTGATCCGCCCCGATATAATTTCTTACAACTCATTGCTATCGGTGTGCAAAGATTCCAGGGAAGCGAAGATAATTATGCAAGAGGTAAGTTTTGAGCATTGATTGAACTTATCATTACTTGTATGAACAGTGTCACTTACAAGTGTGCATTAGATTCGAACATCTCGAAGAAGTAGAATGTATGCTGTTAAGCCGACGAGTGTGACTTATACAAATGCAATTGGAGCTTGTAAGAGAACTAATCCGCCAGATATGGATACGGCATTGTATTTCTTAGAAGAAGCCAATAAGGATGGTGTCAAGCAAAATGTGTAAGTTATTTGTACACTCGTCTTCACTTCGCGTTTTTGTTTATCTTTTATCTCGCCCCCTCTCAAAGGGATATATTTTATTTTCCAGTTTCATGTATTCGGCCGCGATTTGGACAGCGGAACGGTGTGGAGATGCAAAGACAGCCATTTTCCTACTAGCGTCCATGAGGAGTAACCGATGCACGCCCAACGCAGTGTCTTACGATGGAGGTAAGAAGCAACAGTTGTATAACATGATTTGATGCCTTTATCTTTGCAGTTGTAATTCTCAATATTGTGATGGTCATTTCTCGGATTCTAAGCCTTGTCAGCACTAGCATCTCGAGGAAAATTTGATGAAGCTTGCTCCATGTTTCGGATAATGAAAAAGGATAGAGTCGAACCGACAGCCATCACATTCCAAAAGCTCGCCCTTGCTTGCCAAAAATGTGATTGTCCTGCTAAGACAATTGTTGAATGCCTCGAGGAAGTTCTGTCTCAATTGGATGACTATGAAAGACGGGCTGTGATGAGTGGACCTGTACACAATATGCTCATTAGAGAATACGGGAATCTGAATGACTTTGATAATGCTTTGCGAGTGTTTGAATCAATCGACAGAGTCAACGCTCAAATTTTGAACTCCATTCTCTTCGTATGTTCTGCTGTTTCACCAGTCCGATGGCAAGACGCCATTATTCTTCTACATACCAGCGACATCGTGGCTGGAGCGGCTGGTCGGGGTCGCATTGAGTATTCTGCTTTAAGTTGTGCGGTGATTGCATGTTCAAAGGAGAATCAGTGGAAGGTAAATGAACCAAACTGCATTTGAGTAATGTCATACCTTCCGATTTCTTCTGACAAAATTTATATCTCGTTATGAAACAGGAGGGTCTCAATCTCTTGAATATATATGGTTCAGCAATGAATGGTGGAAATCCGAAAACTTCGGTCGATGCTGTCAATTCGGTAATTGCAGCTGCTGGACGAGATGGGAGGCCTGATGAAGCAATTAGAATATTGAATGAAATGGGTAAATACGGAGTAGTTCCTAACGAAAGAACATACAGAAGTGTTGTAGTTGCATGCAATCAAGCAGAGCATGAGAAGAGGAGACAAAGGCAGCGACAATACCGACTGAAAGACTCAAGTATACTCCAATCAGGTAGACGGGATCAACCCGCCTTTCAAGACGACGATCCTATAAATTTGCAATGGTGGGAAGCAGCATTATCGCTTTTTCGGAGAATGAAAGAAGAGGATCTAACACCAGATATTCAAACATACTCATCAGTCATATCAGCATGTGAAGCCGCAGGCCAATGGCAACGGGCCATTGGAGTTTTACGGTTTATGATGAGTGATGATGCCAGTCAAAAGCCCAATAAATTTTGCTTCAATGCTGCAATAGCTGCTTGTGAAAAGGGCGGAGCCTGGTTAGAGGCTGTTGAACTCTATGAAAGGATGAGACAACAAGTGAAGCCAAATTTCATTACAATGAATAGCTTACTGATTGCTCTAGAAAATGCAGACCAAAAGGAAATGGCAGAGAATATGTATAGGGAGGCACTCAAAGACAAAACCGTCCGGCCATGGAAATTGACCCTACATGAGAATTCAAAAAGGATCTATGCTATGGTAAGTTCTATAAGATTCATTCCTAGGGATAATCCTTTTTAAAGTATGCCTACACATACTCGAGGTTCTCACGTCCTGTGGTCTTTTGTTTAAAAGGACCTTCATCAATTCTCTGCCCCCATGGCAAAGATTGCTGTAAGGAACGTACTTGATTCACTCATGTCAGCAAGGCCAGTCCATGATAAAAACAAAGATCTGATTATTATTGTAGGGAAGGGAAAAGGCAGTGAAGATGGAATTAGGGTACTGATGCCACAGGTCAAGAAGTTACTAAACGATGAGTACGGCATGAAAAGCTCTGTGGACGACACTAATAGCGGACGCCTACTCGTTCGAAGCGAAGATTTGATCAAATTTGTAGCTCGTTGAATAATTTGAATGGCAGGGCATAAGATTAATCTAGGTAGCAACATAGAACGTATATTCACAAAATCTACTCGACATGTAGCCTCTATACTTCTATTACACCTCCACACACAAATGATTCATTCCGATTGGATTGTTGTTCGGAGACGACTTCTTAATAAACCCTTTTGGTATCGATTATATACACCTTACTTAATTAATGAAATAAGTAATGAGTTATTTATTTATTTGGATCGGCCAGATCTCACCTACACTAACATGTTCTTACACTACAAAGTAAAATTATTCCCATACATTCCATGGTGATCACATTTGCTGCGGAATCTACTGCAGATTGTAGGGCACAACAATTCTCCTTCAATATGCTGCTCGCATTTCTCTCCATCCTGCCGAAACCATTCACAATTATGATCCTCTCCAAGACCACTCACACTGAAAAGGCCAACGAAGTCTTTGTAGTCAGGACAAGGCCCAATCTTCTTGAGAACTTCAAACATGGCGGGAATCTTCTTCCTAACCCATGGTCTATCAATGATATTTTTGGTCTCAGAGATGTCCCTCTTCAGATTGTACGCCTCATATGTATTGTTCTGAGGATGATGGACAAGCTTGAGATTCCCTTTTTTAATAGCATGTTGCCATGTGCGAGAACCACCCCCCAATTGAAACATGCCCAGGTATTTTCGAAGCTCTTGCCTATCCTTGGCTTTCACAATGTAACGTGCGAAACTCACGGAGTCCTGCGCGGAACCCACAGGTTTGTCGATCCCTACCAACTCGCAAATGGTGGCATAAATGTCGTTGAGACCAACCATTTTCTTTCGCTTAACTCCTGCTTTAAACTTGCTGTCGTACCTGATGATGAGTGGGACCCTGTGCCCCCCTTCCCAAATATCACGTTTTGCTCCACGCAACGGGCCACTGGTTCGATGCCCAGTATTCACTGTAGCGACTTTGTTAAGTCCTCCGTTATCACTCGTAAAGATGATGATGGTCTCTTCTGCGAGATTCTTGTTTTCGATCATTGAAACAATTGAGCCAACTGCCTTGTCCATTGCACCAAGCATATCAAGATGTGAAGTCTCGTACTGACAGCGCCAAGTGCCACATATGCGAAAAAGGGATCATTTGGTCTATTCGCCAAATGATTATCAATGAAGGCATTTGTCTCATTCACGAGAATCATATCGTACGCTGAGGAGTCCCAACTCGGATCCCCTTCGCCTAGCTTTCTTTCCCCAATAATTGATTCTCCATGTGGGTCATTTGATATGTGCCCTTCTTCCAATATTTAGCATTTGATGGTGTGGTTGTGAGAAAGTCATCTCGGAAGAATGCGTAGGGAGGAGACTGGATTCCTGCGGTAGTTATGTAGGATCGATCGAAACCTAAATAGTCAGGTCCTTGAATGAGTGGCAGAGTCCAATCATGACCTTCTTCTGTGATAATGTTTTTGAGATTTCCGTCCTTATTTTGCATGCCATTTGGAGGAACTTTTCCTCCCAAATGCCACTTTCCAAAAACTGCCGTTTCATACCCTGCCGTACGTAATGCCTCTGCGATACTCTTTTAATACTTAGTGAATTGATTCAAACCTGAATTCACATTCCATGTTCCATAATGATTCGATCCGCGATGGGGATAGTTTCCACTCAGGAGCATGTACCGACTGGGTGCGCACAAGGGTGACGAATGAGCATCTGTGAAAGTAATTCCTTTATCTGCTAGCTGCTGGAGGTGAGGCATTTGGACTTTACTCGTTTCCAAACAATTCCAAAAGAATGGTATATCTCCGGTGCCGACATCATCAGCCAGGATGATGACAATGTTTGGCTTCTTGTTCGCGTTGTTAAGTTCATTGTAAGTGTAGGTTGTGTTGATGGTGGGACTTGTTTCAGTCTCTTCTGCGATTACTTGCATGTCACACGTTGCGAGGGAAACCAACGCCAGCACAGCAAGCAACCAACATTGAATATGCATGTTGAAATGGTTTGTTTGTTTGTATTTACCTCATTCCCATAAAGGGAAACGCTCTCTGCTGCAAAGACTGTTGCCGTTTTGGCAAGCAGCTTCGCTTTGTGTGTGTGAACGCTCTCTGCTGCAAAGACTGCTGCTGTTTTGGCAAGCAGCTCCGTTGTAGATTTGTGTCTGTGGTATTCAACTATTACACGTACATGTAGTAAATGTACAAATAGAATGTGATGATTGAAAATGTGATAATATTCAATACATCCTTCTTTTATCGACAACAAATTTTACTGCTAAAATCTATTCTAATCAATTACTACTACGTGTAGTACATCGAATCTATCTATTCTAATCAATTATAGTACTATATAAACGATCTATCTATTCTAATCAATTACTAGTATATAAATGATCAATCTATTCTAATCAATTACAAGTACACTGCCAAGGTGGCACAGCAACAGGATAGAATGAACATGACTGAATTAGCATCCGCATGTCGCCACCTACACGCCCTCCAGGCGAAACAACTTCTCCACTTGGAATCAACATTGGCTGCTGAATATGGATATATTACAGCATCGCGGCGGGAGGAAGAGGAGGAAGAAACGAATGGATTTATTCGTGATTTTGAGGAAATGGATGGAGACGAATACAAAGGGATGAAGTGGAGTACAACTGCTGAAGCATTACGAATTATACGATAGGACACGCTACACACACGTAGCTACCGTACGTGTACATGTTGAATCAAGGTTGAATGTACAAAAAATAATATTTTAAAATTAGGCATTCACTTTACTGCAGTGTACGTGTACTTTTGCAAAATGAGCTGATCAAAATTCCAATCAAAACCAGTATTCCAGAAATTACGTGCTGCATAGAAATTGGCTTGGGAAATACAATGTAACTCAACATCATCGTCGCTACTTTGCGCAATGTAGTCACAGCCACAGCTGCTACTGGGCCACTGCTTTGAATCAACTTAGTATAAGCCAACACCGCGGTGGAAAGTCCGAGCCCAATACTCACCAAATATACCAACAAACTAATATCTTGAGCACCAGCAGATATGGCATCGTTTAGTGAACCGCTGAAGAACATGAACACCAAAAGCATTGCGAATCCAATCGTATTTGTATTAATCATGACTGCCTGGGCACTCAAATCCATGCCACCAACAGATGATGTCGATTTTCCATTTACCATTGGCAAGCCTTTTGTTGACGACACAGATATGGAGGGAGCCATCAACCGTTGCTGGACGTTCGGAACGATGGCATCGCAAATAACACTCGTGGTCAATAGAATAATTCCAAGATAAGATGTATCATTTCCAGAACCACCTTTTTCAGGATTGAAGCCATATCCTGCTGCCCCAATGCATATGAAAAATGCTGCAAGGTATTGGACATGCGTGTATTTCTTGTTTCGATATACTAGTGTAGATATAAGCATTGTTGGAATAAGTTTTGCTGATTTGAACACGACCTTTGTGCTGCAAAGGCAAAGACACAAGATGAGTACGTAGATAAAAAGGTTTGACTTGCATAGAACAAGATTCCGCCCATCAATACTTACGGGTATGACACGTATCTCAATGACTGTGTTGCAGCCCCAGTTGCTCCAAACACTAGAAAAGAGAGTCTAATATACGGTAGCGTCTCTCTCAAACTCCTCGGAAATGTTTCGCAAACTTTGCCTCTTGAAATGATCAGTGGTAGCATAAAACAGAATCCAAATTGAAAGAGAGTGACCGAACTAGCGAGTGATTCCAAATCGGGAAAATTTGAGGACACTGCCTCAAGAGCAAGTTCGTGGGCTATCATCGCGAAGAAGAATACTGAGATGTAAAGCGTGACTGCATACTTCTGAGGAAGACCTATGTCAGATGACTTGAGCTTGGATTCCTTTGGTGGTGTGTCATTCTTGTATTTTGCCGACAGTACGTCATGTTGAAGCAGTGGATTTATTATGTTTGAGTCTATTGATAGTGTTTTGCTTCCTTTATTTTCAGCCATTGTACAGCAGACAATTAAATGAAAGGATTGAGTGAATGGATGTGTTGTATTGTTTGTGCACGTGAAGTACTTCTAGCTTCTAGTAGACAATGAACATGAGGTTATTATGAATGAGGTTGTAATGTAGCAGAAAAGGCATTACGAATTAAAATAGTCACAAACAGACATGAGGCATTTCGCATTCATTGAATGCTTTGCCCCGTTTTCCCGCCAGATTTGATCACATATTGAATATCCTTCAATTTTTTCCAATCAAGCATCATGAATCTTCTTTTCTCAACAGTTCAGCTTGGGAGCTTGGGTTGAAATGGATTGATTGGTCGTAATTTTCTTTCATTTTTAAATTTTGCCGAGCATGCGTGTACACGTAGTGAATTAGGACTGACGACCTTGGAAAAGATCCTACACGAGTAGTACAAATAACTGGAACAAAGTGGAACCTTGCTCAGAAAGCCGTCAAGAGAGCCAAAGCCAACCTCGGCAAAGGCGCAACAGACGATGATATCCTTTCTGAATCCTGTTGAGTTCTCAACCAGACGATTAAAGATGCTGTTTTAGAGAACCGATTGGAAGCTGAGAGAGCTGCAAAAGTAAGGGTGGCTACAGTAAAGAGAGAATGGCAGCTCGTATTTTCGATCACCATGAAGGCGGTATCAATTGATATCGCATGTCCGTTCCGCCCGTTCTTGCCGATGAAGGAGTGCCCTGGAAAAGCAAAATCTGATTTTATGTTATGAAAGAAGATACACGTACAAAAACACAAGGGTACAAAGAAAATCTGCGGTAAAGATATACATCGGTTTCAAGACAGAGAAGGATCTTTAGTAAAATGATTGGATGGGGCGTTGCAATATTATTTAAGTACACGTATCATTAAACGAGCTACACTGCTCAAAATGCCCAAGCGCAAGAAAAAACTGTTGCTAAAAATATTCTACCAATGGCATGGAGTTCACGACAGAGAAGGTTCTTTCATATAACAAGTATATCAGGTACAGGTACACGTAAAAGTAATGTTCTCAATACATACAAAGCCTAAAATCCAACATTTTGTAAAATATCCAATCTATGGTCTTTGACATGCTTGTGTTTTCTCACTTTATCATTCTGGTCTCTGCCATGAGGTACGATTGCTCTCAGTGTTCCAATAATATGGTTCACCAGCATCTGTCAAAACTTCCATCCAATTATCTCCAAGAGATGTCATCCCACTTAACGCATTGGTCGTCTCTTCCTGGCTACTGCTTGCGTTATTTTCAGCATCTGTTTCTGTTTCTACATCCTGCGTTCCAGCAGTATATTTAATCGCAAATTCACCAGCACCACCAGCACCAGCACTAGACTCAAGATTAGGAATATTCCCCCACCCAATCCTTCCCTCTTCAAAATAATCATCTGGAAGTTTATAAACCACATTCTCCAGCTGATTCTCAACATACGCCCCCAACTTCCGAATCAGCTCATCATCTACATCCTCACTGGCACCAAGAACATGCCTCCAAACCGCATCACACACAACTTCAAACCTCTTGAAAGGATCCTGTTCAAATTCTTCAAAGGCATGATCGTACTGTGTACAATGCAAAAAGGTCGCCTGTTGCGCATCCTTCAAATGTGTATTCACAGTCATTTCATTCACCCCCGCCGAACGGATTCTGGCCTTGGTATCGTTCCAAAAGGTATCAAATAGTTCCTCCTGGATCATGAGGTTATAACCGTGCTTACCGCTTTCTTTATCCTCGTCGGTGTTGGAGGCTAGGAGGCGTCTGTGGAGGAACCAGATGTGGAGGGAGAGCATGGCGTGTTGTGGTCGGAAGTTTGGTTGGATTTTGTTGGGGGTTGGTCCGTACCATTGGGGTGAGAGGGCTTGGCGCTGTGCGGCGCGGAAGAGGTGGTTGGAGAGTGCGATTCGGTGTTGTTGGGCGGAGATTGAGTAGCGGTTGACGACGTCTTTCATTAGGTTGGATTGGGTTGGAGTGGAGGAGTACCATCGTGGGGTGTTGCTACTACTGATGGTGCTGAGTGCTGGTGTTGTTAGCCTTGTTAGGGTCTCTGTTATTGTTGGTTTGCATTTGACTGCCTTTGCTTGTCTACCCAAGACTCGACATGTTCGTGATAGAAGTGTCATTTTATATCTTTAGTGTGCGTCGAACTGTAGACTGCTAGTAGAAAGAGAGAGAGCTGCTGTATTTAATGAGCAGTGGGTCTGAGGTTCAAGAAAAGTTGTTTCTTTCAAGGTCGCATTTCTGGTGAGGAAGAAAAGTTGTGAATGAGTCATCCGCGCGGCCGCGCAAGGGAATGAATGACAAGATTCAGTGCCGTTACCTCCGACGGTTGTTGAAATACGTCACACACACACACACAATGAATGAAAAAATCTTTCCAAAAAAAAGATGAGATTGATTCAGATGATGGATCGGATGCACTCGTTCGTTCTCGTCGCGATGACAGTCAGCGATCGGCACTTACTCGGCATGACATGACAACATCATATTGATATATCATATCCGTAGCTTTCATATAGTCACTACACTACTTACTACTACACATACACAACTAGACAAAATGAAGTCAGTGTTCTCCATCACCCTCCTCCTCGTGAGCATCTTCAATGCCTCCGCATTCGCCCCATCATCTTCCCAACGCGTTCACGCTATCTCCACCACCAGTGCCACCTCTACCCAACTACCAATGGTTGGAAACTTCTTTGCTGGACTCTTTGGAAAGACTGATGCCGAAATCACCGAAACCGTTTTCTTTGATGTATCCATTGGCGGCCAGGACGCTGGAAGGATCGAAATGGGTTTGTACGGAGATTCCGTGCCCAAGACTGTGGACAACTTCAAGCAGCTGTGTACTGGGAAACCGGGATTTGGATACAAGGGGAGTATTTTCCACCGTGTCATTCCCGGTTTCATGTGCCAGGGTGGTGATTTCACGAATTTTAATGGTACTGGAGGAAAATCTATTTATGGACGTACATTTGATGATGAAAACTTTGATATTGCTCACGGGGGAGCTGGAACTATGAGTATGGCGAATGCTGGGCCTAATACCAATGGAAGTCAGTTCTTTATTTGTACTGCGCAGACTCCGTGGTTAAATGGAAAGCACACTGTGTTTGGAAAGGTTACCAAGGGACTTGAGATTGTCAAGAAGATTGAGGCTTATGGAACTGAAATGGGGAAGCCAAAGGAGGAGATTAAGATTACCAACTCTGGTGCTGTGTAGATATTTTGAATTAATTTGTACACGCTCAACGTGCTGTGGAATTGAATTGGGAAATGTGGTGCAGGAACATTCTAATCGTTGGAATACACGCGCGTACGTACTGTAGATAAGCAAGGAGACATAAACATCACCTTTCAGGTTCTCGAGAAGGCATCACTGGGTGTTTGGTGTGTAGAGCGTGCATTGCTACTCAACTTTAATAAGAATGTTTCGGTGTCCAGCTGGGACTTGAACTCATGACCTCGTCGTGTTGTACTTTTGGAACTAATACTTGTAGGTTGACATCTCGTACCTCTGGTACTATACAAACTTAGATGGTAGAGTGTTGAGATACTGTTGAGTTACCGCGAGAGGGGTATGATCATACGTAGTGTTGAAATTGAATGAAGAATCGAATCAAATAGTCGATGCTGTATTATCTCTTCTTCTTTACCTCTCCTTCCTCTCTTTTTCAAATGACAGTTTTTTAGTTGAAGTTGGTTGAAGATGATTATTCAAGTTCAAAAAGTGCCGACAATCAAAGATCCAATCACATAATGTTCTGAAGGTGTCAAGAAAATCCAACTCAACCTCATTGGAACATCATAAAATTCCGGAGCTCAACAAAGATCCACCACGTGCCAAACATATTGAATATCTCTACAACCCTATTACATCATGATGAACAATGCATTTAGAAAGGTAGCAAGGTAAGCTCGCATTAGTCATGATTAGTTCTGGTTATTTAGATTGAACTTCCAACTCAACTTCTTCCTTTGACATTTAATTTGACAGGACCGCACTGAACCCCACCCGCCGCTGGATGTCTTCCACCAACATCTATGACGCTGCAATTAGAGCCGATAAGCATAATAACGTCACGAAGAAGATGCTTTCTGACCCCGCAACCTATCCACTTATGCTTATCCTAGGAGTTGCAATGGCTGGATGTTCTGGATTTGGAATATGGTTCTTGAACAACTGCACTGATGTTCGAGTTGATCCTGCCAAGAGGAATCAACTCATTCGCGATTGGTCAAAGCAGTAAGTTGGCCATGGCTTTTTAAATATGGCTCGAGAGCCATTACTTAGTTTTGAGATCTTGTTTGATGATCATGATCGGGAATTCTTCTTCATTGCAGTATCCTTGTTTCATTGTTGGGGACTACGAGTAAGGGAGAAGAACGATACTTGATATACAGGCCTGAAGTCCACCATACCAGGAGCCGTTTGATGTTTAGTTTTTTAACTTCTACTAAAGAGTTCTATTGTAAACTGTATTTGACACTACACGTACGTGTGTGTACTGTATCGCGCACCAGAACAAACAGGACATGGGCATAAATTCATGTGAACATGTGTACCTTTGTGTAAATTTTCTATGCAGGTGGTTACAAGTAAAGAATTACACTTTGAACTTATTGTCCTACTTTTGTACATCTTCAAGTCATGCTTCTTATTGCAATAATATTAGCTGCAGCGAGGTCACCGATGAAAATACACTTTGCGCACTGCACTGGTCACTGGTCTTGTGTTAGTATGTACCGGTATCGTAGGCATATTTAATCAACAATCTCAAAGTGGTTTGGTGGCAACAGTGTACGTACACCCTTTTACAACATTTTCATCAAGCTTCATTTGAACAGCTGAATGATGAAAATAAAATTCGTTTGCGTGTTTGTGTTTCTGAGGCAAGTAAATGAACTTGTACATGGCCAGAATGTCTACAACAACAATCCTCCCCAGAACGGTGGTGGAGGAGGCACAAAGCCGCTAGAAACGGATGAAATCAGATTCAACAAATTCTATTTTCCTTCGTATGCCTTAGGTCCAAAAGGTTTCAAGCCATTGAAGAAAGCAGATTACCCTCTTACTGGGTATGTAAACAATACATTGAGAATCAGTAGTGCAGAATCAGTGATAACTCCAGATGATTGGGAGGTAGTGTATAATGTTCCAGATATGATTGACAAAATTGGTGGACTGCCCCCGCATCCTGAAGCAAACGAGTATGCAAAATTCTGGGATGTAAGTTCATCCTGATCAAGTATTTTCAATTTACTGTTTAATTTTTTGTGAAGGTCACGTTCCTCCAACTTCATGACTTTGAAAATCTTACTCTGGTATCCTAATATTTGCTTTTACACGCACAAAGTTACTCAGGGAAGTTATCTATGTTCAAGAGGTCCGACGAAACAATCCAAAAGCAAATCTGATGATGCTCCCTGATAATTGGAAGGGTCATGACTTGAATAAAATTGCAGAAAATGTTCACAACGAGGTAACTACAATATACGAAATTGTTCATGGAGAATGAAATGTTCATGTTGATCTAACAATTTGCCTCTTGTAGTACCCCGGCACACACCAGTCCTTGTTGATTGCGTAAGTCCAGTTACTATCTCTACGTCTGTTTCAATTGTATGCAATGAATCTAACGAAACACCAGTGACATCTTGTCAGGGAAATGGGGACCTATAAAAATTGATACCAGCATTATACCCCAACGTACAGGTGTGCCATTTCTTAGAAAAGAATTCATGGTGAGTCTCACACAGTGAGGTCATTGTTCTTAATCTTCCTTTACCTTTGCCCTTAACCTCTGCCCTTAACCTCTGATGTTTTCCCTCAACTTTTCTGCGTGCTTAGCTCGCCACAATGAATACGTGGGTATTGAGCGTCGTAGGCCCGCATAATTTCGCTGCAAAATGGTATGCAGGAAGGTGAGTCTCGTTTGGTTCTTATTCCTTAGCATTCTCATCATCGCTGATGACCGCATAGAATGAAGGCTTAATACTCTTGCCTGTATCTATATCCTTAGAGCAAGACCAGAGGAGGTTGTGTGGGCGATCAAAAAAGGGCGAATTTATGAAGGTGTCCCTGCCGATATCAAGCTGAAGATAAATCATCTCCGTATGTCTTCAGCGAAAAACTTCACTGCATATAAAGAAGGAAGTCCGCGACATCCTTCTTGGCCCGCTATGCATGCAGCATCTACGTCTCTCTCGTTTTGGTTATCGATCGTTCTTGATCTCAATGAAGCACAAATGTGTCAGGCAAGATTAACAGACTATGCGATATCATACGCAAGGACTGTAGCAGTAAGTTTAATATGTATTTCGTGTTCAGAAACCGTTGCCGATGCTACTTTCTTACTTTCATTTTGCTCCATATAAGGGAGTGCATTATCCAGATGATAATATCGCGGGAATGAATATGGCTCAACACGTCCTTGCAAGAGCTTTACCAAAGTATCTCGAGGAGAAATATCAAAGCGACCCAGAAGCTGTAGCTAGGAAGATCTACAAGAATAGATATGACTGGCGAACCTTTGATACCAAGAACCCATGTCCAAAACAAAATAACTACTAATACGTGTATGTGTACCGGTATGTGTACGTGTAGTGTAGATGTACCCCGGCATATTATTCGGCACATTCCAAGCACATTCTTATAAATTTAGAAAATGCCTTGTTGCTCAATTTATATTTATTTTTTTATCATTGAGAAGACTCTCCCTATGCGCTTTCTAGCTTTGAATATCTTGCGCTTCAATGTGCTCGAAATGCCTTTAGAGTTCCGATCAGGCCCTCTTCTTGATACTGAAGGTTGAGTATCAAACATGGAAAGTGTAGGCAAGTGCAAACGCTGTGCATCGAGCAATTCTACATCAACATCATGGATATCATTAAAAGATAATTCATCAATGGGATCACTCATCATATTGTTTCTGCTGATTCTTTGTGGTGTCGGGTGTTGACACGAGGGAGGTGCAAGCTGGTCCATTTCCAGGATCGGACGATTCATATGAAGTGAAGATCGTTGATTTCCTTGAATGTTAGGGCATCCTCCAATGAATTGAGGGCCAGTCTTTATGTTAGTATCATCGCCCTCGCTTTCATGAAGAAAATTGCCAGGACAGAGAGAAAACTCGCTAGCTGTCAAGAGGCTTACATGACTACACGTAGTGTTATCGTCAAAGTGAATCATACTCGAATCCTCCTCTTCGTCTGCTTTCTCTTCGCTCAACAAGTCTTTTGAGTAATACAAATCATATGGAGTTGAAGGAGTTTTCTTCGGCCCCGGCTGGATGAACTTGAGTGTGGGGCGCTGAGGCGTTCGTATTACAATGGTCGGTGTTCTACCACTTCTCACGTGGTGTAGTCCTCCATGTCCACTCTGTAGAATTGCTGTACTCGAATATTGCTTCTCAATACGCATAGCTGAATTCTGAAATGACTTGTTGTTTTGATTGATATCATCCCTAGTCAACCCTCTCTGGACATCAAATGACATTTCTTTCAAACGATTCAAGCATAATTGTACACTGTTGAGCTCGTGCTGCATGTGTTTCAGCTGCTGCTCTAGCAACAAAGTTGAGTCGCTGTCGCTCGTCATGGCAGGTATGGGCGTACTTAGTCAATACTCAGATAAAGCTCTGGTCTCGTGAGAATAAAGTATTTTTTTCAAAGTGCTTTCCTATTCTTGAATTTGAATTTCCAAAAAAGTTTTCAAACATTCACAAATTTCTTTCTGAGATAGTCAAACGCTTGGATAACCCTGCGAGAGGTAAATTGAAGTATTTAAATATGGTGAGTTAAATGGCTCAGGCTCGGTTTTCTTGCAAACCTATCATTTGTTTCTCATCTCTTCATTTAACAAAGAGTGCAATTGAAGAGACGTTGGAAAGGATCAAAGGGCAGCCTGGAGTAGAAGGGTAAGTTTTATTCGACATCCATTTCAAATTCTGGATTGTCTGCATCGAATGTATCAAGTTACAGACAAGATTTGAGTCGCTAACCAATCTTTCAAAGTTATGTGATTTGTAACAAAGAAGGTCAAGTTCTACGTCGAATGCCGTCCATGTCTCAAGAGGTCGCTGAGAAGTTTGCAAAACACTTGAATACACTAGCTTCAAACGCAAGAGACATAACGAGAGACTTGAACCCCAACGATGATTTGAAGAATTTACGCATTCGCACAAAAACAAAAGAGCTGATTGTATCCCATTTTGATGACATTATCATCGCTGTCATCCAACAGTGGATGCCATACAGTAACAACAATTAATTCAAGGAGAAGGTCTGGAGTATAGGATTATTCACCCACGGGATATCGAACCAAGACTTTAATATGTAAATAATCGTTTATCTCCTACAAACTCTCAGATCAGCGTCAGAAGTTCACTTTCTTCTTTGAGAAAGTGATCTCCTTTGAGATCTTCTTAAGGAAAGGGATCTCCGCCCTCCTCGTGGTGTCTTCGAATCCTTTGATATAGCGTTTCTACCTCTCCTCTTCTTATCTGGACTGATTTCAACAACTTGTTCGTGAAAGTATTTGTGTTTGAGAGCCATTTCCATGCTTGCAATCCTCTGCTGCGGCTTAGGATGCAAGAGTCTTGCAACAAGATCAGCACCTAATTGTCCACCACATTCATTAACCTCTTCACAAACTACAGACAGTTGAACATCGTTGAATTTTGAAAGCTTGTCCAAAAATTCAGCCTCGCTGTCGGCAGATGAAGGCAGCAGTGGAGATTTGCCAATGATAGCCTCGGCCATAATAAGACCAAAGCTCCAAACGTCCCACAATGGAGAGGCCATCACCTTCTCGGGGGCGAAGCGAGGAAGTTCAATCTTACTTAATTCCTGAGCACGTTTATGCTGCAACTGTCTCTGCCTCTGCACTTCTTGCCTCTTGAAAGAGGCCCTTTCCTCTGCAAGTTGATGACGATAAATGTGCTCTTTTTCTTCGAGTGCTTTACGGAGGCGGGCGATCTCGTCCTCTTGCATAGCTATCACTCTGGCAGAGGCTTCATCAGTGGTTACACTTGATCCTTCTGGAGCAGACGATGCCATCGAAGAGTCCATGCTACTGCCACCATCGTTGAAATCATGATTCGTTCCAGCGATTCCCGGGCCTCCAGTCATTGATCTTGATCTACCTTTGGCGCCATAGCTTCCAAGCCCCAGGTCTTTCAACCCAAAGACAAAAATACCAAATTTCTTCCTCGTGGTATTAGCCTTGCTATTAGGCAAAGGGGGGAGGTCTTTCCCCGATCTTACCATTGACGTCACAGAATTACTCTTCACTGTATCCCCTTTCCATTTCATTAGCCTAGACCTGGATTTTGAACGACTTCTCCGAGATGAAGTTTCTGGTGTAGTACTTGTTGTTCGTACACCTGAGAGACTCTCCGGTGGGACGCACTTCAGTAGCAATCCTCTCATTCCATCACCCATTTTAGTGCTACCACCAATATCTAGAAGTTTCCACTCGCTGCGTCCAAATTGAGCAATCGTATTCATCTCCAACCGCCCATGTACTGCACTATTTTCGTGGAGATGTTGAAGACACTGAGCAACTTTCTTCAAAATGACTTGGCACTTCGACAACCAACCAATTTCATCACGAACACTAGTGTTTGACAAGATCTCATCGAGTGTCCCTTCATTTCTTTCGAAAGATATGCACAATAGTTTACCACTCGTAAAAGAGGCATTTACATAATCTGACACGTTGTGAGTAGAGATCATTTTCTCTACAAAATCAGATGAGAGGTTGCGTTCTCCACGAATTGTTGCTTCAGCATTGAATTGTTCCTCAAATGCATAACACCGTAAGGTGACTTCTTGCTCTTCTGACTCCCATGGTACATAAGAAATCTAAATGGACAATAAGAAGAAACATCTGAGTAAATACAATATTCTTGAAGATTGCAAGTATGAATGAACATGTCTACCCTCTCACCTCACGATTACTCTCAACTGCGACATTCTGTCGAGGGTTCTCTCGAATATGTGTGAATCCTGACTTCAACCATGGCCCTGAGACTTTGAACTTTTCTAATTCTTCTCCATGATCGTAAGCAGGGAAGGATTGAATTTCGCTGCTGGTTAGAGGCATTTTGGATGTGGAAATTTCGTAACGATAGTAGAAACGAAGCAAGTTCTTGATAGCGTCTACAAGCGAAGGGAAAGCTGCATCAATTGTGATTGTTTTTTGGTCGGGTCCTTTGCTCCTGGCTAGTGCCACAATCTGTACGTAAGTTGCATAGTCCGAGAGGAGACTCGTAACGACATCTGTATACTTATTCTTTTTTTCAACTGCAATATGCCACCAGGAATGACCGTGTTCTCTTTCAACGACAGCTCCCATAGATGCATTCATTCTCTTAGTACCAATCTCAATCGGCATATCAGCTGCCAAGAGAGTTTTGATAATTTCAGGCTTTAATTCGGCCTTTGTTGCGAGAGAGATTGGCATCTCGCCGCTGGGTGTAGGAACACCAGCTGCAAATGGAGCTGCTTTGATTAGAGATAAGACAATCAATGGATTGATTCTCTTCATTGACAAAGCCAAATGAAGCGGCAAAAAGCGCTGATCGTTCTCCTTTGTGTAGATCGATAGCGTATCGCCAACCATGTTGTTAAACAATTCAATGGCTTCATAACTTGTACCATTCATTATTGCAGTGTGCAAAGGTGTATTGCCTTATGAAAAGTACGCGAAGAGAAAGTTAGTTATTGAGGCTCAATGTACCCACTTTACTAATAACTTGCATTTCTCGTGATCTTACCTCGGTTGTCTTTGACATCCACATTATAATTTCTCGCTTTGTGCACATTAAGAATACTCTTTAAACTCTTCAAATTCTTAGATCCCACGGTGAGAGCGAGATGAAGAGGAACCTTGCCCTTATTATTTGGCTCGTTCAAAGCCTTACTACTTGTTTCAAGAAGCAAGTGTACAGCCATTTGTGATCCTCGATTACAGTTGGCTGCAGCCAAATGGAGGGGAAGATCTCCCTCATTATTCCTTTGCATCGCTCCAAGTGGATTGAATTTCAGCATAACAATGAAAACGTGCATATTGCCCTTTTTCGCATTCAGTGCAGCATAATGGAGAGGGGTGTTACCATTGTCATCAGATGCAGCCACAAGAGATGGATCTTGCGAAAGGATCTTCAATATCACATTCTCTGGGACAGGTTTATTTTGAATGGCAATTAGGTGGATCAAATTTCTGGCATTAGACTGCTCGTATTGCACAACTGCCAATTCTGGATTGGCTTGAAGAATAATTATCAATTCGTTATACTGTCTATTCATCAGGAACAAGTCTGCTTTTTCCCTGAGGACTAGAATCTGTTCTGAAACTCGATCCACATTCTTGTAAGTAATTGGAGAACCCATTCCAGTAGTTGGGTGGACCACTGATGGTTCAGTGTGAGGGGTACCATAGTCGATGGACTCAGCACCATTGAACGAGTCAGCCTCTACGTTTCGAGCTCTCCCGGGACTTTTCGCCTTGCTAGATTTTCCGAAACCAAAGAATCCTGATGGATTTGCAACTGACCTTTTCGTTGGCATACGAGTACTTTCTTGTTCCATAGACTGCGAGACGGAGTCGCTGTACTGATTTGACTCATATTCGTCTGGCTCGCGTGCTTCATCCTGGAGTTTCATCAACCCTACCGTCTGCATTTGAATAATATTTTGGCTTTTGTTCTGAAAGTTCTCCATGAATTTACCGTACTCTTCAGAGACATCATCTTTAGGTGCAATATCTGATTCTTGCAAGGTATCATGTTTGGTGTCCGCAAACTTATCATCGAATGATTCATCTTTATGATACGTAGTGTGTACTTCGGCTGTAGAGAAAGTCTCATCATTTAGAACTTCCTGCGACTGAGGCTGAACCTGAACCGGAGGCCGAGCCTGAACTGGAGGCCGAGCCTGAACCGGAAGCCGAGCCTGAGACTTTGCACGCGTCTTTTCACCGTCTGAATTAGAATTTCGTTTTTTTGAACTCATCAAAGAACTCATCACAGAGGTCACAATCGAATCCATATCCGATGCCTCCATCAATTTCTCGCTCTTAGCACGTGTACCATGATCAGTTTCATCCTCAGAATCATCTTCATCCACTGACGGAGTATCAACAGATACAATAGATGGCGTAGCAACAGAATGAATAGTGTCCGGGGTCATGAGACGCTGTGAGTAAGAGGGAGGTAAGCGAGCTCCTTGCACAGTACTTTTTCTTGGTTTGCTGTTCATTGTTGCAAAACTACGTGTAGTTGATGGCTGCTTGGACTGCATCGACCGTTTAGAATACGCTGATTGCCTCGACTGTTTAGAATACCCTGTCTGCCTAGAAAATGACGACTGTACCGAAGGAGTCTCAGCAGACCCAAATGATTGATCCATTAAAGCAACATCACGGTGATCTTCTGAATCCTCTGATCCAAATTTAGCGTAATAATCTGCATAGTTTTGTTCACTTTCCTCATCGGAAGAATATACACTGCCATAGTCTTTTACATAAGACGTTGAGAGAGTATCAGACCCTCCATAAGAGACCATAATGGCTGTGTCTTGGAATGGTTACTCAATCCTAGACTTCCTTGGATGCAAGAAAATATTTTTGTTTGAGTGGGCGGGGTCGAATGAATCTCAAATCGAGCGTTGGGAAAATGTTCAATGTTGTGTGGACATTTTGATGAAAATTCCCATCCGTTAGGGCTATTTTAGAATTCCCTCGAAAAGTAAATTTAGTGTCAACAAATCCAAAAGAAAACTTTAAAGTAAGTTTAAAGTTCTGTCCCATTTCAACCCCTTCTTTTCACGGATAAAAATGAAAAGGAAGGGACGTCAAGACAAGAAAGTTGCAAGCGAGCAAGCAAGCGCAAGGCGAAAGGCGCAATGCGCAATGCGCAAGGTGCAAGTGATAACATAAAATAAACGATGGAAGCCTTACAGAACGAACCTCTGGCATTCTCCTCCGAGAATAATCTCGTGTCGGCATCTTCAAGAAGCCCCCTCAGCACAACAGATGGGTCTCTTCTAAACATTGAATTTTTTGAAGCAAACACATCTGAAGGCTCGCCAGTTCTTCTCGTCACGCACGGTGTATGTGAATCTGCTGAAACGCTCGGCATTCAAGCCATTGTTTCTGAGGCCATGAAACGCTCAGTGAAGGTTGCAGTATTGGAACTCGAAGGTCACGGTTTGTCATCGGGTCGAAGATTGGTGTGTGGAAATTTTGATAAGCTCTTGGGTCACTTCCTCGAATTCGTGAACCATTCTGTACCGGCGTTAAGAGGGCGATCGAATGCGCCTTTCTTCATTGCTGGGAACTCGCTCGGAGGTGCGCTCGCAATCTATGCTGCGGAAGAAATATCAAAGAATAAAAATGTCTATCCGTCAAACTTCAAGGGGTTAGCGCCTATAGCCCCTGCTATTGGTGTAGATCATCGGGCAGTACCATCCGCACCTATTGTGCAGTGCTTAAAATTTTTATCTTGCATCGCACCGGCAGCGCAAATCCCTTTAACACCATTAGAGGATCCAACCCATTACAATTGTCCTTCTGATTCGAGACGCAATTTTTCTGGCCATTGGCCTCTCTCAACTTCGAAAATGTTGTTAGACATCTCATCAAGTAGAGTTGACAAAGATCGAAAAGATGGCAAATTATCCTTGCGACAGGTGGACAATGTTTTCATCATTGCAGCAGAAAAGGACCAGGTGGTCCCAATTGAGCCAATTTCCTCTTTTTATAAAGAAATCGAAATCGACCCGGCTCAGAAGAGTTTTTTTCCAGTACCAAAGGCCACGACTTGCTTTTTCAACGTAAATCTTCAAAACTTGTGGTAGTAGCACTATTTGACTGGATCGATCGTCTTACTAAAAGGAATGTTTGGAAAGGATGATAACATGCTGGGCTGTCAAACAATTTATCAGTAACATATTTTTCAAAAACAAAATTCAAAATGGTAATCAGAGTTTATGAAGTCAGACCCTTATCCTTGTTGTATCTGCTGGTATTTGACTACTTGTGACATGCTTCGCAAGCGAGCAAGCGACGCAAGCAAGCAACATTAACAAACATCATTTTTAGTCAGTAGAAGCACAATGTCATGCATGTTTCAATCACAGTCAAGTCATCACTCCTCTACATCAAGTTGCAACAACTCAACATCATGCGCAGTTGAATTATCCGCACCACCGGTAAACGTACACGTAGACCTTGGGAGTATTTCTGATATTCATCAACGCGCAGACAGCATCAGTGATAGACCACTGGGCTTGCCGCTGGGTGAGACCCTGCCTTTGAACTTGGAGATCACCCGTGGTTCGAATGCTAATATACATTCAGGAAATGGAGATGACAGTTCTACGAGCAGTGTGGATAGTCCAATAGTATTGAAACGAAGGTCGAAATTGAATCGAAATAGGAATCAGCAAGGGAAAGGAAGGAACGGAGGAGCATTTGCCTCGCTTCAAAAGTATTTAGAGAATTGTCATGATGGCACTTCCGATGATGATAGCGATGGGAAAGGCCTTAGGAGTGATGATGGGAATTGCGGTTCCAGTGCAAATTTGCTAATTGATGAGAACACCACGTTGAATTCTGCACGGTCGAGTACACCACCACGTACCAGTACAAGTAATCAGAATGCCGCTGATCATGAAGAGGGTCGACACCGAATGCAGGATTCATCGCAAAATCATTTTGAATGCGGAACTCGTACTTGTGCCCATGATAGTAGTCCCAAACAAGCACCATCAAAGGAATCGCATAGTAACAATTACAGACATTCCGATACACCACGAAACAAATCGTTCCGAACACAGTTCCAGAGAACGAAAAAGAAAGAATTAGAATCTTTGAAAAAGAGTCAAAGCCAACCCATTTCTTTTGATGATGAATTTGAAAGCAGATTACCCACGGCAAGGAAGAGGATGGCCAAGAGTCAGTCCCACTCTCAATCTCAATCTCAAAACCCTTCGTTTGGAAAAGGTATCGTTCTAGACATTCACAGTACTTCGCATTGGGGACGACGGCCACAGTCTCGCCCGCAACCAATATCGAATTCATCAATGACTCCAAAACAAAGTGCTAATACACCACGTGCCACGTCGCGGTTTTCAAAAACAAGAACGCCCTTGACTAGAGCTCAACAACTTGCAGCCGCTACTAAATCATCCACTATATTACGACGCAAAACACCAAGGAGTATAAACAAAAATCTTTCCTCGGCGGGTACACGCACCCCATCCGACGAATCCTTTCGATCGACATCTTGGCCCAAATTTGATAAACAAAATGGAAAGGACAGGGGGATTGACCATGACATTGTCAAAGCATCGTTTGGTCCGAGCTTCCTGAATAATAAAAAACGCAAACGCCCTACAATGGATACTGTTGTTGATGATGATAATTGCTCAACTGATGGCAATCTCCAATTTAGGGCATCTCTTGATCGACCTGTTTCTCCATCTGCCAATAAGAATGATTCATATCACTTCACGGATATGAAAAAGGATGCAATTTTCGCCACCCCGCGGCCTACACGCATCAAAACCAGTGCCGGTTCCAATTCTTTAGGCAAATCACCAAATAGTGGTGGAAGTTTAAGCACAGGTAAAAGAAATGGTCAATCTCCGCAACGACGGAAAAAGAAGATTGGCCCTTTGTCACGAATGCTGCAATCCATCCGCGGATCTATAGAAGCCGATTGGGTCAGGTTTGGAACCTATCCTTATCGTCCACAAGCCGAAAGAAAGCGTGATGTCAATGATCCAAGGAATCGTGCAGAATCTTTTATGGATGTGACTATTTTAGGGCAGCCAGTGGAAAGACGTCCTGGTAATTCAACATCTGCAACAGGTACGGCTCTAAATTCGTCATCTAATGCAAATTACATGTATACGTACACGCCCGATAAAGTTGTGATCAAGGGTTTGATCCACTCCTTCGTGCGGAACGAGTCCAGGATGAAAAGTGGTCGTGTTCCAAGAAGAGCAAAACGCTTCCGATTCATTGCGTCTCCAGATCTAGCGGCATCAGCAGGAGAAGTAAACCCTACAGATGATTCGGATACGAACCAGAAAGACCTGGTGAGTCCTGATACCCTACAGGTGTTGGAAACAACTCCATCTTACGCCTGGCTATGTTTCACACGCGAAACTTTTGCAGAACTTGGAATTGATGATGGTTTTCAGCTTCGTGTTTATAACGCCCGGACGATCGATATAAGTTCTTTCTCAGCTTCAAAGGAGAAGACTTATCCATTCGTTGCATGCACGCGTTTGTGTGAAGTGTATCCAAAAGATTTACCTACTTTGCAGGCACATGATCCCCTCCACGCCAACAACCCTTGATCACATTGTCAAAATCAGTGCAAAGACCCATAGAAATCGTACAGCAATAAGTAATCCTCTTGGTAACATTTATTTGTTTTAATCACAGAGTACACCTACGTGTAGCTTGCTTCTTGATTCCAAGCTATTTTTCATTGCTAGCAGTACCATCTTCTACGGTACACGTACTTCATCAGAGGAACGTGCTTTTGCACAATCGCCACCACTCATCGTCTCTTCTCCAGGATCCTTATTAACTTTTTCTTCATTTTTCATTTTGAATTGTTCTACATTACCATCTTTGTGATGAACTCCATCTAATGCTCACGCCATCTGCAATTACAGCAAGTACTCTCTCAAGTTAAACAGCATCTATCCTCTGAAATTATCCTTGGCCTTTCTAATTTTGCCAAAGATAACAGAGGAATCATCATCATTCTCCGCTCCAACATTCTTTCTAATTTCTGCGCTAATATCACCGCGAAGGAAGGGATTTGTTTCCTTCTCCTCTCCCATCAAAGAAGGCACGGTAGGTTCTCCTTTCTTTCTCTTTTCAACAATCTCCTCATATCGTTTTTGGAGACTTGCATTCCCAGGTTCCACACTGACGGCAAATTTCGCATTGGACATGGTATACTCATGCGCGCAATAAACCGCCGTATCATCAGATAAATCACGCAGCCTTTTGAGACTAGACCAGTACATAGAAGGCGTCCCCTCAAACATTTTTCCGCAGCCAAGTGAAAACAATGCATCTCCAACGAACACAACATTTTCATCATCGAAATGATAGGCAATGTGCCCGGTTGTATGGCCACCTACATCAATGATTTGACAATTTGTTTTACCAAATGCAAGAGTCTCTTCTGGTTTGAGTGCCACATCAATGCCAGGGATTCTTTCCTTGTCTGATTCTGCTCCATATACCTTGACACCCCCCTTCTTTTTGAGTTCGAGATTTCCACCCGTATGATCCCAATGATGATGAGTGCTACAGAAATCAGATATCATGCGGCAAAGGTTGAAGTTAGAACATAATCATACCAAACAGTTCATGTGGTTATAAAGTATTGTTAATAAATGTCGCATACACGTACCAAAAAATATGTGATAGTTTCCAGCCCCGCTCATCAAGTTTTTTCTGGTAAGCATCAGCATCAGGCGTATCAATCGCTGCAGTATCACCAGTCTCTGAATCATGAATAAGATAACCATAATTGTCATCAAGACATTGGAACTGCACAACCTCAAGATTAGTTGAGTACTTGGCTGTAGTGGACATATTTTTCGTTTGCGTGTTTTTGAATATCGGGAATCCACTAACTATACCTGACGATGCTAAGAGAAGGGTTGTCGCTGTTGTGAAGTTTTGAATTAGTTTCTTTGAGCGGAAAAGAATAAGGTTTCTCGCCATGTTGTACACGAATTGTGTGAACTAAAATAGGAAGAGCTCCTTCCTCTTTCAACAGTGGTGGCGCTCACCTACCGATGCTGTTGTCGGTAACACCACACGGGGGTATGTATGTACAGTTTATATTCTCCAACCAAAAAAATACGGTTATTATATCCAAAATTGCCATACTTTGTAACATAAAGGTGCTCGCTCGGTTAGCTCAGTCGGTAGAGCGTCAGTCTCATAATCTGGAGGTCGTGAGTTCGATCCTCACATTGAGCATCTTCTTTTCCTTTTCCTGCTCCCACATTTTTATTCTTGGATCCAAAAGAGTACGAGATGACCAATTGAAATGCTCGCTCGGTTAGCTCAGTCGGTAGAGCGTCAGTCTCATAATCTGGAGGTCGTGAGTTCGATCCTCACATTGAGCATTTCTTTTTCTTTTTTGATTCCACATATCTACGGTAAATTATGGGATGCCTTACTCTTATTCTACTAATAGTACGATGAGTAGCTAGCTAATGAAGCGTCATTTACTACGCTGTGCGGACGATAACCCAAATGCAGAAAGCGCACTTATATTGTAAAATTAGATCGGATCAAGGGTGTCGGATAAATGAAAGTTAAGCCGACTGACGATCTTGTTATAAATGGTACCCAGTGCAGCTTGTTCTATCACTTCTATATTATTACTCTACGCATGGTTGGTATGACTGACTCACGTTCCAACCCAGATTGAAAATACGACATGAAAATATGTTTTACAATAATACTTTGAGCTTAGAAGTTCTAAAAGTAATTTCCTTTCTTCACCTTTCTTGTCAATCCTTTTGAATAAATAATCGTCGCATCAACGAAGTGAACTCAGTCTTGGGCGTCTATGAACCATCACGTCACAAAAAAACTAAAACATGACAATCACTGCCTCCCGCACATTATACAGTACACGAATCAATCAATCTTTTTCTAGCTGTCATTTCGTTCATCTGGACTTTTAGCCTTTTGTATTCTTCGAATTAAATCACTGGTGCTCAACCCATCGTGCCTTGGAAGCGGTTGACCGATACCAATTTTCCGCACATATCCATAATAAGGATCATCATCAGGATTCGGCCATCTCTCGAGGTACTCTTCCCCATAAGCCACCACATGAATCTGATGAGCATCAATGAACTCCTTCGTAAGCCCAAAACAAGGTGAGTTAGGAATCACCTTCGTCACACTCTTGCAAGCTTCCACTTCCGCACACCTCTCATCGTGGGTCATGATCGGGGGGCGCTTGTAACTGCTGGCATCCTTGTCTCCCACCACACCGACGAACAAACGATTTCCAAACTGCAGTGCATTCCTAAACAAAGTCTTGTGCCCAACATGACACAAATCGTACACTCCATCACAGTACACATTCCTACAGACGGTCAATAACGGCATGTTAAGGTAGGAACACAAATCCGCAAACACGGCAATGTAGTACACGAGGACCAAGGTGAGAATGGTGGAATTGGACACGACCGCACAGAAACTCATGAGGACTACCCAAGGATGAATCTCCCTCCCTGCCATTTTCGCCAGCGTCACATCGGTTGTCAAGACCGCCATAAAGAACCCATCGCAAATGATGTCCAAAACCGTTAAATTGAAATTACTCGAAGAATCTTTCCACCCAACCCTGAGAATGATAGCAGGCAAGAATCTCATCAAGAGACTGGCCGTTATACCAAATTTACTCCAACCGTGTCCATTTTCGAGGAGGAAGGTCTTGACCACCGCCGTAATATACATGGCATAATAAAACGTCATGATAGCCTCACAAGCCAATTCCGCAGGGTCGTGAATTAAATGATTCTCCGAGATGGACACTCCCGCGTGCAGATCAAGGTTTTTGACCAAGCGATGAACGGACATTTCGTAAATGCCCAGAAACCAATCGAGGCCAAGGGTAGCTCTAACAGCTAGAAGAATGATAACTGCAACAATGACCTCCCCCGGTCCAGTAAGGACATTATACCTCAGTCCAGCATTACGATGGAAAGCGCTTAAATGTTTGGTAAATAATACAAGCTGCGCTGTTTGTACTGCATACCAGCTGAACAACTCATTTCCCCCTAGACAGTAGGATGTGACAATGACGAGGAATACGGTGGCATTGCAGTCGGTGCAGTATTTGAATAGATCACCGAGGGGGGTGGACTGTCGAATGTTCTGCGCTTGGATGGTATCGAGGGAGTGGGTGCAGTAGAAGAGGAGGATGTTGATGACGGCGAACCAGGTGCAGGATCGGGGGAAGGTATCTCCGTATTTGTTGGTGATGTACCATGCTTGGCCGAGACATGCAAATCCCGCGAGAGTGATTATATTGGGAGCAATGTGTGCAGGCATGAAGGTTGTGAGGTATTTCATGAGGGGCGATGTGATTCTGTGTGTGATGGATTTGTCGAGGACCTTTTCTTTCCATTGGGAAAAGGTTCGTTTTTCGGCAGGGGTTAGAAATAGTTCGAGCCATCCTTCGCTAGTCAGATTTTGGAGAGGGACATCATGAAACGAACTGTTAGATTTCATGGTTCAAATCGATGGAGAACTGAAACCTAGCAAGCAGTTGATGGATGAGGCAATGTAATACCAGTTGATTACAAATGAACAATGAGAGGTGAAAGAGAACAGTTAAGTGATCCTCTGTCCTCTGTTGTTTTTGTGTTGCGTAATAGCGTATTGGTCGGGTGCAAGTTCAACCATGAAAATCATTGGGTGTTTGAGGAGCCGAGTCTGTCATCAACCGACTCCCTATAATGATGGAACGCGTCATACAGTAGGGGACACCCTCTCTGAAAGGGGATTCTTCACCCCAAAAAGATAAGCTTGAGATGACTGAAATGATCTGGAAATGATGTATTTTGAATTTTCAAATTTGTTCTTTTTGGTGCTTGCAAGCTGAAATGGGTTTCGATATTCAGTGGATTAGCATCCGAATGGAGGGGTGAATCCTACTCCTTCATCACTTAACCCTCGTCAAATGAAGGGTACCTCAGCTGTGACTGTGATAATACTTGTTTGTTTTCCTCAAAGATGTTGGAACGTTGTTTCTCAAAGACATGGAGAAAATTCAAAATTCAAGCGTTGTTTTTGTGTATGCTTCTAGCTCCTGCAGTTGTTTAGCTTCAGTAGCTCAAGAGAAGACTAGCTAGTTCCCAATTGGCCGGTCGGAGTGGGTTGGGAATTGAGAAAATCCTAGCACCACATGACACAGACACACGAGTGTTCTTCATCTATCGCTTACGTTCCACATGCGCCTTTACATTCATATATGATAATTACTTTAAAACATAATCTATCATCGAAGAATTCCTAATTTTAACTAGTTTATACCCGGGGGGTACCTCTCCCTTTTTGGGCAATGTGTTTTGTGTTAGGAATCCATAAAGTGAATACCAATTAACCAATTTGAAATTAAACAATAGTTCATGTTTCGTTCCGTGATCTGTAAACAGCCGTTGCCCTCCAAAATGATGCAAATAAAGGAAGCACGACGCGCTCTGTAAATCATAATTCTATTTTCATTACTAACTTTTTTCACAATCGTTATGCTATATCATGTGCAATGAATGCACTGTATCAATACAGCATCACAATTGAATTACTGCTTTTCTTCCTCCAAATCAAAACCATCCTCACCAGTTTGCAATTCTTCAGGTACAGGATCCTTCATATCCAGATAACTCTTGTCAAAGAAATGCAATCTGATGTATCCATCCTCGGCACCACTGGCATAACTCAAACCATTAGGAGCGATCGCCAAAGCATTAATAGGCCCGAAATGCCCTTTCACAGCTCCAAATTCCTCTTCATACACAAGGTGGAAGAAGCGAGTCTCAAATTTACCAACTTTTCCAGAGGTAGTGGTTACAGACATGGCATCCTGTCCTCCCCCAAGGAGAATATGATCCTTCGTCTCCGACATTACAGCATCATTGACAGGACGATCAGTTGTGTAGGTCTTGAGATGGTGCAAATCGACGACATCATAGAGTTTGGAAGTGAAATCATCACTACTGGTGATAAAGACCGTTTTGTCGAGATTGAAGGAAACCCTGTTTATCTTCTTCTCGTGTGGAAAGAATTCTTCCATCTCCTCTCCATTCACAGGATCATAAAGACGAATAGCTCCATTATCAAAGGTTACAAATAACGCCTCGTTCAGATTGAGCCAAAAGATATTGGTGGGTTTGACCACCTTCCCATCGGACATTTTGGGAAGATCGATTTCAAGCTTTGGGATATCAGACAATGAACCAGGTTCAGCGCCAATGGGAGCATCGTAGATGGATATTTGGGCATTGTGTTCAACAAATGGATCGTTGATGGTAGCAAACATCTCACCTCCATCAGCCCACGCGACACCTCTCCCGGGTCCGTGATGTTTGAAGGAATGGATGATTTCGCCAGTCTCGAGGTTCCAGAGGTTGACGGACGCATCGGCGGAGGCGGTGAGGAGACGGGTGGAGAAGCGGTCAACGTCGAGGTCCCAGATGGTTCCCTTGTGTCCTGAAAAAGTTCCGATGCGCTCTCCATCTTCGGCGCGCCACATGGAGGGTACGTGATCTTTGCTCGCTGTGAAGAGGAGGTCTCCGTCGTGATTGTATTTTACGACTGTTATTGAACGTTCGTGTCCTTTTAGTAGAATTGGTCTCATTGTGATTTGGTATTAATTGAATTGGTGACGTTTTAAAGTTTGACTTTTGTGGTGACTGATAGGTCTAGGCTGTAGAATTTACAATGTTATTTGGGGAATGATTGAAAGTGGAACGAAAAGATAGATGGAATTAGGATTGCTTTCGTTCACCAAAGGTGCACCATTACTCGAGCTCGTAGTCGAACCCAACATGCCATCGCATCCATCGTCCATCGTCGTCCATTTTCATGTGTTTTTCGCTTTGCTTTCTGTCCATCCATCACAATGTTCCCACTTTGGCTTGGGTTTGTCTCTTCCGTTCCCGCCATTTTGGAAACGGCGGCGCGGGCAGAAAAAGAAATAGCTTCCTCCGGTGGCCTAATTTCAAATTAATTGTGCATTTCCCCCCTCTGCCGGAACTGGAGGGGGGTTGGGATGCCTGCTACTGCCAGAGTTTGAAGAAAGCGAGTGTCTGATCGATCTGGATCAGTTTCTTGTGTTATCGACTCACTCGATCGAAAAGCAAGCAAAACAAGATGCAAATCCTAAAATTCACGCCATCACTTACACAACTACACGTACCCACATTCTCTTCGATTTGAACCAAAAGAATGAGCACCTTTTATTCAATCATAGTGACGCTACTGTTTGCAAACTCTCTCTGCACATTGGCTTTCAACCAGCAGAATAGCATTCAACGACCATTTTCTACACATGTTTCTATGAGCAAAGAATCATCACTTAGCAATGTAAAGAGACGAGATTTTTTTAATTCCATTGTGGCCTCGGGTATTGGTATTGCTGCA
>Ga0115005_10000455_pt1 | contig 31326 bp, 25 predicted proteins | sample ArcOceMetagenome_FD_87163 | JGI IMG/M metagenome (GOLD analysis project Ga0115005, IMG submission 87163) | Marine eukaryotic phytoplankton communities from Arctic Ocean - Arctic Ocean - Greenland ARC118M Metagenome | ecosystem: Environmental > Aquatic > Marine > Oceanic | place: Arctic Ocean...
AAATAAAAAATAAAAAAAACGGCGAACATACGTTCACCGTTTATCAACTAAGTTCAAGTAATATTAGAACGTAACTGTAACACTTGCATGTAAGTAACGACCTAATGTGTCGTAAAAACCTGCAACGGCGTTACCATTTGTTGATAAAGTTCCGCCAACCATTGGTGGCTCTTTATCTAAAACATTGTTAACACCCAATAACAAACCAACATTGTCGTTAATATCAAATGACGCTTTTAAATCGACATAACTTTGTCCATCAATACCGCCATTTTCACCAACTAACTCATCAGCATCTTCACTGTAACTAACTTCGCCGTAGTATCTCCAGATAACACTTGCTGTCCAGAACGTATCCATATCGTATGAAAGTTTAGCTGTGTGACGCCATTCTGGTTGTGCGAAACAACCATTGTCCATATTGCCAGAACAATCAAACGTTGCATCTTCAACACCAGGAAGCGGCTCAAATTCTTTCTTAGTCATATAAGTACCAACTAAGCTAGATGTCCAAGTACCACCAAGAGCTTCAAGCGTATAGTTAGCTGTAAGATCAACACCTGAAAAAGTCATGCTTGATAAGTTAATGCTTGTTGCTTGAACACTACCTGATGCAGCTGAACCTAACCAAAGACTACCTGCGCCACTACGATTAACGTTATCACAGTAAGCAGCATCTCCTGTTAATGCACATTGTTCAACAGTACGCTCTGCACCAACTGATCCGATAACATCTTCAACTGTAATATCCCAGTAATCTATTGAGAAGTTTAAATCCTCGATAGGGTTAGCAACAATACCAAAAGCAAAAGAGTCTGAAATTTCTGGTTGTAACTCTGGGTTACCACCAAAAATACCATTATATTGACTAGCAGGACTAGCGGTAATATTACCGTATTGACCAGCAGTTACACCGGTATTGGCACACTGTGCTTGAGTAAACGCTGGTGTTGCACCTGCACATGGATCAGTACCGCCCCATAAACCATCACTTTGCGGAGAAAACAACTCAGAAACGTTAGGCGCACGAACTGAACGGTTCATGCTGGTACGAACAGTCCAATTATCGGTAACACCCCAATCTAGAGCAACTTTGTAAGTAGATTCTCCACCAGAAGTACTGTAGTCAGAATAACGACCACCGATTTCAAGTGTTAAACTGTTTGCAAAAGCAGCATTTTCAATCAAAGGAATACTGATTTCACCGAAAATTTCTGTAACGTCGTATTCACCTTCAATGCTGGCAGTTGAACCACCTTGGCCTAATAATAAACCTTTAGCAAATACTTCATCTGATATACGTTCAAACTTCTCTTTACGATATTCAGCACCAAACACTACAGCAACTGGACTTTCAGCAGAAGACAAAGTGAAGTCTAATTCACCTGTAACATAACCATTGAGTACCATTTGAGTTGTATAACCAGTTAAGATCGCAGTACCGGTTAATGATGCTGCCGCTTCACTGGTTACGCCTTGGTATGTAAATACATCATAAGGAACACATTCTGAGTCAGCAGCACAAGCTTCATCATTTACTGCAGTTGCAATACGAGGTCCAAAGAAATCGTTTAAGTAGGCAGCTGTTGAATTAGTAGCACCATATTGAAACGATGTTTCGTAAGACCAGTTATCGTTAATATCACCATTTATACCGGTAACAACGCGGAAAGAGTTGGAAGAGATGTTACTTGAACGTGGTCCACCTTCAACATTACGTTTACCAATGTAAGTAGCAAAATCATCATCCATGCCTAGACCAAAGTTATCCATTACATAACTTTGTTGATCAGCGTTTAACTGAGAAACAGGTAAAATATAGGTTTCAGCAAAGAAAGTACCTGACTCAGCGATTTGAGCCACCGTGCGATCATTCATGTAGCTAACTTCTAAGAATGGACGCGCATGTTCATTGATTTCATAATCAACAAATGCACCCATTGAAACACGCTCATCAGGGCGCATAAAATGGTTAATTGGTGCATAATTGTATTGGTTACCGACTGAAGGTTGGAAATTACTGCCTTCGTTTAATGTCAAATAATCCCAGTTACCCCAATCAAATGCACCATCAGCAACACCACCTAGGTAGAAGTTAGGAATAATAGCATTACCAGAACCACCACAAGCCGTACCGCCTGAATTTAATGCACAAGAAGAGTAATCACGTGCTGCTTGACGTAACTCATTATCTTTACGGTAAGTAGCATAAACAACCGCGTGACCTTTATCACCAGCAAAATCGCTACCGATGGTTAAATCAAAGTTATATGATTTACCATCAATACCACTACCACCTGTAGGATAATCAAAACCTTTTTCATCCATTAGGCCTTGAATATAGTCATTATCATTATTGTGTTGGTAACCAGAAGCGCCCGCAGTAAATTCGAAGCCTTCAAAGTCTTTATCCATTACAAAGTTTACTACACCAGCAACAGCATCTGCACCGTAAGTAGATGAACCACCACCTGTTAACACTTCAACACGTTTAACTAAAGCAGCAGGAATTTGGTTAATATCAGGCGATTGTGAATATACGCCGCCCGGTTGTAAACGACGACCATTAACTAACACTAACGTACGAGAAGAACCCATACCACGTAGATCTAAAGATGCTGTACCTGATGCGCCATTAGATGTAAAAGAGGTTTGACCCGCTTCAATCATTGGTAAGCTGTTCAATAAATCTTCAATACGAGTAAAGCCTGAAAGTTTAATTTCGGCATCACTGGTAATGTGAACTGGGCTTGAACTTTCCATATCAGTACGTCTGATACGAGAGCCTGTAACAGCTATACGTTCAACTACTTCTTCAACTACTTCTTCGGCTTCTTCAGCAGCGAAAGCAGGAATTGAGATAGCTGCTGCTGCACCAGCACCAACCATCATAGCTAGTCGAATAGCCTTAGCAATTTTACTATTGTTATACATGTTTACTTCCTTTATCACATTTGTGATTTTATTGTTTTTATAAGCTCTAGACTATATTGTCTAGTAGCTTTGTATTAAATTATCTACAAAGTAGACTATCAAGAATTATAATAAACGTAATTATGTGAAATCGTCAACACTAATTAATTAATTATATTTTTACTACTGTTAATATTTTATTACACATACACAACATTGGACAGACAGTTACTAAAGATACAAACAGTAAAAACACATAAATACTTGATAAAAAATAACAAACCGTTAAAAAATTATATTTCTTCAAAAAAAAAGCCTGTTCAATAAGTTTGATATCATTGCCCATAATATTAAATAAAATTTGTTGTAAGTGACCTTAATCGGTTTTAGCAAGAGGAAAATAGTTGGGATATTATTTACTCGCATTAAATTTTTGACTCAGCCAATAAATCAAGAGGCAATATCAGTCATTACGAAAAAGTGATTACAATATGGATAATAGTAAATATATGAATTGCCTTTAACCGGCTTTATTTCAGCTGCAGAAATAGGTTTTTAATATATAAAGTACTATGATCATAATAGTTGTTAACGTTAAGTGTATCTGTACAAATGTCAAAATTAGATCAAGCATTACCCAAAATAATCACATGTTTAAAATCTAAATATGGTGGTGATTTTTTCAATGAAATAACATTACAACTCAATAAAATAACAGGTGCTGATTACACTTTTATTGCCCAAGTTGATTACGACCGCTTTACATCGAAAACCATTAGTTTAGTGGTAAAAAATCAGCTTTCCGATAACTTTGAATATGATCTTGACAACACACCTTGCGCAATCATCACAAAAGACTAGGTTTGTTTATACCCTAAGAATGTTTGTAGTTTCTTTCCAAAAGACCAACTTTTAGTTGACATGAAAATTGAAGGATATATTGGTGTCCCTCTACATGACTCTCAAGGAAAAATAATTGGTTTTATAGTCACTCTTCACGAAAATGAAATTAACAATGCAAATTTTATAAAAACATTGTTTGAACTATTTTCAGGCCGAATTGCCGTAGAAATGGAAAGAAATGTACAAGAAAAAAATTTAAAACAACTCAATATAAAATTGGCCGCTAAAATCGATGAATTAGTGAGAAGCGAAACGAAGCTATCACTCCATATAGAAAATACGCCTTTAGGCTTTATTGCATGGGATAAGCACTTTCGTTGTACCAATTGGAATAAAGCCGCTGAAAAAATATTTGGCTACTCATCAAATGAAGCTATAGGTAAACATGCTGCAGAATTAATTTTGCCACCTGAAATAAGAAAGGATATTGATGAAGTGTATGAGTCCTTGTTAAATCAAACAGGGGGATATCAAAGCTCAAATGAAAATATCACCAAAGATGGAAAAATCATTAAATGTGATTGGTATAATACACCTATTATCTCTGATGATGGCACAGTTATAGGCGTCACATCATTAACTCAGGATACGACGGAAAAAGATCAGAAAGAAGAATTACTCCGTAGAAGCCAAAAAATGGATGCGCTAGGCCTTTTAACAAGTGGTATTGCTCACGATCAAAATAATATGCTTGGTATTATTACTGGTTACAGCGACTTATTGAGTATTAATTTAAACGGGCAACCTAAACTGCTCAGTTATGTTTCTCAAATTCAACAGGCTTGTAATCGAAGTGCTTTATTAATTAAAAAATTATTGGCTTTCTCAAAAAACAATAGCCTGGCTTCATCAAAAATCAACATCAATGACTTTTTACTCGAGCAGCGTGACATGCTGCAAAAAACAATAACGGTTGAGATAAAGTTAAATTTACAACTCGCTGATAATATAGGAGCCGTGTGGTTAAATAAAGATGATTTAGCGGACGCAATGATTAATTTAATCATTAACGCTATGCATGCGATGAATCATAAAACCATCATGCCTCAAATAACGGTATCAAGCGAAAATGTCACATTGAACAACCTAACAGCTAAGGGTAAAGGAATAAGTGCGGGTGATTATGTCAGGTTATCTATCTCTGATAATGGTAGTGGAGTAGACACTAAGATTAGAGAAAAAATATTTGATCCTTTCTTCTCAACAAAAGGTGATAAAGGTTCAGGACTTGGACTGTCGCAAGTATTTACCTTTATAAGTAACTCAAAGGGCTGTATTAATTTAGAGTCACAACCTGACCAAGGTTCAGAGTTTTCATTATATTTCCCTCGTTACCGTAAAGATCATAATAGAATAGAAGTAATAAAAGAAAGTAAAATAACGTCAATACGAGGCTCTGAAACCATTCTTATTGTGGATGACGAGGAAGGCTTACGAAAATTAGCCGCTGAATTCTTGAGCATGGACGGGTACACCGTACATTGTGCTGATGGGCATATTGAAGCATTAGAAATTCTTAAAAATAAGCAAATAGACTTAATGTTATCTGATGTTGTCATGCCTGAAATGAATGGTTATCAGCTATCATCAATAGTAAAGCAACTTTATCCATCAGTAAAAATTCAATTAGTCAGTGGGCATGTTGATTCAACAAGCATTACCTTTATAAACAAAGACCTGCATAAAAACCTAATACAAAAACCTTATAGCTATTATGTATTAAAGAATAAAATAAGATCTTTACTCAACGATAAAGAGTAAAGTTTTTCAATCACTATGAGATAAGTAATTCAAAAAATTCTACGTTCGGTTAATAGTAAGAAACTTGTGTAGGTATCGTTAAAATACTTTTCCCAAAACGTTTTAACCAAAAATATATACCCGCAAAAACGCCAACCACTACAAGTATGCTTATGCCCGCAGATAAGGGGTTGGTAGAAAATGTCGCTACTTGATAAGTAAATGTTGCCGCTAAATAAGCAAGAGAAAAACTCCACAGTGCAGCAAAGGCTGCCCATCGCGTTCCAACCTCACTTTTTATTGCACCCATTGCGGCTGCACAAGGCGTATAAAGAAGAATAAATAACAAGTAACTAAATGCCCCAATCTTTCCTGCAAATGCTGCCTGCATAACAGTAAATGTACCCTCATTCACGCCTTGCTCTTGTGCTGCAACGTGTAAATTTGAAACATCACCAATATCAGTCCCTAAAGGATCATCAGCCTTAATGCCCAATAAATTTTCTTTTACCGAATCAGTCGCATCGCTCCATAACGCTGCCATTGATTTTAATTCTTCAGCTTCAGCACTTGAATCAGTATATAAACTATTGAAAGTTGCCACTAGCGCTTCTTTTGCAAATAACCCAGTAATAATACCCACACTCGCTTGCCAGTTGTCTTCTTTAATTCCCATGGGTGCAAGTAAAGGCGTAACAACTTGAGCGCTTTTACTCAAGACTGAATCACGTGAATCATGATGACCAAACTGACCATCAGTACCCAACGAGTTTAAGAAGTTAAGCACGCAAACCACTAATACAATCGTTTTACCGGCCCCAAGTATGAATGAACGAGTACGTTGCCAAACGCGGTGAACTAAATAAGATAATTTCGGCATTTCATAAAGAGGTAATTCCATAATATTGACAGAGTTTTTACCCATTAATACGGTGTGTTTTAATAAGAATCCCGTAAACAACGCAGCCGCAATTCCAATTAAGTAAAGTAAGAAAACCAAGTTTTGTCCTGAGTCAGGAAAAAAAGCAGCCGCAAATAAAGCATACACGGGTAAACGAGCGCCACACGACATAAAGGGTGACATCATAATGGTCGTGATACGTTCACGTTCACTATCAAGAATTCTCGCCGACATTACGGCTGGTACAGTACAACCAAAACCAACAATCAATGGGACAAAAGCCTTACCTGGCAAGCCAATGCGTTGCATTGCACTATCAACAACAAAAGCAGCACGAGCTAAATAACCACTACTTTCTAAAATCGACAAACCAATAAATAAACAAGCTATTACCGGAATAAATGTCGCTACGGTTTGAATACCTAAACCTGCACCTTCAATCACCGTCAGTATCCACTGAGGTAAGTCAAAACTTGATAAGAAATGCTGAGGGTAATCAACAAAAATCCCTCCTGCTAAAATATCAAAAAAATCGATAAACGCACTACCCACATTGATGGCAAACATGAATAACAGGTACATCATGCCAAGGAAAATCGGTACACCTAACCAAGGGTGCAAAATAAAATGATCAAGACGATCACTTAAACTTATTGCAGGGGCCTGTTTCGAGCTTGGCAGACTTTCTTTAACATCAAGTAATAATTGTTGAATAAATTCATATCGCGCCTGCATGATACTAATTGCATCGTCATTAGTTTGCTGACAAGTACCTTCATCATTGCAAGAGCCGCACTCCAGTTCAAATAAAGCATCCGTTGAGTTTTGATCTGCGATCTTCTTAAGCAGGCTTTCAGGTAAAATTAATTTTTTTGGACGTTTACTTGCTTTAGGCATTTCTAGTAAAGCAGCTTCAACATCTTTCAACGTGCTTTTAGAGAAACTGTTAGCGATAATAACTTTACAGCCAAGCGCTCTCGCTAGAGTTTTTGTATCAACGCTTTGTGCTTCTTTTCGGTCTGATTTGTTAATCACCAATAAAACAGGCAATCCGAGTTCAAGTAACTGAGTCGTTAAGTATAATTGCCGTTTTAATTGTGTCGCATCGACAACGTTTATTAAACAATCAATAGATTCGCTTTTAATAAAGTCTTGGGTAATTGAAAGGTCTTTCCCTTGCTGATTTCGATTAGCGAGAGAACTAACACCGGGCAAATCAGATAATAAAGCTTGTTTATTATTAAATGAAAAACTCTGCTGCTTAGTTGCGACAGTAACACCTGTCCAGTTACCCGTTTGTTGTTTTGCGCCAGTTAAGGCATTAAAGAATGTGCTTTTTCCAGAATTGGCAAAGCCAACTAAAGCCAAATGTAAAGCTTGGGACATTAGACGATTTCTATACCTATTTGTTGAGCGATATTAGGTGCTAAACAAATTTTAGTACCATGAAGGTGAAAGGCAAGTGGCCCGTTAAAAGGGGCTTTATGAGCTAATGATATTTCAGTTTTTAACGCAAAACCCTGCTCGATTAACTTTGACGTTAAATCGAAGTTTTCAGGTAGCGTGCGAATTACCGCTCGCTGGGTACGCGTTAATTGTGAAAGGGTCATAAACAACAACTCAAATAATAATGATTATCATTTCATTCTACTTTACTATTAAGTTTTCAGCAAGCTTAGATAGTAGAAGTGTTGTTCTATATCATCTAAAGTCTGTCAGCTTTCACTCTTGGTTTGAAGTTCAATGGACTAAAAAATAATTTTATCAACGAGTTGAAAAATAGTCTTTATCATGTACAGCTTATCTAAACCAAAGTTCTGTAATAATACAGTACCCACCATGTAGTATGTATTATGGTGTCAATGGACAAAGAAGCTCAATAGTCGTTCATCGTTTTATTCATTAGGGTAACGCATTAAGTCTATAAATTATGATTTTAGTTAAAACGTAGTGTGATGTGAGTCTATAATGGGCGCTATAAAATCAAGATTCAACAACGGGCAACCAGAATCTATAGATTGATGATTTGTAATGTTAGCTATTTCTTTCTGCGTTTCTTTCTCCTAATGTTCTCATGATATCTCGCCATGTTACTATTCCAACAGGATGATTTTTTTCATCAACGATAGGAATACACGACATTTTAGTCTGATTAAAAATATCAATTGCATCAAATATGCTCGCACCCGCAGTTAACGTGGCAAGTTTACGATTAACAATTTGATGTGCTTTTTTATTTAGCGTTGCTAAATCTCGCGCTAACTCTGCTGCAGTGCCGATATTAGGGCTGAGCGCTTTGAGTAGATCTCGGTCTGAAATAACGCCTGATAACTGATTATTATCGACAACCAATAAATGATGAAAATTAGCATATTCAAAAATATTTTTTATCGTCAGTAAGTTATCGTCCAAAGAAACACTAACAAACGCTTTCGTCATGATGCTTGCTATTTTCATTATCCTCTCCCTCTAATCAATTTATTATAGAATATATTTCAAAACAACAAAGAGAATTTACTTTATTTAGGGATAATAGATGACAATTCCTTTAACAGTGGCACAATGAGGTAAGATTAAAAATAAGGAATATAAATGAAAGGTTTAACTACCTTAATTTTATTGTGTGTTAGCACAATAAGTTATGCCACTGAACAAGCAGAAGAAATATTCAAGCAACTTGCTCCGTCACTTTACCAAATACGACTCATAGATACCGCAAGTGGTGAAAAGTCATCAATCGGCTCGGGCTTCCAAATCAGCAGCGACGGTTTGATAGCAACGAATTATCATGTTATTTCTGGTTATGCCCGTCATCCTAATAAATACACGATTGAAATTTTCGATCACAAAGGCAAAAAAGCACCTCTTACTTTGCAAAGTGTTGATGTAATAAATGATCTCGCTTTGGTTAAAAGAATTACTGATACCGAAATGCCGTTTTTTGAAATAGCCAAAAGTGTTCCTCAAAAAGGAGAAGAGCTTTATTCTTTAGGCAACCCTCACGATTTAGGCATGATAGTTGTTCCCGGCACGTATAACGGCTTAAAAAAAGAGTCGTTTAACGACCGCATACATTTTACGGGTTCGGTAAACTCAGGTATGAGTGGCGGACCTGTTGTAAATAAAAACTCAGAAGTGGTCGGCATAAATGTTGCGACTTCAGGTAATCAAATTGGCTTTTTAGTTCCTCACGACAAATTACTTAACCTATATCAGCGTTATAAAACCTCTGAACCTGTAAATATTGATACGCAAATGGCGCAACAGCTTGCCAATAATCAAGACAAATTAATCACGACATTATTAAACAGTGCATGGCAAATGAGGCCTTTAGGTGAAGGTTTAATCCCTGTGGTCAACATCCCTTTTATTCGTTGTTGGGGTGAATCAAATGCAGATAAAGCAGACGCGATTGTCTCAGCGGTTGTTGCCAATTGTTCGTTAGATGAAAATACTTACATCTCTAATAACTTTTTTACAGGTTCAATTGAAATGGAATACCGTTATATGCAAGCAAAAGAGCTTAGCGATACAAAATTTTATCAAATTTTTGAACGCCAGTTAAACCAAGTGATGCCAGGTAACAAAGCAGGAAAAGATGATGTGACTGAGTTTCAATGTCAGCACGATATCACCTCTCCCTCTAACCAAGCGATCACCAATAAATCTGTTTTTTGTACGCGTGCTTATAAAGATTTCCCTAAATTATTTGATGTTTTATACATCGCTATTTCTGTTGATAAAGGAGACAAAGCATTACTAAGCCATTTCACCATTGCAGGTGTTAGCCAAGACAGTGCGCTTAACTTCACTGAGAAATTTATGGAGTCTATTTCATGGAAATAATTATTGAAGAAATTACACGGGCTCACAAATTAATAGCTCGCCATAAGTTTTTGCAAAATAACATCAATATAGGCCGTGGTTATGATAATGATATTATTATGGCTGATCCGCATATTTGTGCTCAACACCTTAATCTAAGTTTTAATGGTGAGCATTGGGTACTAAATGATGATGACTCCATTAACGGAAGTTTCTATGAAGACGAGTATTCAAAAACAAAATTAGCCATTAATCAACATATCGTACATTCAGGACAAGTCTTTGTTATTGGCAAAAGCTTAATACGTGTTATTTTCCCTGATCACCCAGTTCCAGAAAGTATCAGTTTTAGCCCCTTTGAAAACATTTTAAACTTAACAAGACACCCTGTTTTTTTAACGCTGAGTATTTTATGCTTCGCTAGCGTTACTGGCTGGTTATTTAATCTTCACAACCCTGTTGAAGCCACTTTTACAGGCCTATTAGTCCCCGCCATTGGCATGACATTAATGTTCACCCTCTGGCCTGCCGGCGTTGCATTAGTTTCACATTTAACAAAACATGAGGCTCGTTTTTGGGGCCAGTTAGGCATTTGCTTTGTCTTTTTCAACTTGATGTGGGTGAGTGATTTTATTGAAAACCTAGTGAGTTTTAACGCTTCATCTCAATCTATGTTTGGCATGCTTGCTTCTTTACTACCTATTTTATTAGCTTTTTGCTTGTTTTGGCTTAATTGTCATATTGGTTTCCAAATGACAAATAAAAGAAGAACGGTAGTCGCCGCTTGCATGACACTATTATTATTTGGTGGTAGCTTTTTAATACAGTTAAGTAAAAAACCAGAATTTAGTATTCGACCAGCCTTCAATACCACGTTAATGGCACCGAGTTATTTATTTGCTCGCAGCAATAACGTGCAAGACTTTATTGAGAATAGCAAAACGTTATTTACTAAAGCACAAGAAGCCGCAAAGGAAGAAGAAAAATAAACGGTTATATCACGTCTGTTCAATCGCTTTAATCAAAAATGAAAAAGGCTAACGAGTGTTCATTAGCCTTTTATTTTATTATTTTTTGATTCGTTATAGATTATGGACGAGGAATAAAGCCTACTGCGTCATAAACTTTTACTAATATTTTACTTGCTCGAGCTGAGGCTTTTTCAGCGCCCGCTTTCATTACTGAATCTAAATAAGCTTGGTCATTTCGAATTTCGTGATATCTCTGTTGAATAGGCTCTAATAAAGCCACCACTGCATTAGCAACATCGCCTTTTAAATGACCGTACATTTTATCTTCATATTGTGGCACTAACTGCTCAACTGTTTCACCGGTACAACATGACAACAAAGACAATAAGTTTGATACACCTGGCTTTTCTTCAATATTGAAATAAATATTGGCCTGCTCATCAGAATCTGTCATTGCACGTTTAATTTTTTTGCTGATTTTTTTAGGCTCTTCTAACAAACCAATAAAATTACCAGGATTAGTATCTGACTTTGACATTTTTTTAGTGGGTTCGAGCAAGCTCATTACGCGCGCGCCAAATTCAGGAATATATGGATCTGGCACTGTAAATGTTTCACCATGAAGATTATTGAAGCGTGTAGCAATATCTCGGGCTAATTCTAAATGTTGCTTTTGATCGTCACCAACGGGCACACGGTCAGCATTATAAAGTAAAATATCTGCAGCCATTAATACTGGGTAAGTAAATAAACCAGAATTCATGTTTGCTTCTGACTTCTGAGATTTATCTTTGTATTGAGTCATTCGATTCAATTCGCCCATTTGTGTGTAACAATTTAACACCCAACTAAGCTGAGCATGTTCAGGAACATGCGATTGAATAAATATGGTGCTTTTTTCAGGATCAACACCACACGCTAAGTACAACGCTAAACCGTCAAGCGTCGCTTTTCTCAAGTCTTCTGGGTTTGGGCGAACAGTAATAGCATGTTGATCTACAAGCATGTAATAGCACTCATGACTATCTTGCATGCTCACCCATTGTTTTAACGCACCTAAATAATTACCAATGGTTAAATCACCTGATGGCTGACAGCCGCTTAATACGATAGGTTTACTCATGATTTCTCTTTATTTTAATTAATTTGTTTAATAACTATTTTGTAACTTTCGCTAATTCACTGCGCATTTCATCAATGGCAATTTTATAATCTGGCTTTGAAAAAATGGCTGAACCTGCAACAAACATATCAGCGCCTGCTGCTGCAATTTCGCCAATATTATCGGCTTTCACGCCACCATCTACTTGTAATCGAATATCGCGACCGCTAGCGATAATCCTCTCTTTAACCAGTCTTAATTTATCTAGCGTAGTAGGAATAAATGATTGTCCACCAAAACCAGGGTTAACCGACATCAATAAAATGACATCAAGTTTATCCATTACAAAGTCTAAACAGTGTAAGGGTGTTGCAGGGTTTAATACCAAGCCAGCTTTACAACCGTGGTCTTTAATCAACTGTAAAGTGCGATCAATATGATCACTTCCTTCTGGATGAAACGTAATAATATCAGCACCCGCTTTAGCAAAGCCTGGAATTAAACTATCAACTGGCTTCACCATTAAATGTACATCAATGGGTGCAGTAATACCGTAATCACGTAAAGACTGACAAATCATGGGTCCAAAAGTCAAATTAGGTACAAAATGATTATCCATTACATCGAAGTGCACAACATCTGCACCGGCAGCTAAAACTTTAGCAACGTCATCACCTAAGCGTGCGAAATCAGCAGATAAAATGGAAGGAGCAATTAAAAATGAAGACATAGATAAACCTTTTTAGAATATTGAACGTATTATAACAACTACGTAAGGGAAAACTCTATAGATAGATTCATTCATCCTAATTCTATTTAGTTTAATGCTCTTTTTATGAGCATTAATCTTTTAATTGCACCATAAAAGATCATATATATTTAACATTAAATGTTACTAAAAAACAAAACCTTTCAAGCAATTGAATTTAATCAATAAAATTTTATCATTACTCTTGGTCGCTCAGGCATCTACCTTGCAATGTACGGTTAGCACTAAAAATATTTCATATAAAAATTCAACTATATAAAGAGACTCTCATGAAAAAAACACTATTATCAATATCGCTCACATCTTTAATTGCTGCAACTTCACTTTTATCAACACAAGCATCAGCTGTTGAAGGTTTATCGGCTAATGCTGCCGCTACGAGTAACTATTTATGGCGTGGTGTAAGCCAAACGGGTAATGCCGCAGCTATTTCTGGTGGTATCGATTATGCAGCTGATTCAGGCTTCTACGCTGGCACTTGGGCTTCAAATATTGATTTTGGTGATGATGCTAGTGCCGAATTAGATTTTTACTTAGGCTTTAGCGGACAATTAAGTGAAGATATTGGTTACGATGTGGGTTATATCTATTATGCCTACCCTGATTCAGCTCAAACGGATACAGCAAACGAATATGATTTTGGTGAAATATACGGTGCTTTATCTTATTCATATTTCTCACTTTCAGCAAGTTACGGTATTAATAACGATGATGGTGCTGCATTTGCTGATGCAAGTTTATATGTTTCTGCCGACGCAGAATTTGAAGTCGCTGAAGGCCTAACATTAGCATTTCATCTTGGTGATTATTCTTATGATGACGCGATGGTGGCCGAAGACTATAACGATTACAGTGTTAGCTTAAGTAAAGATGGTTTCACTTTTACTGTATCTGATACAGATATGGATAATGATGACATGAAATTTGTTATTTCTTACGCTGTTGATATCGACTTATAACAACAATTAAAGCCAGTAATACGCATTACTGGCTTTAACTCTATCATTTAAAGACAGAGCAATAAAAATCCTACCGTAGTAAAGTCGAATTAGTGTAGATTCAAAAACAAACAGAGAATAGCTAAGATACCTAAAACATAGTAATAAATGTTTTTAGTAAGACTAAAAGCCAATTTTTCAACACAATAAGATATTTACACCCGTTAGTTCAGTTATCCTTTTTATACCTAATTAAGTACACGTTAAGATTTTACATGTAAATAATTTTTTTTGATGATGCTGAAAAAGTTTCAGAAAATGCTGCGCTCCGGTTAGCGAATTAATCACGAAAAAAGCAAAGACCTTCCTTAAGGAACCTCTCCAATTAGCTTCTATAAACAATGAGTAAACAAAAATAATAATGATAGACTGAGTTTTAGCAATCTTTCTTCATTTAATATTAATGCTGATAACTCACAAAGCTAACGAAGTTTTATGAAGGAAAATATATTTGATACTGTCGATATACAATCAAGTAGAACAGCTATATTTTCTGCCAAAAAGTACTTACTTTTAATGATTTAAATCGTGTTTCCCCATCACTCAATATTAACAAAGACGATTAGCCACGTCATATGTCGAGTGATTTTTAAAAAAAATACATTAATAAAACTCATTCGTAAAAATTAATAACAATATTTAAGATTGTTTTAGTGTGCAAAGTAAGCGATTATCGGTATATCACCTTACAATAAAGTTCTATGATGAAAAAAGAAAAAAAACCAACAAAATCAAATACTCCAAATAATAACATCGGTAATTTTAAAGCTACGGCTAAAAGTGTCGGAGCCGCTTTTTTTGGTGTACAAAGTGATAATAATCGAGAGCGAGATTTTAGCCAAGGAAAGTTAAGTCACTTCATCATTGCAGCTATTATAGGTGTCGCTATTTTTATTGGTGTATTGTTTGCATTAGTATCTTTAGTTTTACCCTAGGTTGAGCTATTTATAGAGCACAAGCAACTCAGCAACCTTCGTACGCTTACTTGTTGAACGACTTATAGTACGAGCAACTTGTATGGTTTTTTGTTTATTAGCATGTTCGTATATTTTACGTGTCCAGATAGTGTCATGATTACTGATCAATACAGATATTTTATGTTGCTGTGTTACTTCTTCCGCAGCATTTGCTAAATCAGCTTGTTCATCCAAACCAAAACCATTACCTGAATAACTCGTAAAACTCGCCGTTTTACTTAAGGGAACATAAGGTGGATCACAGTAAATTACGTCACCATCTTTCGCCCGTGCAAATGTTTCTCGATACCCTTCACAAACAAAGGTCGCTTTCTTTGCCTTTTCGGCAAAATAAAACATTTCGTCTTCAGGAAAATATGGCCGTTTATATTTTCCAAAAGGCACATTGTAACCACCCGATTTATTATAACGGCATAAGCCATTGTAACCGTGACGGTTCATATAAAGAAAAACAAGTGATCGAAAATAACTATCCGTACTCGCATTAAACTCTTTACGTAACTGGTAATATACTTCGGATTGATTATATTCTTGCGTGAAGTATTTAGCTGCATCTTGAATAAATGTTTCAGGATTATCTTTAAGAATATTATAGAGATTGATCAAGTCTTGATTAATATCATTTAATAAGTAGTGTTCAAATTTGCTGTTCAAAAATACTGAGCCAGCACCAACAAAAGGCTCTATTAAGCGGTCTCCTTTGGGAAGCATCTTATTAATAACATCGCTGAGGCCATATTTTCCCCCTGCCCACTTTAAAAATGCCCGATGCTTTTTGATCATTTGACCCATTTGCCTTACAACTGATTATTTAAGTGAGAGACTTAAATATGACGTTTGAAAAAAAAACGAATTGTATCCTGATTAGCGCATTATTGGGAGCGTTGATAAGCATTGATTTCATTATTAATTGCTTCAATAGACTTTACCCAAGGCTGATACGCCTTAATTGCGCTGGGTAATAACGTCACAGCCTGTTCAGCAGCCAAGCGCGTTTGAAACACCTCAGAAGTTATCATTAACATAGTTTGTTGGTTAAATAGCCTGTAGTAACTCTTAAGTTTAATATTTTGAAAGTCAGGGAGAAATTTTTGATAGTCGTTAAGACGTGTAAAACCCGAAATTTGAATCACAAAGCCAGTCTGTGCAGAAATATAATAACTCGCCTCTACACGAATACTTTCGATCGAGCTAACATTGTTTATTTTTCTGATCGCTTCTGGATATACTAATGATTTAACAATCGGTTGCGCATTATCACTTTCAGGTGTTGTACCTTGTTTAGTATCTGACTGAACAGTTCTCGGCTTTAACGTTACTGTAACACCACCATTAACTGCTTGTTTTTTATCAAGAAAAGACACAAAGCGTTTGGGTTTATTTACAGCTTTTGGTGTTATTAAGTCAACAGAGGCTTGTTCAAAACTACCAATGGCTTCGACAATATCAGCTGGTTTAGCAGGGAAATTTGGTATGTTTTTTAGTTGAGCTTCTGCTGCAGTTAAAGAGAGGAAAATATCTTCTGTTTTTGCTGAAGCATTGATTTCTTTCTCTTTATAAGCTGAAACTATATTTGTTGAATTCGATATTGCCTCTTGCAGGCTCAGTTTTGTTTGTAAACTAAAAGTATCTTGCTGAAATAACCAATAACCTGTCAACCCTAAACAAATCACAAAACTGATAAAAACCATCACCCATTGAGTAAAACGCGTGAATCCAAAAAAGGGCTTGCTCGTTTTGAATAATTTTGCAGTCAGGGGCAATAATTGCCCAGTTTCGCCAGATAACACAGATATTTTTTTATAAAATAATGATTTATTATTTGCAAGTAAAAGACCTGCTTGAGGACTACCTAGCATAAGAACGCTAATCGCATAGCCTGCTTTTTTAGCTATGTCGGTTAATTGACATAATTCATGCAAAATCTGTACAGAGAGAAATTGAGCGTGTTCAATGACAATATCAATTGCGTGCTTTTCTTGCTTCGCCAAATTAATTAAACTAACAGCCAACGATTGTTCAGGGTCAAATAATGTATCAGAAAATAGCTGTTCAACAATACGACAACGAATTTGTATATCATTTAACTTGGGTGAGATGGCAATGAAAGCTGCATTGTGATCTGCAGCCAAAGAGCCTAAAAACTGACTTGCCACTTGAGAATAAACATTCACATCTTGATCAACAACCAAAACAGCATGCTTTGAAAAGCGTAAAATATAGTCAACACGCGCATTAGCACTTATTGTGGTAACACTTTGTGGAGGGTTATTTTCTGTGTCATGTGCTTGTGCAGACATGTTTCACCTGTTCTGTATTAAAAATTACAGAATTCGCTTAAGCATGTCCTCACTAATATCATCACGCATTTCTGATTGACCAATAGCGGTAGGTACAATTAAACGTAATACACCCGCTAAATTCTTTTTATCACGACGCATGTGACAAATAAATTCTTCAAACCCCATATTTTCAGGAGCAATTAATGGTAAATCAAACGCGGCAATTAAAGTTTCTATACGACGAAGATCTGACGCTTCAAGCAAATTCAATGCTACTGATAACTTAGAAGCAAGTACCATGCCAGTAGCTACCGCTTCCCCATGTAACCAATTACCATAACCTTGATCTGCTTCAATAGCATGGCCAAAAGTATGACCCAAGTTTAATAATGCACGAACGCCTGCTTCAGTTTCGTCAGCTGCAACAATATCAGCTTTACACTGACAGCACGTTTGGACCATTTTAATCAGGGTATTTTTATCCCCTGACTTTATTTTATCAATCTTATTTTCTAACCAAGTAAAAAAATCGCCATCACCTAATATTCCGTATTTAATAACTTCAGCCATTCCTGCATTAAATTCGCGAGTAGGCAAGGTAACTAGACTATCAATATCAATAAAAACTGCTTTGGGCTGATAAAACGCGCCAATCATGTTTTTACCGAGAGGATGATTAACCGCTGTTTTACCTCCAACAGAAGAGTCGACTTGTGAAAGTAATGTCGTTGGTACTTGAATAAAATTAATGCCGCGTTGATAACACGCTGCAGCAAAACCAGTAATATCACCAATTACACCGCCACCTAAAGCAATTAATGTTGAATCGCGACCATGACCATTTGAAAGTAAATGAGACATAATCACATCAAAATTCGCTAATGATTTTTGTGCTTCACCATCTGGCAATATGATTTCATCAACTTGAAAATCTGATAACTTTGCTTTTAAAGCAGCAAGGTAAAGAGGTTCAACAATATTATTCGAAACTATACAGACCCGTTTACCACGAATATGTTGAGTAAGCAGACTATTATCATTTAATAGTCCACTATCAATATAGATGGGGTAACTACGTGTACCGAGCTCAACATTTAGCGTTGTCATGTTTAGGTCTTTTTGGGAGTGCTGCTCGCTTATTAGAAATCTAAGCGTTCAACAATTTTGTGGGCAACAACTTTAGCACTTTGATCATCAGTCTTTACAATAACATCCGCAATTTCTTCATATAAAGGATTGCGTTCTACTGCAAGGTTCTCAAGTACTGTTCGTGGTTCTTCTGAGGTTTGCAATAATGGACGTTTGCGATCGCGCTGCGTACGAGCCACTTGCTTGTCTATCGTTGTTTCTAAATAAACAACGATACCGCGTGCAGATAAACGATTACGCACTTGTGTGCTAATCACTGATCCACCACCGGTAGCTAAAACAATACCTTGTTTTTCGCTCAGGTCTTCAATCACACCTTCTTCTCTTTTACGAAAGCCTTCTTCGCCTTCAAGATCGAAAACCCATGCGATGTCTGCACCTGTTCGGCGTTCAATTTCTTGATCAGAGTCAAAAAATTCAAGATGTAGCCTATCAGCTAATTCTCTACCTATTGTGCTTTTACCAGCGCCCATAGGGCCTATAAGGAAAATATTACGTTTTTCTGCCATTAGATTAACTTCAGCTCGTATCAATAATTACGTTTACAAATATGAGGGAACCCCCTCCGAAAATTTTAAGGGCGTAATTATCGCAATTGTTCGGTGTAAATTGCAAGTTAACTAAGACGAAAAAAAATTTAAAATACTCAGTAACTCACAAAGTTGTTTAAAAACGCTCAGTTACGATGCGCGGTGTCACAAAAATTAATAGTTCTTTTTTCTCATTAAAGTTGTTGCTATTTCTAAATAACCAACCGAAATAAGGAATGTCTCCTAAAACAGGTACTTTTGATACCGTACTTATAATTGCTTGTTGGTAAATTCCGCCAAGTACGATTGTCTCACCATTATTTACTAAGACTTGAGTACCTATTCGTTGGGTATCAATTCCTGGCGCTGAACCATTCTGCACAGTAGAAACAGTATCTTGAGTGACAATTAAATCAAGAATAATACGATCATCAGGTGTAATATGCGGCGTAACCGTTAAACTAAGCACTGCCTTTTTAAATTGAGTTGTCGTCGCACCACTTGAAGAGGCTTCTTGGTAAGGTATTTCTACCCCTTGCTCAATATAGGCTTGTTTTTGATTGGCGGTGGTAATTCTTGGGCTAGCAATGATTTCCCCTTTATTTTCTTTCTCCATAGCACTCAGTTCAAGATCTAAGATTGTGCCATCTGCTAGTCGCGCCACTTGGAATGCAAGACTTGCAGCAGGGTTTGCCACAGGTAAGTTAACATTCAATCGGTCAGCTAAATCAGGGACAAGACCACTACCTGCCGTATTTGCTCCTTCTAATGCGCCTGATGTGGCGAATTCACTATCAGTATCTGTAACTCCCCACCTAATACCTAATTCTTCGTTTATACTATCTTTAACCGTTACCATACGTGCTTCTATAATAACTTGGCGGACAGGAATATCTAAAACATTTACCATCCTCCTAATATCTTCAATACTTTTAGCTGTATCACGTATCAATAACGTATTCGTTCTTTCATCGACACTAACACTTCCTCGTATTGATAAAATACTATTAGATTCATTTTTAATTAACTCTGCAAAATCTGATGCTTCGGCGTAATTCACTTGAACATATTCTGTATATAGAGGAGCAAGCTCAGCAACTTGTTGCTTGGCTTGTAAATCACGCGCTTCTCGGGCAGAAAGCTCATCACTAGGAGCAACCATTAAAATATTGCCTTCCATACGCTTATCTAACCCTTTAACCTTTAATATAATATCAAGGGCTTGGTCCCAAGGAACTCCATCTAAACGTAATGTAACGTTTCCAGAAACAGTATCACTAGTGACTAAGTTAAAGCCGTTGTAGTCTGCAATTATTTGTAAAACTGTACGAACGGGAATATCTTGAAAATTTAAAGAAATGGCACGTCCACTAAAATCAGCATCTTCCTCTAAATAACCTGGCGCTTTATCATTTTTAACAACCGTTAGTGAAAAAACATTATTAAGTTGTTGATGCTTAAATGTAAAATCACTATTGATGTCTACGATAAACTTTGCATTACGGCCATCCCTAAACGTTTCAATGCCCGTGACTAAGGTACCGAAGTCTGTAACATCTAACTTATAAAGAAGGTCATCAATAATTTTAGTGTTGTGGAATTCAATATATAATTTTCCTAGCGTTTCAGTAACATCGACGGCAACCTTACTATCCTCAAGATAAACAAGGATTTGAGCTTCGTCATTATCACCATTACGAAAATCTAATGAATCAATGTTATTGATAAAATTGTTACCTAATGGATTTACTTTAGTTACAGGTGAATCACTAACTCCTTTATTTAGGATTAATGAAAATAAATTTCCACTTTGTTGAACATCAAAAACTGAAAGTTGATCTAAATGAACAGTCGCCACTACTTTCCCGATTAACTTCTGAACGCTAATATGACTAACACCAGCATGCTCAACCTTAGTTTGTAACAAATGTTCATTAAACTCGTCTGCATCAAAGGTGATTTGAATTTGAGCAGGGTTCATCGCCGTTTTCATTTTTGGCTGATTTACAATGTTTTCAGTAAATTCAAACTGCAACTCTATTTCATCATTTTGTAACGTATTATATTGAATACCAACAAGGTCACTAGACCATGCCGAAAAAGTAAAAAAACAAAGCATCACAGCGGTAACCAAACTTTGTGTTAAATATAATACTTTCATTGAGTGATGACTTTTCATTTTATTAAATAGCAACATTAATTCCCTTGCCCCTCAGTACCTGACTTAATCATTCTAATAGTCGTTTCACGTTCTACCCAACAGCCAGTGCCATCAGGAATTAATTCTATAATTTTAACATTGAATGGATTTACAGTCGTAATACGACCATTATTCAATCCCAAAAAACTATCAACAGCAACTCGGTGCAACGTTGTATCAGAAGCTTCAACAAGCGCCCAAATAACGTCTTTTTCACCCAAAGTCCCTCGCATTGATAAATTGCTCAATGGAAACTTTTCCAATGGCTGTTTTCGCCTACGAGGATCTGGACTTAAGCATCCTGACATCTGTTGGGTTTTCTGTTGTATTGCTTCAGCTTTTGGTTCATCAAAAGGGCTTCGTAACGCTTGCGCTGAATAGTCAAAATGATCATATTTTGAGACAGCAGGCATCGGTTCGATTATATTAGGAGTAGACGACTGCACTTTAACTACGTGGGCACGTAAATCACTCGTATCATCAAAACAACCGCTAGTAACTATAGTTACTATCATAAAAAAGACTAATTTCCTCACTTTTCTTCGGACTCCCGATAGCGGTAAGTTTTAGCTTGCAGCTTTAAACTCAGTAAACCATTTGCCGTTTTTTTCATATTCACTTCAAAATCATGTAGCGTCACAATACGAGGTAAGCCTGCTATTTTACTAACAAAGTTACCAAAATCATGATAAGAACCGACTACTTCAATATCAATAGGCAGTTCAATATAAATTTCACGCGTTATTTCTGGTTGCCAATTAAGTTTGACAAACTTAAGTCCACTTGTTGTTCCAACAAAGGTAATATCATCAAGTAAACCTGGTGTTTCATGACTTTCTGGTAAACGTCTTAATTGATTCGCAAAGAGTGTTTCAGCTTCTTTCATCTGCTGCTCAAATAATGCCAAATTGGCAACAACATGATATTTTACTTGATACTCATTTTTAAGTAACACTTCTTCAGCCTCGTATCTATCTAACTGAGTTATCTTGTCACTTATTAAAAACAAATATCCTAAAGCTAGAACAACTATTGCTAAAAATATACACAATGTTATTTTTGCTGCTTTAGGCCATTGGCCAATATTTTCGGCTTCTAAATTTTCAAACTGTTCAAAAAAGTGAGCTAAATCAATATTCATGATTTATATCCAACATTCGTCGTTTTAATATTTTCACCCGTATTTAATAATCCTTTAATACGTAAACGCATTTTAAAATCACTCACCAATTTTTTTTGTGATTCATTAGTAGTAATGGATTCTAAAATTGCATCGGTAAATAATAACGAACGCTCTATTTCACGTATCATATTGGCCAAATGATTATTCGACTCACTTTTTCCGATAATTTTAATGCTATTCCCTTGTTTTTCTATACTTGTAAGGTAAACACCTGTTGGGACTATTTTTGCAATTTCATCAAATACTTGTGTACCTACGTTACGGCTGCGCTGAAGCTGCTCTACAACGCCAGTTCTTTTTTGTAACTCTTTTTTCTTTTCATTTAAGTTTCTGATTTTTACAATGCGCGTGTCTAATATCTGAATTTCTGTTGTTAAAAACTGATTCCGGGTATTTTGGCCATCAATACGCATTTGATAAAATTGACTGATAATAAATATAAAAGCAAAGGCGACAACCGCTACCATCGTTAATATAGTGAAATATGCTCTTTCCTTGGCTTTTTCAGCTTCTTCACGCCATGGGAGTAAATTTATAAATGCCATGGCACAAAGCTCCTCAAGGCTAAACCTGCAGCCACCATATATTGAGGAGCCGTTTTATCTAACACTTCTTGATCAATGCCTTCAGCAATAGACATTGATTTAAAGGGGTTCGCAACAATAGTATGAATACCTAACTCTTCAGTTAATAACGTTTCTAGACCTTCTACATTAGCGCTTCCACCAGAGATAACAAGGTAATCAACTTTATCTTTCCCGCTGGATGTTAAGAACATTTGAATTGCTCGACGAATTTGTTGAGAAAAAATGGTATGAAATGGCCCTAAAACTTCAAATGTATAATTAGGAGGTAAATCATGAGCTGTCTTTGCTTGCTCTGCTTCTTCAAACGTTTGGTTATAATAAGATACAATTGAACGTGTATATTGCTCACCACCAAAAAGTTGATCTCTACTGTAAATGTGAGCTCCTGAATCCGTTACAGAAAATAATGTCATTACTGCTCCAACGTCAACAATAGCAACCGTTTTATCTTTAGCGTCATCAGGTAATTGCGGCAAGATAAGATCATACGCCCGACTTACGGCATAAGACTCGACGTCAATGACCTTAGCCTGAAATCCAGCTAAATCTAATGCCGCAACTCTTGCTTCGATAGACTCGGTGCGTGCAGCACTCAGTAAAACATTAACCTTAGAAGGATCTGATTCATTGATATCTAGCTTTTCAAAATCTAAACTAACTTCATCTAAGGGATATGGAATTAAGCTATCTGCTTCAATTTCAATTTGACTGGCTAGCTCGTGCTCAGACAAGTTGACGTCCATATAAATAACCTTTGTAATAACTGTTTGTCCAGAAACGGCTGCTGCAGCTAAATTTACTGCAGGTGCAATATTTTTTCTGATTTTTGTAACAACTTGACCAACAGCATCAATATCTTGAATTTCTCGATCAATAATAGCACCACGAGGCATAAATTCTGTTGCTATAGCTTCAAGAACGTATCCATCATCATCTTGACTTAACAAAACCGCTTTTACTGAATGAGATCCAATATCAATACCAACGATTAAAGATATATTTTTTTTTAAAAATTTGTTGAACATATCATCCCACTGAATGAGTAAACTTACTTATAAAAACACAATCAAAATAAGTAAGTGAAAATAAACTTATTACATTAGTATATATTAGGCAAAAATTTAATATAAATACATTTATTACATGCTTTTACAGGATATACTAGTGTTATTAATCGTTTCTTTGTTCAATATCGAGAGAAAATTTAGTGCTTTCATTTAAACGTCTCATAAAAGCGGGCCTAATTTTAGTACTTTTAGCTTGTTTTTCTTTAACCGCTTTATATTTATCAATGCGGACTGAGTTACCCAATATTACCTCATTGAAAGACATGCAGTGGCAAACGCCGATGCAAATTTTTAGTGCTGATAAAAAATTAATCAATCAATTTGGTGAAAAGAAACGCATTCCCCTAACACTTAATGAGTTCCCACAGCAACTTATTAATGCCATTTTGGCTAGTGAAGACGACCGATTCTACCTACATTTTGGTGTTGACCCTATAGGAATGGGTAGAGCTGTCATAGGCAAATTAATGGGTAAAAATAAAGGCGGTGCGAGTACAATTACCATGCAAGTTGCTCGAAATTTTTTCTTAAGTCGCGAAGTGACATACACACGTAAGATTCGTGAAATATTTTTGTCTTTTCATATTGAAAGCTTACTAAGCAAAGATGAAATACTCGCGCTGTATATGAATAAAATCCCGTTAGGACATCGCAGCTTTGGATTTGGCGCCGCAGCCCAAGTTTATTATGGTAAAGATGTCAAAGATCTAACCCTAGCACAAATAGCAGTTATCGCAGGATTACCAAAAGCGCCATCCACTAAAAACCCCATACGATCCCCTATAAATGCTAAAGCAAATCGTTCTATTGTATTGCAGCGTATGTTTACCGCTGGATATATCAACGCTGAAGAGTTATTTGAAGCAAATAAAGCCCCTATTACGGGTAAAAGACACAGTGCAAAAATTGAATTAAATGCCCCCTATATTGCTGAAATGGCTCATCAAGAGATGATTGAACGCTATGGGAAAGAGCAAGCCTATACAGGCGGATATAAAGTGTATTTAACGGTTAATTCAACCTTCCAAAATGCAGCAAGAAATGCAGTTGTAAATAACATGCTTTCCTATGATCGACGTCATGGTTATCGTGGTGCTATTATATCTTTGCGACCAGAACAAAGAAACACCAATAAAAATATAGATGAAGATAAAGATGATTTAATAAATCAGCTTGATGAAGATGAAATTCTTAAAGCACTTCAAAAAATAAAAAATTATCAAACTCTCATCCCTGCAGTGATTACTGAAGTTCATCCACAATCAGCGCGTATTAAAATTATTGGATCTGATAAAAATAATAAGAAAACGCTACAAGAAGGCGAGATATTTTGGCAGGGCATGTCATGGGCACGGGAATTTATAAACGATGAAATACAGGGTCCTGTGCCTAAAATTGCGAGTGAGATACTTAAATATGGAGACGTTGTTTTTGTCATAAAAAACGAGAACGGTTATAAATTAAGCCAACTTCCACAAGTGAGTTCTGCATTAGTATCATTATCACCGGATAATGGCGCTATAAAAGCTGCCATCGGTGGATTTAGCTTCAAACACAGCCAATTTAATCGAGTTACACAAGCTCAACGTCAAGTCGGTTCTAACATAAAACCGTTCATCTATTCCGCTGCTTTAGATAATGGTTTTACTTTAGCAACATTAGTTAATGACGCACCTATTAACCAATGGGACCGTAGTTCGGGAGTTGTATGGCGTCCAAAAAATTCACCTCCGACATACGATGGTGATATTCGTGTGCGTTTAGCATTAGCACAGTCGAAAAATGTTATTGCTGTTCGGTTATTAAGGTCAGTAGGACTCGACACTATGATCCCTCATTTAGCCTCATTTGGTTTTGCTCCACATGACTTACCACACAATGAGTCATTGGCACTTGGCTCAGCAGCTTTAACACCCTTAGAAGTTGCAACAGGATTTGCTACTTTTGCTAATGGCGGTTTTTTAATCCAGCCCTATTTGATAGATAGAATAGAAGATTCATTTGGCAAAATACTCTTTCAGGCAAACCCAGCTATTGCCTGTGAATTTTGTGGAGAAGATGAAAACAGAGGAAAAGTTGCTTATGTTTCTGATCAACGAGACATTTCAACTGAAAAGGTGCAAGTACCATTTATTAAAGCTGAACGAGTCATTAGTCCGCAAAATGCTTTTCTAGTAACGCAAGCACTTCATGCGGCAATATGGGGTTTCGACTGGCAAGTAAAACCTATTTGGCGAGGCACTGGTTGGCGAGCGCAAACATTAAAACGTAAAGATATTGCAGGAAAAACAGGAACAACAAACCAATCTAAAGACGCATGGTTTTCTGGTTTTAGCCGTCGACTCGTCACAACCTCTTGGATAGGTTTTGATGATCCAGGCAGAAACCTAGGTAAAACTATCGCTAACAGTAATCTAGGAAAGGAGCAGATTACTGGTCTAGAAGCGGGAGCAAAATCAGCACAACCAGCATGGATTAAATTTATGGAAGTTGCCTTGGTTGATCATCCAAAAGAACCATTTGATCAGCCCGTTGATATAGTTTCAGTTCGTATTGATAAAAACACAGGGAAACTTACAAATAAAATAGATAAAACCAGCTTCTTTGAATATTTTAAACTAGGAACAGCACCTACAGAGTATGTAACACACGACAATAGCAGTGAAATACTCGATGGTTCCAATACTGTAAATGAAATAAATAACGCAGATATTTTTTAATTTTTAGTTAAATAAAAAACTAACCTACTGAATTAAAATAATATATTTTTCAATTATGTGTCATTATTTTCGATATTTTGTACATTATAACTTTCATTAGCTAATATTTTCTTACGCAACAAAACATTTTCTTTATATTTTTATCTACTTTATAAAAATAAATTCAACTTAAAGGTTATACAAACCCATTGCATAACCTTTAGTTTTACCAACAAAGCCCAAACAAACAATAAAGACATAACCAACTGTTATTAAACAATAAAAAATACATTCTTATAAAGAAAATATATACTCTTGTACATAAATAGTTAATCACTCTTTATTAACTCTGACTACTATAAATGAAAGTTATAGTGAAAACTTTCACAACGAAAGAAATTTTACTTTCGTTTTGATCGTTAATCGCCTAATATTGCGCTCTCAAAAATGTTTAACATACTTAATGTTCACCGTCATACTTTTAGGAGAGTATTCGCTATGGCTTCTTTAGAAAGCTCAATTGATTTATCTGTATATGGCATCAATGATGTTGCCGAGGTTGTTTATAACCCGTCTTATGAGTTACTTTTTGCTGAAGAAACAAAATCTCAACTTACAGGTTTTGATAAAGGCGTAGAAACCGAGCTTGGCGCGGTTAATGTCGACACGGGTATTTTTACAGGTCGTTCACCAAAGGATAAGTACATTGTTCGTGATGACACGAGTCGTGATACTGTTTGGTGGTCTGATCAAGGTAAAAATGATAACAAACCAATGACGCAGGAAACTTGGGATCATTTAAAAACTTTAGTGACCACTCAACTGTCTGAGCAACGTTTATTTGTTGTAGATACATACTGTGGTGCAAATGCTGATACACGTTTAAAAGTAAGATTTATTACTCAGGTCGCATGGCAAGCGCATTTTGTTAAAAATATGTTCATTCGCCCTTCAGAAGAAGAGTTGAAAGATTACGAACCTGATTTCGTCGTGATGAATGGTGCTAAGACCACTAATGATAAATGGCAAGAGCAAGGTTTGAATTCTGAAAACTTTGTAGCTTTTAATCTGACTGAAAAAATTCAATTAATCGGTGGTACCTGGTACGGCGGAGAAATGAAAAAAGGTATGTTCTCCATGATGAACTACCTATTACCTTTAAAAGGTATAGCGTCGATGCACTGTAGTGCTAACGTGGGCAAAGAAGGCGATGTAGCGGTATTCTTTGGCTTGTCTGGTACAGGTAAAACAACACTATCAACTGACTCTAAACGTCAATTGATTGGTGATGATGAACATGGTTGGGATGACAATGGTGTTTTCAATTTTGAAGGTGGTTGTTATGCTAAAACCATCAACTTGAGTAAAGAAAACGAACCTGATATCTACAATGCTATTCGTCGTAATGCACTATTAGAAAACGTTACTGTTGATAAAGACGGTAAAATTGATTTTGATGATAATTCAAGAACAGAAAATACTCGTGTTTCATACCCCATTGATCATATTGAAAATATTGTTAAGCCTGTTTCACGTGCAGGTCATGCGAAAAAAGTTATATTTTTAACCGCTGATGCTTTCGGTGTTTTACCTCCTGTATCAAAACTAACTCCAGCACAAACTGAATATTACTTTTTGTCTGGCTTTACAGCGAAATTGGCTGGAACTGAACGTGGTATAACTGAGCCTACACCAACATTCTCAAGTTGTTTTGGTGCAGCATTTTTAAGCTTACATCCTACTCAGTATGCAGAAGTTCTACGTAAACGTATGCAAGATGCAGGTGCAGAAGCTTATTTAGTTAACACTGGTTGGAACGGTACCGGTAAGCGTATTTCAATTAAAGCAACTCGTGCAATTATTGACTCTATTTTAGATGGCTCTATTGACAGTGCTGAAACAACTGTTTTACCATTATTCAATTTAGAAATTCCAACGAGCGTTGCTGGTGTTCAAGGTGATATTTTAGACCCTCGTAATACTTACACTGACAAAGATGAATGGAATGGCAAAGCAGTTGATTTAGCTAAACGCTTCGTTAATAACTTTGACAAGTTTACTGATACTGACAATGGTCAATCATTAGTAAAGGCTGGACCTCAGTTATAACTTTTTCGTTATAAATAAAAAGCCGCTGAACCTAAGTTCAGCGGCTTTTTTATATTCAGAACAAACGTTCTACGCTTTGAAATGGATGGCAAGAAGCGTATATATTCAGGATGAAAAAATACTTAAAGCGCAGAGGTTAAGCTAATAAGTCATACTGCTAATATTATTTACTTAATCGGTAATAAAACCTTTGCAGACAAACCGCCCTCTTCGCGATTTGTGAATTGAATCTCGCCACCGTGCGTATTCACTATCTTCTTTATTATTGCTAATCCTAAGCCGCTTCCTTCTGTACCTCGCGCTTTATCACCTTGAGTAAAAGGTTGAAATAAATGTTCTATATCATCTTCAGGAATGCCCGGACCAGAATCAAGAACACAGAAATAAACAGTATTTTTATCCTTGGAAATTCCTGTAGTGATATCAATATCTCTGTCAGAGTAGCGTAAAGCATTTTGTATAAGGTTAGCAACGGCTCTTTTCATCGCAACAAAGCGTAAAGGTATTTCAGGTAGTTCTTGTTCATAAAAATTTATCTGCCGCCCTAAAATAAGCTCCGTTTGCATAACCTCATTTATTAAATTGTTGAGATTACTGAGTTCTGGTTTGTCTTTACTGTTATGGCGTATGTAGTCTATGAACTGATCAATGATACTGTTCATATCATCTATATCACCCTCAATACCATCTTTTAAGAATTCATCTTGCTCTGACATCATCTCAGCGGCAAGACGAATCCTTGTTAATGGCGTTCGCAAATCATGAGATATTCCTGCCATTAATAAATTACGATCTTCTTCGAGCTGTTTTATTCCTCGAGACATATGGTTAAAAGCTTGGGTTACAGCAACGATTTCAGTTGTGCCTAATTCAGCAAGAGGCTGAGGAAACGCCCCACGACCAACATCTTCTGCTGCTTTTTGTAAAGCTTTCAATGGTCGATTAATTTGTCTAACAAATAACCAACCACCAATAACACTGAGTAATCCAAGAAACATTAATACAACAGTTAATGGAGAGAAGTTTGCTTCTTCTAGACCAGAAAGAGGAATTCTGATCCAATGATGAGGTGCTTGAGGCGGTCTGATCCAGAAAATATACTCATCCCCTCCTTGAGTAAGTCTGAGCTCAGCATCACCATTTAGTAGTGTAGACATTTCTTTAGAGCGATATACAAGGTGGGTAGCTTCAGACAGTCCAGATGATAACGCATCGCTTTCACGGTAAACTGCAATACCCGTTTTTTCCTGAAACGATTTAGAAAATGCTTTTCTTAATAAGTCATCATCAATATCAATAAGTACGACACGCACTTGTTTTGCTAATAACTCATTAGTCAGTTGAGTATTAGGTTGGATAATGTAATAAACCATTGATATCCAAGACACGACTTGATTGATAAGCAGTAAAAAACCAATCAACAAAACGGTTTGCCCAAAAGCACTACGTGGCAATATTTTCATGATTTACTTCCATCGTGCGCTATTAATATATATGAAGTATTTATCAATATTACCACACTAAGCCACTTCTTTACCTTCAGGAACAAAAACATAACCTAAGCCCCAAACCGTTTGAATGTAACGAGGTTTTGCAGGATCGACTTCCAACATTCTACGCAAACGTGAAACTTGTACATCAATACTACGTTCTAAAGCTGAATAATCACGACCACGCGCTAGGTTCATGAGTTTATCACGTGATAAAGGTTCTCTAGGATGAGTAATAAGTGCTTTCAAAACAGCAAACTCACCACTCGTTAGTGGCATATTAATATCACCTTTAACCATTTCTCTCGTTGCAAGGTTGAGCTGATACTCCCCAAAAGATACAATATTCTCTTCTTGTGAAGGCGCACCAGGAGCTTCTTGAACCCTACGTCTTAGTACCGCTTTAATTCGAGCTAGTAACTCTCTTGGATTGAAAGGTTTTGGCATGTAATCATCGGCCCCTAGCTCTAAACCTATAATACGATCAACTTCATCACCTTTCGCGGTAAGCATAACAATTGGCATATCATTTGACTGCTGACGTAGACGACGACAAATAGATAGACCATCTTCTCCTGGCAGCATAAGATCTAAGACTAATAAGTGAAAATTCTCTCTCTCAAGTAAGCGATCCATCTGCTCTGAACTAGCGGCAGTTCTTACGGCAAAGCCTTGCTCGACTAGATACCGCTCTAAAAGTGCTCGAAGACGCATATCGTCATCAACGACTAATATTTTTTTAGTTTCATTACTCATGAGTTTTTATCCTATAACTATAATGAGTTTACTATAATCTAAAAAAAGTAATAATAAAGGTGATATTAAGAATAAAAGTAAAGGTATTTGTTACAATTTATGAAGATTTGTTAATTATTAATATAAAAAAGACGCCTAAGCGACTTTTTTTCAGTTCTCGTGAGAACTAAAATCA
>Ga0115005_10000456_pt1 | contig 31311 bp, 25 predicted proteins | sample ArcOceMetagenome_FD_87163 | JGI IMG/M metagenome (GOLD analysis project Ga0115005, IMG submission 87163) | Marine eukaryotic phytoplankton communities from Arctic Ocean - Arctic Ocean - Greenland ARC118M Metagenome | ecosystem: Environmental > Aquatic > Marine > Oceanic | place: Arctic Ocean...
AGTGATTAGTGATTAGTGATTAGTGATTAGTGATTAGTGCTTAAAGACAATACCACAATAGGATAGATAGTGGACAGTAAGTAATGAGTAGTGAGATTCAAGGTAGTTTGTAGTTTGGTTGATGAATGATGAACGAAGAATGATGAAGCAATGCGATGAGGCCCAGTCTCGATCTGGAATGGCCTTTTTTAACAATGAGATGCTGATGATGCAGCCATTCCCCTTATCCATGTCTGAAATAGGATTAGAATTTTGAATTTTATTTTGGAAAATATCCACGTGATACCACGCCCAATTATCTCTTGGATCTCTACAATGTTTAGCACCTATATCGTATTATACTTCTACGAAGCCATTATGCTTCATTAAACGAGACCCATTTTGAATTTAGTGGCAATATGATCAATCACAAGAATGAGTACAAGTGGTCTTGTCAAACAGTGCCACCGGGGGGAAACAATTTTTTACTGCACTGAGGCTGAAAGAGGGGGGGGGGCTAAAGATTGAAGATGCAAAGTTGGATTCTTCAATATGGTGGAATTAGTACCGATATCTGGGAGGGGGGGGCAAGAATTTTGACTACAACAGGACTCTTAAAGGTGCTAGGCTAGTGCTAGCTCTTCCGTCTCATGTGTCCAGATGTATCTTAAAAACGAAAGAATTATTGCCAAACAGCTTAGCTTCTTCTGGGGCAATGTTGCAAGTTACCATGGCCGTGTCGGAACGCTTTTGAAATGATTTGACAGAGACAAGGAAGGACGATAATAAAGAAGGCAGAATGGCGGTGCTGGAGTAGACTGCAAACTGAAGAATGCAGAAATTAGAAATGAGTGTTCCTATTTGGTAAAAAAGAGGTACATGTAGCTATTCTTAGAAAAAGAAGCATTTGATCATTTCCTGAACTCGATCGGTGATTGGTCTCGGTCTCGGAGGCCATCCATCCTCCATCGAAAAAGATTTCAAAAAATGAGATTGAATAAAGCAAAAACCCATCTTCTATTGAAAGATTATATAAAGCAAATAACAATCATGACTGATTTTATGAATTCGAACAAAGCTTACGCAATATACTCCAGAGAAAGCCTATCTGATACAGCTTCTGATATACGCTTGCCTATCTCAGCCTCGAGCATTTCTGTGACATTCGAACTTCCAGCAATCTCGACGAATATGCTTGACAGTTCTGCGGTATCGGCGCTTGTGTGCAGCTTGCCGTTGCGTGAAGAACTAGCAATTTGTTGAAGTTGAGACGTAGAAGATTGACTTCCAAATGCAATAACATGCAACTCGAGATCGCTGCCATGGCTGTGACGGATATTACGATTGAGTTCTGCGAAGGTGTCTGCAGCGGCACTGGCGTCGTGGGTTCCACCGTCACTCATGAAAACCACAACCGGTACGTTCGTCCGAGGAGTATCAGAAGCAAGTTCAAAGGCGCTCCGAGCCGCAGGGAAAAAAAGTGTACCGCCGCCAGAGTAGCTTAAATTGTGTGGAGCTTGTTCAATTGGTACCTTAAAGACTGAAATCGTTGCAGAGGCGTCAAATTGCACGACAGAAACCAAATCAGATTGATTCTGACTCTGTATACGACGCGCTAGATATTGGTTGTAAGCAGCTACCACTCCGCTCCAGGAGTTACACATGGATCCAGACATATCCAAAACGAAAACAATGTGCTGCCCATGTGTTCCTAATACATCTGTTTTTCTGTGGTGATGTGCTGCTACAAGCTCACTCTTTGCCGGCACCATTGGTATCGAAGTAATCTGTCGCTGCTCTGTATTATCCCCATGATTCATGTATAGATTTGACAGTATTTCCTCTGTTACTGCAGTAGCATTAGGATTGAAGGAGCAGATGAATAGATCGATCTCTTTTTTAATAAGCGAATCAATCACGCTCTTGGCTGTTAAGCCATCAGGATGAAGAATCGAATATTTGTCAACATTTGTCATTCCTTTTGACCCTGTCGGTACCATCCCATGAGCGGGCGCATCTGTTAGGAGGAGCATGAATTTGATTGGAGAAGTCCAATCGTATTTAGAATCCCAGTTTGCACATCGATCAATAGCACCGAGATGGTCTTCTGCTAAATCTCCTCCGCCAGACGAGCCCTGTGTAATTGATTCAACAAAGCGAGTAGCGTTGTTAATGTTGTTGGTAAAATGGCTTTGTTCTTTGAAAACACTTTCGGTAAATTGAGCGTCGTCGTCAATGTCGCGATAGCCCATGATACCAGCACGTAATTGAAATTCAATCTCGGGAAACTTGGTTGTCAGTTTTTCAGTGATGGAATCGGTTCCCTTGAGCATACTAGTCACAGTATTTACCACAGTAGGAGCATAGGGAGCCATACTCCCTGTCGTATCTACAATGAATGCAAGGTCCAACTCGATTGACGATGGCATAGATCCCTTCTTGAAAGAAGTATAAATTTCCTTGAATGCCTTAGTAGCAGTTTCTTCGTCCTTCATGAGCAAAGAGTCGAAGTACAGGTGTGTGGCCTGATCCTTTTGCGTTGCATCTGCCAAGTTTTCTTCGATCGCGTCACAGCAATTCTTGCGAAATTTATCTCGTGCGGTACAGAGTTCTTGATACCATCTTTCCTTGGCGACATTGTCTTTCATGCCTTTCGCTAATCCAAATTTTTCTTCGAGGTCTGAATCCAGAAGAATCAATTGATACGAGCCCTTTTTGCCTTGGCGTGCTGTCCGACCTTGTATTTGAATTTCTTCACTTCGCTCCTCTGAAAGGAAAGCTTGGATGATATAAACTCCGCCATTTTTCTGTACAGTTTCGTCCTTGCAGAAAAAATCTGTCCCACGACCAAATATAGCAGTTGTGATTGTAATCTGACCTGCAGTTGCAGCTTTACTAATGACAAATTCCTTGTCACCTGTGCTCATATCTTCCGTTAACAGCTTCTTATGACGACCAAGCGTTCGGTAGAAAGAACTTTTAGTAAATTCTTTCAGGCGCGAATCATCCCGGAAGAAAACGATGACAGATCTTTTCTGCTTTGTTAATGTTTTGATTTGGTCTGTAATGCTGTGAAAATAGTCGCTTTTGCTTGTATCTATACGGATGCCATCACCAGCCTTATCAAACTGGAAGTTTGATTTGCCGTAAACGCTTGGGACATGCATGAATGTCTCCACACCATATTTCGATAACACATCGTATTCGTATTTTCCCAGTGCGGAGAGAGTGCCTGAAACGCCTAGAATTCGTGCAGGCGTTATCCCAGCGTAAGAAAATTGTCCGCAGGATACTGGCATTGCAAGGGCATTATCGAGAGTAGAATCTCTGTGCTTCAAATTACCTCTCTCGGCCTCTTGTAGGTACGCAAACACCGTGCGATATCCATAGGTGGCTTCGTAAGATATGGAGTCCATCACTCTGTAGCCAATCCGATCAGTCTCACGATCAAGGAAGTAGGGCTCTTCGTCCACCTTTCTCACTTGGTCAATCATCAAGGAAATTTCGGCGTCAATTAGAAATTTAAATCGAGACATCTTTGCCAATAGTTGAGAGTAGGCTGGTAAAGATTGAATATCAGCGAGTCTCTGCCTCTTGCTGTTGCGTTTGTTTGCAATCCAAATATGGTTGAGAATGTCAGCAATCTCAGGCTCGCGTAATTGAGCCACCTGGTTATAAGTCTGCCCATAGAAGTCAGCTCCGAAAAACACATCAACCTCATCCACTAGTAAAATTTCATTTCGTAACAGGCTCTTGGTCGCAGAAGTAGCGCTCGAAATAGTAGAAGAATTTTGCGCACGAGTGCAGCCATTTTTATTGTTCCTTTTGCTTCTCCTTGGAGATTTCTTGCTCTTTTCGGAAGAAGCACGGCGTATGTCAATATGAACAACATCTTCTTCAAATGAGGAAGTGCCTGATCGCAACCTACCGTCAGAATGATGGACAATGTCTTGGGGAAAGTGACCAATACCAACATTATTTCTCTTGCTAACAGAAGCTAGCTCCAATTTACCACGTATTAGATCTTTGGTGAGGTTCCGAATATCTCCTTTGGCAGCCGTATTATCCTCAGAAAGAGTGGTAATCTTACTATATTTGACGAACTCAGTGACAGAAAAGATATCAAATACATCACGGAAAAGATTGAAATCACGACCAGATAGATACTCGCTGTAACATACACAGCGCACCCGAAATCCTAAGAGGGCTATAACAACTGCGGCTGCACCAAGTATCATTGATTTCCCCTCACCTGTCCTTATTTGCATGAGTTGACTGTCGAGGCCGGTTTGAGAGGATGAACCACACCCAAAAAGTGTGAGTAATGTCAATACCTGGATATTATGTGGCTTCATAAGTAAATTTTCGCCCATATCTAAGCCACTATCGGCGGTTGATTCAAGACGGTTGTAGCTCGCTCCTGACTTCAAAACCGTAAATACAGTAAAGACACCGGCAAGAATGCATGGAATCTGTTTCTTGACTTTGTCGTCCCAAGAGGTAAAGTCGATAGGATGTAGCTTCTCGGCAAGGGCGACTGTTTTGTACACGAGTGCCTTAAGATCTGCTTCTGGGACAATATACTCTCCAAGCAATTTCTTATATTCGCCATCAAACTTCTTAAAGCTTTGGAGCAACTGATCCTTGTCAACCGGAAGGTCACTCTTCTTGCCAGCGATTCGAAGAAAGCCTTTGATGTCATGGACAGTATCTTCGGCAGGCTTTTGGGATGTCTCTTCATTCCATACCATCGTCATAACCTCCTTGAAGTGGCTGAATTCAGCGACAAGGATCTGTGCAACATGATTGTCTTGGTCACTTCCATTTTCATTGCTCCGCTGGAGACCTAACCCAAATTCAAAGAGGAAACTGTAACCCCACTCAGATCCGAGACAAGTCTCCAGGACGCTGCACATGATGGCCTTTGTGAGGTCCTTGAACAACGGGAGCTCCACAAGGACATGCCCCATTTTGAGGAAACATAGCCTGAACTCATCTGTATGTAGCTTGATAGAATTCTGAGATGACAGATACTCACGAGCACGGCGACCAAGACTTTCAATCTCCTGCTCCACTTGCTTAACGATGCCCTCGTCCCAAGATGACGGAAAGATATCATCATATGACTTGAACTTTTCCTCCATTAACTTCAAGTCAGTGATGGTGTCATTGAGGGCACTGTAATTCTTTGATGACCAATGACTGCCCACAGTGGTTTTGACTTGCTGGACATGAGATTTAACCAACTTGTGGATGTCTTGAGTGATTTCATGATGATCTAGACTGGGAGTGACGAGACTCTTCAGTGACTTTAAGTCATTAAGCCTAAATAACACCTTCTCTACTGGCTCATAGTGCTCCTCGTGGAGGTGAGATTGAACTACTTTGCGCAAGGATGTACCAATTTGCTTTATGAGAGCACTAAAAGGACGTTCATATTCATCCCTTGACGAAACAACACCAAGTAACTTATTCTTGGCTTCTGTCACTGTCCGGAATAATTCACTGCTATCATTACTTCCAGTTTTGTCGGGGTGATACTTTTTGGCGAGTCGCTTGAAGACCTTCTTAATATCAGATTCATTCGCAGATGGAGGCAGTTCAAGGATAGCAAAGTATTTTAAGCTCCCGAAACTCCGCCCACTACTAAAGTGTTCATGGCATATATTGAATATCTTTTCCAGCCATGGATCTTCGCCGTTGGTGTGCTTGGAGAGGCTAATCTCTTCCTTCAGCAGTGTGTATCTATCAGCAATGAAGGCGCCAAACTTTCGAGCATTTTGTATTTTTTGCTTTAGCTTGTCGAAGGTCGATTCTTCAAGCATAAAGGTAATATCCTTTATGTCACTCTCCAAGGCAGCGTGGACTAGTTGGTTTGTCAGGGAAAATGCCTTCTGGCATTCCTGATTTTCTACCACAAATGGTACATTCAGTAAAAAACCGCGATAGTTGTCAAGCATTCCTTCAAACTGCATTTTTCTCTCTGATTGCAGGGCGTTCTGTGCTCGCTTACACAGCGCTAAGAATGATTCTACAGCGAGTTCCTTCAATTTTCTGCTCAAATCACCAGCACCGTCAACATGTTTACCAACATGACAGTCAATAAGGTCCAACACTTGAATACACTCATATAGTAGAGAGTGGTTTTTATCGTTCAGTGACTTCTTCCCATTCGCAAATCGATCGGCTATCTTCCTCCCTATTTCACTGCATTTCTCACTATACGTCGTCCCTGAATACCACTGCCGTGATATTCTTGTAAGAGTAAATGTAGCAGAAGGATCAAGATCATCCATCAACTTCTTCCACTGTTTGAGTTTCTCGTTTGCATCCCTTCCATCAAATTCCATGTCGCGGTCCCTCTCCCGTTTTTCTTCTCGCCATTCGTTTAGTTGTGCTGCGCTATTAAACGTCAAGTCAGAATCAATGACATGGTCCTTCAAATCCTGTCCGAGATGGCTATTCAAAGTACTCATGATACCGACAATGTCATCATAACAGCCATTATTTGATACATTGTCTCTCATGGCCTGAACTGCTTCGTTAAGCTCCTTGGTGAGATTTTTTCGAGTAACCGCATACAGGTCTGCCAGGGCATTCAGTTTGGGGGAACAGCATTCATTGGCATTCTTCAATGTGGAGAGGATGCGAAAAAGGTTTTTACTTTCCTGGAACTTTGAATTGATGAATTTTCCCATAACCATTGGAACTTTTTTCAGAGCGCCATTGTATCTTTGCCTAAACGAATTTATCCTCTTCAAATTGTTTCGTTGAATATATGTTCTGATACTCGTGGTAGTGTAAACTTCAATGAAGTGTGTATTGATCCCCATACGTTCATAATCACTGCTTTTGTAGGCAGCTTCAAATTCGGAGAGCAAAGCAGACATTTTTGCGTTGATTTGACTTTTTCCGCTCGCGATCTCCTGTGCAAGATCGAGACCACCAGACAAATCAGCTTGATATTGCTTTAATTCATCTTTTGCATGTTTAAGCTTTTCTAATTCTCTTGCAGCACTTTCACATGTGTTCAGTGTCATGTCACCTTCAAGATTACGAGCCATGGTGCCAACAGTATTGCTGAGGGTAGAGCTTATCACGCCGAGCCACTTCTTGAACTTTTGCTTCTTCACTTGATCTTTCGACTGGCCATATCTTTATTTGGTGCATAAAGCAAAAACAAAATGTCATGTATGAATAAGCAGTATATATATTCAGCATAACGAAGAAGAATTATCGTGAAAATGAATTTTGAAACAGACGAAATACACATCAAACTTACGGCAACAGAAACTCCCGTATGCCTCTGAAATCTTCATCGCGAATCAATTGCTCAAGAAGATCATCCACTTCTGCTTGCTTCTTTTCCCGTAGTTGAAGCAAGGGGCGTAACCGGGACGTCGCCTCATTTGACGTGAAATCATCTAAAGTCTTCGCTCCCTCAAATTGAGTCAGAAGATTGTCGATCTCGTCCCACTCCGAAGATTGCGATACGCGGTCCTCGATCAACTTTGCATCAGAAGCAACGGCATTTCGGGCTAGTTTTTTAAGCTCTTCAATATTCGGTAAGTTTTGGGCAGTTCGCGAGTATTTTCCAAGAGTGAAAGACATTTGAAGGAAGTACCACTTTAATTCGTATTGTCCACTTGCATTCATAATATTTTTCACATGTTTTGAGAAGACACCACACGTATCAACTATACAAGCATATAGAGAATCGAGTGCCACATCGCACTCTGTATCAAGTTGTCGTAATACACTGCTCTCTCGAAGGATGCATTCTAGCCTCTCAGTTCTTTTCTCAACACTTCGCAAATTGCGCTTGGTACCACAAACAACATCCCGCCAATCGACAACGCGTTTTTTATTCTTCTCGATGAATGCATTGACTAACCCTAAGAGCTCATTTCTCGCCTCAACCTCAATCATTTCCAGACCCTCTTTTTGCATAACGTTCGCAAAAAGAGAAATTTGTTTAAGTTCCACCAAGATACCATTCAAAGCCTTAGTCGCAGGCTCAGAATCACACTCCTTATCCACAATCTGTTCAAAGAAACGACGGGCTTCACTCGTCACAAGATCGATTCTGTCATTATACACACGATCAAACCGTATGTAGCAATTTTCAACGAATCTCTCATCTTCAGGGAGGAACGCATCAAACCAGCGCACGGATTGGAAACCACCCATCACTGTTGCATCCTTCACACCATCTTTTATTCCCTGTTGTTGAACCACATTTGTAATCTGATGCAGTTCTCCCTGTCGTCTCATCAAGTGGGACTTGATCGTGCCAATGAGTTCACCATGGATCACATGCATTTGTCGAAAGATGCCATCTCCAATACCACTAAGTAATTCATATGCAAGGCGTACACGCGTTAGAACAGTCTTAACCTGCGGAGACTGTTCTATCTCATTCACATCCAATGCGGAAACCATCTCCTGAAATATTTCTGTGGCATTATTAGCAAGCTGCATTCGAAGGTTTTCTACCTCATCTTTTAGTTCCGGACAAAGAGGAAATTGGGCCAAGAGATAGTTCAAAGATTCGACAATGGCCGAAAAAGTAGCAAACGTATTCAACCTTTGATCATCTAGGAATGCTAGTTTGAGTGTGAAGCGCTCATCAATTCTCCATTTTTGGAAGTCGGATCGGATGTTTTTTACCGCGGCTTCATACACATCACTAGCTTTATCTGCATCGAGTTCATGGGCACTTAGATTTTCTGCGTCCTGGGATACTGAGTTCAGCACGCCAAGGTTTGCGATGTGAACCTGAAGCTGTTCGCGCGGTAGGTTTAAAAGTTGGATGTTGCGCATAGAGATACATGCGGCAATAGATTCTTGAATCAAACTCGCAAGGTGATTTTTTACTCTTTCATAGAAACGGCTACACTCCGGAAAGCCGTCTGACCAAGCCAACATTTTTGCTAGATGATGATGCATCCCGCTGAAGCTTTGCCCACGTTCAAGCATAAGTTGTCTCTCAAACTTTTTCAACTCGTCCTTGATCTGAGTTTCAATAGCTTCGCCATCTATTTGATCTGGATATTGACACATCAGAGCTTGCAATCGCGATAGCGCCCCTTTAATTGAAGCAACATTACTAGCACTGAAATCATGCTCAGAATAAGTCCCTCTTTTGACCTCATTCTCTATAATTTCAAATTGGTGCTTGATATAATTCTGAAGGAGACCATCTGCTTCACGCACAATAACACGTACGTCCTCCGTATGGATGTACCGGTCAAAGTATTGAAATATTTTCAGAGCCTCGCAGATTCTATGTGGATCGATATCTATTTTACTGAGAAGATCTCGTCGAAGTTCTTGAAGTTGATTCTGCAATGCTCCGCTCAAAGTCAAACGGGATGATTGGGTCAATCCGCAGTTTCTAGCGAGGAATGGATCTTTCATCGGCTTGATTTTTTTGGCAATCAACGAAACAAGGTCACTTGCATCTGTCTTGAGTGGAAGAAATACATTCGCGAATGGCCATCCCTTCTTGAGTGATTTACGAATATACTCAAGAACTGATTTCGTTTCTTCATCTGTAGTTCCACCCATCGTTTGAATCTACCGAAGAATGGAAAGTAAATAAAAAGAAGAAGAAGCATCAGAGAAAGAGTTTTGATAAGGGTTCCGTTTCAATTTTCAGTCCACGTAATCTCGAGAAAATAATGCATAGAACATGACTCACAATCTCATTTTGAAGACTTGTTTTTGCTCCTTCAATAGAATCTGGCACGCCCGTAATCTCATTGGAATGAGTAAAGAGAAACATGAAACTCTGCTTCTCTTCATGAAAGTCTTTTGCGAAGCTTCTAATCAGACGAAGAACAGACCTCATGGATCCTCCCCGATCCTCGAGTAGGGACACATAGCTAATCATGATGACAAACCTGAGACTACGGCAGCGACTGGCGACCTGACTAAGCATCACAGAAGTTGCGATATCAGCCTCTTGACCATTCGTATCTTCAAACCCTGGGGAATCTACATATAGCAATTGAGATTTCGAGCCTCTCGCATGGTTCTCTGATCCGGAAGGAAATGACTCAAAAGGATCATAGCACCCAATACTGGCTGTCTTGGACATTTTCTCATGCCCAATCTCAAACCCCGGAATCGGATCTACTGCCTCGTATACAATCTTCGTAGCAGTGATCATCTCACTTTTCTGGTTGAAGCTGCACATATGCTCATACTTTTGAAATTTACGCCCGGCAATAGCTTGAATCAAAGTACTCTTTCCCGTTCCAGTTTTACCAACCACCAGCACGACATCCCGTCCTTCCACTTGGTCCAACACAGGCTGACCACGTTCAATACTCTCAACAACGAGATTCGCGTTGAAACGCCTGGATATGGTTCCGTTGATATTCGCCTGGTCTTTATCATCATCCTGGTCTTCCTCAGTCTCGCTTTCAGACGAGTCAAAATTGAAAGATTCGACCGACATCATTTCACAATCTGAATCTACCACTTCTCCCTTCTTCGAAGAATTCTCACCAAGAGCGGCATTATCACCGTCGTTACCACTCAGACAATCTTCATCGCTGTCGTAATCGCCATCAACCGGTGAACCTAATCTAGGTCGCTTAGTAGCGGGGTCCTCGGAAGTGAAACGTCCTCCTAAATGCGCCGACTCGAGATCATGATCCAGACGCGATCTATCGGGGGAGAAAAGGCTTTCTTTCATCTCAGGAGTAGGGCGTTCACCTTCTACAATGTTAGAGTCTTTAGTAGCTGCAATTGCTTCATTATTATTATCTTCCGAAAAGGGCAGAAGTTGACAGGCGGATCGCTTCTTGGGCGGGGACGAAATAGGGCTGGTTGTGGCTGTTGACATTTTTAGTGCAGGCAGTGCGTGAGTTACCACTTGTATGGCACAGATGATATCTGGTTAACAAGAAAGAGTCGAGCCGACGAGGCGGGATTAATGTTTTCTAAGGTTGTTGATGTTATGGTATGGTGTACCGGTTGGTAGTGGTGAGGACAAAGGAGGGAATTGGAAAAATGATGCCAATCAGTTCATCATTCATCATCCATTCCCTATCCATGTCTGACATAGGATTACAATTTTGAATTTTGCACTAGACTACTAGTAGACTCCTAGACTACACGTAATACAACGCCCACTCATCTCTTAGATCTCTACGATACTACTTCTACACGCAAGTTCATTAAAGAGGCAGTCTGCCTCTTGAACCATTTTGATTTTTCTTTTACACCTTTGACGAGAGCCTGTGAATATTGATGCAGGTGTTTTCGACTTTTTCATGTCTATATTCGCCTTGGCTTACTTGGCTTGAAGCCTCCTTGGTCTCGAAGGAAAATGAAGCCTTCACGTTTCACCTACAGTATATTATCTTGCATATCATTTGTTGGTACTCTTTTCATCAAATCTTCCTTCCGTGATTGATAAAGACACTACACGCAGTTTTCCCTGAAAAGGTTCAGCAGTATTGTTCCTGTTTGCATCTCACAAGACTACAACCAAATTCAAATTGAATTATTGGAAGGATTGAGTTTGAGATCAATCTCGTCGATGAGATCTTTCATCGCCTGCTGCATCGACCTTCTGTTCACTATCTCCACTTCAGCAGCTAAGCCTTATAACCTACCTACCATTTTGGCATTCAATATTTTTGTTACAGTAGTCTACTTTTGCGGCCTCCGTTATGTCTGTTTTCGTAATGGCAGCGGGGGTTCCAGTGGTCTTACGACTTCATTGTAATCAAAGCTGCGTATAGTTGTCCTTGATCAAGAACATCGGTTTGAATGCATATGCAGCAGTGTCGTATGGTGTCCTCCTCAATATGATCGTCTCGTTTCGTGATACTCATGTCGAGCCTCTTTTCTTCAAGCCTTTTCAATTCATCGGCACGGGCGGGGGGAAAAGATCTGAATCTTGAATATTTACTCTTTGTTCTACCTTTCACATTTTCGGCTTCTTTCCTTCATTGAGTGTCTTGTTCATTTTTTCATCTTGCATGGATTTTTCAGATGACTTCTATTTCAGCTCTTCTGTATATTGCAGCCACCCTCCTTTGGGACTCATGAACACATTCCTTTGATAACAGCCACATTGGGATGCCATGGTTATTTGGGTTATTTTTGCTTAAAATGATCAATGATGCAAGGCTACTTTACTTCCAGGTATAATTCATATTTCAAGATAGGATGTAGGGTTCTAGAATGTTGACAGTGAGCTGATGTTAAAGCTTGGATTGAAAGAGCGCACTGGATTCGGATTTGGACTCGTGAGTTGATGACAGAGATGTCAACGCCTCTATCGCTGCTGTTGTTAGTAGTTCACTTCCAGCAGACAACAAGATTGACAGCTCCAAAACACAAACGTATACTCAAAGACGTGAAAACACATTCCGGTGATTTCCAGTATGCTCTCTCGTATCGTAGTACTATAACATTGCCAGGATACTATTCCATATCGACAATTCCTGGAGAGATCTTGCAACATACATGGACCTGCAAAGGTTCAAAATAGACGTGATCTCTCATTCGGCATCAGCGTATGAACCATCACACATTTAGTAAGTAGATGCTCAAACAAGCACCATCACTACCTCCAAGAAAAGATTATTAGATCCAGCTGGTGTTCAGGTCCAGGTGTCAAAGGGATCTTCAGTGTTGGTGTTTACCACAAAAAAATTACATGTACGTTATTAACAGTGCGGGGCTATGGCGATGGAGAGCAGTTGGCCCCACTCCTAATTATAGCCTCAGCTCTGCTACTGTGGACACTATCAGATATGAAATATTGATGATTGTACGAATGACGTAGGTCGAGGCGTCGAAGATCCTCAAGACAAGGCAGAGCAAGATGAAACGCACAGTAATGCTAGAGCACCGATCGATCTGCCATAGCCAAGAAAAAATCTCCGAAAGTTAGTACCGATGGATCTGACATATTCCAAAAGGCTTCAGCATTTTTCTTTTCGATCACCGTAATTTTATTTTTAGAAGGATTTGACCCTTAATCTCTATTGTTTTCATCGGTATAGTGTCGAAGACTTCATTAGTCCTAGTCTCCATTCGACATTCGTAGTACACCACAAACCCTGATCAAGCAGCAAGCAGAACAATGCAATGACGCGTTTCTTGCATTTCACCATGTAACAGTTTGGATTCGATTTTGAATGAATCTCCAGGTTCGTCACAATAACCAACCTCACCTCATGAAGAACAGCAGCGAATGCTAGAAAATTGCATCTGTGGTTAAAGTTATGTTATGTATAAGCTTATACTTCGGTAACAAACTCGTGCAAATGGTAGCTGTATCTTGCATCATCACCAATACAATGCTCAATTTTGCCCACAAGATTCTCCAACTGCTCATCATCTACATCTGCAGGTCCCAACCATTGCTTCGCATTGTAAAATGCCCCCCTTCGGCTATGAAGAAGTTCAATGTCATAACTCTCCAGCCAAATCTCATATAGGTTATCTTCCTGTCTCGCATGGCTGTACACTCTTGTCTCCACATACAACTGTTTATCGAATTGTTCCTTCATCCTAAAAGTAATTTTCTCAGCCAGTGCCAAATCATGATCGGAACCGCAGCATGCCACGACGAGGTGGCCACGGAACTGCTCGGATCCATCCGCATCCTTGACGTAGGTGTAGTTTGTCTCCCGGACATACTTGTTCTTCCATGTCTTCGTCTCGTTCCGGTGCTCGCTATGAAACTCCTTGAGCTCGGTCTTGAACGAAGTGACATCATCCGTATCCTCCATTCCATAGTTAAAGTCAAACACGTTATTCTCGGGCTGAAAGTCCTCATCGTCAAAGTACAAATCCTCATCGTCCTCAATGTAGACCTCATCCATCCAATTCTCAAACGCAGCCATGGTCATATCTGCCTGATCATATTCCGTCTCCAACTCTACAATATTGGTATCCTTGGGTGTAAAGGTAGGAATCTCATCATACCCAAGCCCCTTATAATACCTCAAGAGTTCATCCATATCAGCTTTCTCACATTCCTCCCAGGTGAACTGGAAGTCACTATCCCTGGCGTCCGCGTAACGAGAATAAGCACACAACTGCGGCATCCAGTGGTTCAAAATGAGAGGTGATTCACGGTTATGCTTGCAAGATGCCAACATCAAGTTCGCCACGTCAAAGTCCAGATCATACAATAACCAGCGGGTTGGGTCTTCGTTATTGATGAATTCATTGTATTCAATCCCGTTCGCATCAGTGGCAGAAGCATTCAAAACTAGACTGATCTCATCCAATGTCTCACGATCAAGCTTGTCCAATTCGTAATGGGGACGAATCATTGCCTGCTTGTTATCGACGAGGGATCCATCCTGGTATCCTTCAATGGTACCCACAAGTCCATCAAGAGCCTTTTGCAACCTGACAAGATCTTCATTCTTGATCCCATCCTGTAAGATGGGATTACCATCTTCGGGAAAGGAATCCTCATCACCCCCAAGGGTGGAGAGGAAAGCCTTCTTCTTGTCACTGTAACTCATTTCTCTTGCCTCTTCCGCACTCTCATTAATGGCTTCTTCCGCTTCCTCCTCCGTGACTTGCAATTTCTGGAGGTACTTCTGCACCTCCTTGTCGTCCAACCCAGCCTTTTCATACTCCTCATCCATGAATTTCTCCAAGTTCTCCTTGAAGAACTGAGTAGAATCAGGTCCTTCAAGTTCCTCGTCGACAGCGGCCAAGGCCTCACGTCTGGCAATGGTATCCCCTATCAATTTCATTTGAGCATTGTAGTTGTCATCGTCGGGGTCTGGTGTAAGAGGAATTTCTTCTTCGACTTCAATGGCATCCTCCTCCTCGAATTCTTCTTCGGCGTCTTCATCAACCTCGACGTATTCGTACTCGGCATCTTCATCTTCTTCCGCGTCTACTTCGACATACTCGTATTCGTATTCTTCTTCTTCCTCCTCATCCTTTTTCTTGGCGGATAATTTGAAGGATTGACTATTTCTTTGTGCCAAAACGACATTTGGAACAAAGGTCGCACTACTAGAAGCAGTCCTAGATGATGATGATGATGATGGAGTGAAGAGGTTGACCTGATTCAACGACCTAGGAAAAGTGACACTGAAACCGCCAGTGTTTTGAAGGTGCAGAGCCGCTATAATGATGCTGAGCGCTATTGAATGATTCATACTGTAATCAAATGGAAACAAAAGGTGAAGCAGTTATATATATTTCCTTCTCTCTTTTTAGGAGTAATATATTGTTGTAGAATCAATATCTTCAAGGCAAAGATTAGATTGGATTTACAGATCAAGTCGAGTGATCTGATGGTTGGAATGTTAGATGCATGCAATCTCTCTCTAGCTGCTAGTACGGTAGACGTTGTTGCGTGAGCCTCCTTCCGTGATGAGATTTTGTCTTTTTGGTGGGTGAGAAGAAACATCACAAATGGAGGGCTCTCAAGAGTTCACTGACGTTAAAAGAAGGGCCTGGCAAGCGCGAGCGCGAGGATCCTTAACCTATTTTAATTATCATACTACAGTACTCCGTCCACCCAGAATATTCTTGGCGTGGGTTCCACTCGTAGAAACTCACTAGCTTTCTAAATTACTAGAGTTAAAGGCCTAGACGAAAATGAAGTGCACGAATCTATTATACTGTTAGAAAACCGTTAAAGGTGAGTTTGAAATGAATGGTCGACCACACGATTGGAATGCAATGAAAGAAAACTAACAGGTTATGATACAATTTTAGGTTGTTGAACTTCCTCCCATAAACGTCATCGCAGGTCTCACCTGAGGAGGGTCCTGAGCCACCACAAAGCCTTCCAGCTGTCGTCCGATCAATCCTGTTGCTTTCCCTACTACCGTACGAAGTTTTCTTTCAAACACATCAACGAACGAGACGCCTGAATTTTGTGTTCCTTTCCTCCTCGTAGCTCTACGTGAAACCAAACCTCAAGAGGAAATTTATAAATCTTTTGTACTGTACAGTGCTTTGAACATATTGATATACAATACAGTACGGTCAGGTACAGTAGAATACAACTATAATGACTGCCACCAAATTCATCATTACGGCAGCAGCACTCTCGACTCTATTGGTGGGAGGTGCTGCAAATATCCCTTCGATAAATTCCATCGTTGCATCTTCTACCAAGGGATTCTTTGGAGTTACTGATGTATCTGCTAGACAAGGATGGAATATTGCCACTTCTATTCGTGGAGGTTCTACTGGTAAGTCTCTTTTCAGGAATGAGCAAAGGAATAAATAAATGATGGTATTGTGTATCTATTTTATATGGAGCAAAGAAAGACAAGCACACGTCAAAGAAGTTCAAAGTACAAAGAACAAATAGCTCTACAAGAAGATTGCCATTCATGAACCTATTCTAATCTCCATCTCTTCGTTCCCCTTCTTTCTTCCTTCCTGTCATCGCCCTCACTCCCTCTATTAATACAACCCAACCACCACGACCGAGCAGCAGCAGAAGAACCCACCAAAAAGAAAAAGAAGAAGTCATCGTCCACATCAAAATCATCCAAGAAGAAGAAAGTCATCAAGCCCGATGCAACATCAAAAGCCGCAAACAAGGAAACATCTGCACCGTCCACCGATCTCTCTGAAGCAATCCTCAATGCCTCCAAATCCAAAAATGCAATGAAGGTATACTCCTACTCCGAAGACGATTCTGGACACTCTGTAGTCGGCATGACCGAAAGTGCCATGCTCACTCTTGGCGTATTCGATGGTGATACCGTTTTTGTCAAGGGGAAGCGCGGGAAGAAGACGGTAGCTACCGTTGCCATGGTATCAGATAGTGATGCTGCCTCCCTTGCATCCTCTGTTAAAGATGATGGGCTCACTATTGGAATGACGAGTGATGCCATGAAGAATGCAGGAGTGCGTGCTGGTGATGCTGTGAAGGTTACCCCTGCACCAGATGTAAAGTTCGGAAAGAATGTATTAATTCTTCCCTATCAGGATTCTATCAAGAGTGTTTCAGATGAGGATATGGCCGATTGTGATGTGTTTGATTCTTACATTCGTCCTTATTTCGAGGGAAAGTTTAGGACTTTGTATCGTGGAGACTCTTTTACAATTGATGGACCTGTTGGTTTGTTGGAGTTCCAGTGTGTCGAAATTGATACTGTGGAAGTGGATGGTGATACGGCATGTGTTGTAGTCGATGATACTGTGATTGAGTCCGATGGTGAGCCCGTGGAACGTGATGAGTCTGATTTGGATGGGGCTGGATATGATACCATTGGAGGTGCTTCCAAGCATCTAGCTGCAGTTCGTGAGCTTGTCGAGCTCCCTTTGAAACATCCCGAGTTGTGGAGTAAGTTGGGCATTAACCCCCCTCGTGGAGTTTTGCTCACTGGTCCTTCGGGATGTGGTAAGACTGCAATGGCTCGTGCTGTAGCTGCAGAGACTGGGGCGTACTTCTTCGTCATTAACGGACCGGAAGTCATCTCCAAGAAGGCGGGAGAGAGTGAGACAAATCTCAGACGTGCTTTCGAAGATGCTGCTGCAAATGCCGAGGCCTATGGTGGTGCCATCATCTTTATTGATGAGATCGATTCCATTGCTCCAAAGCGTGAGAAGGCGGGTGGAGAGGTTGAGAAACGTATCGTTTCGCAGCTCTTGACTCTCATGGATGGATTGAAGCCCACGTCAAAGGTTATTGTCATGGCAGCTTCTAATAGACCGTCTGTTATTGAGTCTGCTCTTAGAAGACCAGGACGCTTCGATAGAGAATTGGATATGGGAATTCCTGATGAGCAAGGGCGTCTTGAAATTCTTCAGATCAAGGCTAGAGACATGAAACTTGGAAATGATGTTGACTTGGAACTTCTTGCCCGCGGTACTCATGGTTATGTAGGAGCTGATCTTCAGCAGCTTTGTATGGAGGCTGCTCTTGAATGTATTAGATCCAAGATGGGATTGATTGATTTTGATAAAGATAAGGTTGATAAGAAAATCTTGGATAGCATTCTTGTTACCGGAAAGCACTTTGCGCACGCTATGGGCGTTGTTCATCCCTCTTCACTCCGTGAGAATCAGGTACGTCGTTCATTTGAAAAAATCTTCGCTTCGATGTTTGATGGCATAGTTGACAATTTTGCTCATACAATTTTGATTTCGTTTTGTTATTAGGTTGAAGTTCCTGATGTCCACTGGGAAGATGTAGGAGGTCTTGAGGAGGTCAAGAGAGAACTCCATGAGACTGTTCAATACCCTGTAGAGCATGCAGACAAATACATCAAGTTCGGAATGAATCCTAGTAAGGGAGTCCTATTTTACGGTCCTCCCGGATGTGGAAAGACCCTTCTTGCAAAGGCAATTGCTAACGAATGTGGAGCGAATTTCATCAGTATTAAGGGTCCTGAGCTATTGACACAATGGTTTGGAGAATCTGAGGCTAATGTGCGTGAACTTTTCGACAAGGCCCGCGCTGCTAGTCCATGTATTCTTATGTTTGATGAAATGGATTCCATTGCCAAAACTCGTGGAAGTGGAGGAGCAGGAGGAGGAGGCAGTGAGGCTGGAGATCGCGTCATCAACCAGATTCTTACAGAGATTGATGGAGTAGGTGCGCGCAAAAACGTATTCTGTATCGGTGCAACAAATCGACCAGATATTCTTGATCCCGCTGTAATCCGTCCTGGACGTCTTGATCAGCTTATTTACATTCCCCTTCCTGATTTGAAGAGTCGTGTAGCAATTTTCAAGGCTGCTCTTAGGAAGGCCCCTCTTAAGGATGGCGTCAACATCGAAGTTCTTGCTAGATCCACTCATGGATTCAGTGGAGCTGATATTACAGAAATTTGTATGACTGCTTCAAAACTAGCTATTCGCGAAGCAATTTTGGAAGAGGAAGAAAGACTGAAGAAGGTTGAAGCTGGAGAGCTAGACGAAGATGAGGGCAAGGCCGATCCAAAAGATTTATTAATTACCAAGACGCACTTTAACTTTGCGATGTCGAAGGCTCGTCGTAGTGTTAGTGAGAAGGACCTTACTCTCTTTGAAGAATTCGCAGAGAAGCAAAAGGCTGGTAGAGGTGAAGCAGCAACTAACTTCAAATTCGGAGAAAGCGGACCTGCGGAAGATGGCGTGGAAGAAGATCAATCTGCCGATTTATACGAGTAAATAAATGATGAGTAAAGAAAATGCTAACTGTTTTCAATATCTCTATCCGGGAAGATAATTGCACTTTTTGCTTATACACTACTTGCCAAGGCGACACTAATAATCTAATCCTGGCTTGAGCTTCGTGGCACCCTTCTAGCACCGAAAACTACCAAGATCTTTTAAAAAGATGTTATTATAAAACAAATACAAATTCTGCAGGGTAGCATCACCCCCTTACACAAGGAGAGGCATGCGCAGTGCATTTCCAGAATTTTCAGCAGATAGGATGAGGTACCCTCCAGAATTTTCACCCCCTCGTTCTATCAAATCTATGAGATTTATCAAAGATCTCTGCGTTTGTTCTACATAACCATCAATGCTGTATTCAAACCAACCAGATAAGACCTCCTTCACAGACTCCAAACACGAGCAGAATGTCTTGCTGTATTCATCGCCAATCATTCCACTCCCTTCGACAATTTTCACCTCGTCTATTATTCGTAGTCCATGGTCATCCGAGTCAAGGCCGCGTACCATAATTTTGTGAGACAAAGAAACGCCCCCTTTGTACGGACCAACTGTGAAGCTTACTTGATCCAGATTTCGCTCTATGAACATCGAGACTGAACCGTATTGGTTAAAACCAAAAAGTTCTCTAGTTTTTCGAACACAATTTTCCACCATATTAGTATGGGTTAGGGGCGGAATGATTTCAGATGTCGACGCAACAATCCATTCGCCATCATATTCTTCTCTGGTTCGAGACCTTTCAATTGAAGTCTTATGTGGGTTTCTCACAGCGATAGCAGGTGGCACAATCACAGAGTCGCCAAGGTCGTCTAGACTTGTTTCCTGGTACATCAGTTCTGACTCCAAATCAGCAGATGACATTGAATATTTAGTCTTTGAGCCTGTACCACCTTTCTGATCAGTTACAACTAACGCATCAATGGATTCAAGCCACAATCGTAACAGGTCAGGGTTGCAAACTACGTCCATCGCTTCTCGAATGGTAACATTAGTATTGACAGATAATGACACTTGAAAAGACTTTGATGATAATCTTTCAACCTGTGGCCAGTGACGAACCATGACAGGTGGCTGAAAATTCGTTGCAGAGACATTGACGTTGCTTTGGCGAACATAATGGTTGTTTTGCATGCTCCTTATCATTGGAACATTGGATCTAATCTGAGAAGACGACGCGCACGAGGGACTTAGAAATATGGCTTTTGCATCGGCCTGTTCCATTAAACGCGAAAAATCCATGGATTCTGAGATTTGTTCCTGACCATTCAATGGAACAAGAGGCTGGACGTTGATGAGTGTTATTGGCAATAGCAAATTCTCAGTTTCGTCCACTCCTTCAGTACGTGTACTCTCTATACTTTCCTGGAGCATGGGTAAGGGGAAACAGTCGTTTTTGTCTAAGAATACACGAGGTGGCTGTGAGAGCAATTTAGAACTACCGTGAATTCTTTCTTGTTCAAGAGGTTGTTTTGTTTCCAACTCAAATGTAACAGACTCAAAGAAACCAGCCTCTTTCGACGACGAAGGAAATGCATCTGACCCCTTTACAACGAAAGAATCAATTTGTAACGATTTTGAATCTCTTTCCTGAATAGGATGTGTCGTGTCTTCTGTGGGTGTCTCTAATTTGTTGTTCTCCGTTTCATCTAGATCGACAGCAAATGGCAAACATCCACTATTTAAGCTCGCAGAATCATCTGGATCCTCCACCATGAAATTATAGCTTTGTTGGGAATTCGGTACAAGCACCAACCCTTGTCTGTCTCCTAATACTGCCATGTCTTGTTCCTGTTGTAAATTTGTTTCGTATCTAATGTTAAAGGTGGCGCCTCTTAGTTCCTGCGAGCCAGGCCAAAGAGGGAAGCCTTGTCTTTCGTCATGCGTCGTGATCTCGAATGTGTTTAGTGAACCATGTTGCCCCTTGGTATCGGATTGCTTCTCGAAATGTGATTGTGATTGAGAACTATGGTTGTGCTGGTGGTGCTGATAAGTATCTTCCAATGTGTTTGTGGAATGAGGAAAAAGCGATGCCTCCACAGACCGTGGGGAGAGAAGTTCTAGTGAATCACTATTCATATTGGAAATTGCTGAGTCCATGATTGCTTTATTTTTCTGATCGCACATTACGATCGAATTATTATTATACTGCAAAAGGAAAGGTTGGAGGAGAGGTGAGCGATGGGAACTGCGATGGGTGGCTGTCTTCTTAGGAAGGTTCCAAAGAATACTCACATAAAAGTGGACGGGCGTCAGGTGGAGTGACACTTCTGAGCCCTGCGGTTCAGTTTTGAGTCGTGGTTGTCAGAATACTGTCAATAATTGACTAGTTTCGGTTCAGAGGCACCAATTTTATCAGTAGGAAAAGATGCAGACGACTCCTCCAGGGGGACTTCACTTTTCACTTTTCAATGCTTTTCATTCTTTTTGTGCGTCTGCGAGAGACGGGAGCTTGGGGTTTCATGCAACAGTGTTGTACCATTTATACCAAGGGTCTTACTTCACTTTCAACGTATTGACGTTGCTGTTGAAACCAATGAAGAACTTGGTTGGTTTATCGCAATAACTTGAGGTGTAGTGTATGTAGCAATTCTGACTGACTGTGTCTGCTGGAGTGTGTGTCTGGGGTGCGACTGAGGTGTCTTTGCTTCAGCTACGGCTACTGCTGAAAATAGAAGTACTTCAAAACTGTAGAGGTTTTTGTTCGTGATTACTCCATGATTATACTATCGATGCCCAAATTAAGTTGGTCGATGCCCTTTTCCAATGGCTCTGGTTTTATCACCATGGGTAACACACCGCACTACATCTACTTGACCAAAATGTCAACTGAAACTGCTTGTTGTTCAATCGCTTTCTCAAGCTGACGCGCAATACGCTTCTCAGCAGCTTGTTGTTCCTCTCTCTTGACCTGCTGCTCATCAGCATTCAACTGACGCGTAAGACGTCCAGAGACCCAACCAGTCTGATCACTAGAACGTATCGTCTCATGTCGATCTCCTGCCAATTACCGCCCTTGCTGATCCATGATCACATCCGAGAGGCACTTGTTATCATCCTCAATCTTGTTTATTTATGTTCATTCTTCCAATCTTTTTCGTACTGCACCCTACGACGAGATGACGAGTTTACTGGCACCTTGCCGTCACATATTATTATAACAGACACTTATCAGCGAATAATACTTCATTAAAACAAATTAACTGAAACATATCACACACATTCGATAGCATCATCAAAAATAATAGCATCATCAAAAATAATAGCATTAAGTCGTCTTCGAAACTCAGTTCTAAAACATGAAAGACGCCGACCAGAAGAAAGCGAAAGCGAAAGTTAAAAGAAAAAGGAATCATAAACATTCTGTTGCTAAACCGTTTCTTTCGAATAAACAGATTCAGTCTTTTACAGTGGATTTTACAAAAAACTCTTTTTTTAAAACAAGCTGTCATACGATGCTTGGCGAATGCTTATCTACATTGAATTCGATCAACTTTGCGAATGGAATCAACGTTGCTGAAGAGATTCGCCTTTTAACCGGGAAAGTATTACGAGAAGAAGTTCTGGGGTGTATGGATGTGGCTATTTTCCAATTTGGCAATGATGCAACTCTAAAAAAACATCATGCCCCCGACACAACAGACTGAAGACAAAGACAGCACTTATGAGGTGGATCCTCTCGTGAAACTTGTGTTGAAAAAATGCATTCCCTTCATCGCAGGAAATTTTGGTCGAACGAGCGAGGAGGACGAAGCTTGCTGACCCAGACTGACTGCTCACATGCAATTTTGGATCTGATCAATAAACATTATTGAATCAGGATGATATAGGAAATTATTTCAAAGTGAATATCGGTTATCAAAGTTTTCGCAAGATTGAGATACGATATAAGAAAAGAAGGTAATGTATACAGTGCTGCTATAGTTTTTTTTAACGTAAGACATACAGTAGCAATAGCAAATGAATAAAGAACCACATCAATCAATCAATCACCACAATCCAACAATGTGCTGCATTTTCCCACTTCAACAAATAAGATCAGTAACATAACCCATGTTCCAAGCTTATTAGTCCTTGTCCTTTTTCTTCTTTTTATCCTTCTTCTTCTTGTCTTTCTTACTTGACTTTTTGCTGCTCTTCTTGTCCGTTTCCGAATCATCCATCTCCTCATCCTGTTCTTCCTTCTTGGGTGTTTCCATGACTGCAGCAGGGGCTTCCTCGCCAGCATCCTTGCCCAATGGAGCAACCTCTGCAGCTCCATCGACACTCTTGTACCCCTCCAAGAAATCCTTTGGAGTATTATCATTAGGCTTTCCATGCTTATCCAACTTTCCTTCCTTAACCATTGCCTTCTTCCTCTGCGCCATGGGTCCAAGTCCCCATCTCCTCGGGTACGCATCTCTCTCCATAATCACTCTCTTAATCTTGGCAACAATCCCATGATCACAAGTCGCCATAACAGATGTTGTCATCTGCGCAATTGCAACAGCAATTGCCTCTCCCTTGGTAGTCATGAGCACCACCTCCGTGCCCACATCAATATCATCCGCAAACCTCAAAAGACCAGGAATCATCAACTTGGCCCCATAACAAATGGCATTGACAGCCGAATCCTTCACCACAATCCTCTTGTAATTCGTCAACAGGACCTCAAGAGGCATAACAACCCTTCTCAAGTACTTCTCATCCTTTGTCGCATCATACACATGCTGTGCATCCAGGATATCATGCATGGTACACATATTATCATCCTCGCCCAAAACACCCGATCTGACCCTCCTCAACTCCTGCATATGCCCCCCGGTCCCAACCAAGAGACCAAGGTGCACGCAAAGAGTACGAATATACGTTCCTGCTTCACAGTTCACCCAAAAAATACCAAGATTACGCTCCTGGTCAAATTCAATCAATTTCGATTCATAAATGGTACGAATACGAAGTTGACGCTTGACCGCCGAGATCAAGGGAGGTCTTTGAAATAACGCCCCCGTGAGAGTTTCCACGGCACGATTGAGCACTTTGATATCGTCAATGGCAGAATGGAGACGTACCACGCCGATATATTCTTTTCCAGCCGATTGCTGCGCTTTGACAAGTCGAGTGGCACGATCGATGCAGACAATGAGACCTCCAGTGACTTTGGGGTCGAGGGTCCCGGAATGTCCTGTTTTTTCGACACGGAGGATGCGTTTGATCCAGGAGACGACTTCGTGGGAGGATGGGTTGGCGGGTTTGTCGAGATTGATGACACCGTATGAAAGATGCTCTCGGATGGGTCGGGAGAGGGGTGAGGATCCGGAGGGGATGGGTGTATAGTGTGATGTACGAACATTGAGGTCGGAGTAGTTGCGGAGGAGGAGGGGCCATTTGGATGTGTCAATTTTGGGAGTGTGAGAGGATGGTTCGATCATGTGACCAGCGGAGGTGTTGGCTGGCTGGGCGCTTCCATCCTCTGCCTTTCTCTTCTTTGCTGATTTGCTGGCTGTGAATTGAAGTTATACAGATTATATAAGATATGTGTAAGTATGATGAAGTAAGTGAATTTAATATGAATGAATAAATGAATAATAGGCATCAAGGCATTCGTAATGATAATGGTAGGTTGTCATGGTCATGCACCGCACCACCATTCCATTCTATATTAATACCATCAAAACAGAATTCATCCAAATTGAAACAGACACATGTTCTTTGACTGACTTCCTTCCGGCGAATTCTTCCTTCCTTCCTTCCTTCCTTCCTTCCTTCCACATTCATCCTTTTGATTACTTACAACTGCTTGGCATGGTGACTATAGATTTGTTCTACTGGAATATTCAGATTGAAGATAACAGTGAGTTAGTTATACAGCAGAAGGATTAGACTCTGTTGCCTGCCTTCCTGTCGTCTTGGCTCTTGTTGATTGGATAAATACCGTACTGCCTACCAAACCGCCGACCGCCACCACCGATCGATGAAGCCAAAGAATTGGATGGTCCCTTGTACTCCCATCATGACAGTGATGCTACAATTCCCGCCACAAAGAGGTGGGTCATTCATTTTTAAATCCCAACCCAACATTGTTTGGGAAAATGGCCTTCCCGCGCCAGAATTCCAAAGAAAGAAGCATCATAGCTCATTCTGGATGCATGATGCCTGAGAGGAACACAGAACAAAAAACAAAGAACGAACAAAGAACAAAGAACAAAGAACGAAGAACAAAACATCAAAGAACTTTTGAAATCATGCGACATGTTGGCATCGAACCCAATCACAGGGTGATCTCCGTGTCAACTCCTGACGCCTTCTCCCACGACCAATCAAAATTCATTATGTGCACTGAATTCGCTGCTGCTGCAATAAAAACAAAGAGTACTACTATTAATAATACCGGTAGTGCAGTATTAGTTCAATACGAACCGTCGTGTACAAACACAAACACACACATGACACATGACACATGACACATAACACATAACACATAACACATAACAAATCAACATTATATCACCAAAAGAAGAAACACGGACACAAAGAAAAGAGCGCTAAGAATTCATCCATTATCAACATAAACATGAACATGAACACAAGCAACACTTTCACCTCCTCGTCGCCCACCTCTATCGCCTCGCCATTCTTCACCAACCGGAAACTGCACTCTACGGGCAATCTCACTCTCGAAGAATTCATTGATCTCGTACCCACAGTCATTCGCAAGCAAAAGAACAAGAACAAGAAAAAGAACAAGAAACAGAATCAGTCACAAGATCATCATGATCCCATTGCAAACCTCTTTCAAAGACTTCAAGTGACTCCCGAGGAATTATCGCATTATTCATTCATTACAGAAGAAAAGAATTATACCCGCAACCTCATTTCCACAGATGGTGACACATACACCCTCCTCCTATTATGTTGGAATCCAAATAAGGCTTCTCCCATTCATGATCATCCTTGTGATGGATGCTGGATGAGAGTTCTCCAGGGCTCCATCAACGAGAAACGATACCGACATGAACTGAATGATGGCGCTTCTTGCCAGGGACAGGGACAGGAGCATGGACAAGAACTCGTGTGTACCCAAGATTCGACATTTCGGGAGGGGGAACAGACATTTATAGATGATCAATTGGGGCTGCACAAGGTGGGGAATCCAGGGAATGAATTGGCAATTTCCATGCATTTGTATTCGCCCCCCTTTGGGAAGTGTCGTATTTGGATGGATGAGAAGAATGGGGGGAGATCGAGTGTGAGTTCTATGGTGAACTTTTCTGAGTATGGATCATTGGTTTGAATATGGTGGTATATATATAGCTGGTACATGTATTTGTGTTTAGATTATAGATGGTGTTAGATGGGGCAAATTGTATAAATAATATATTATATTGCATTACTATAATAACTATGTTGAATGTGTGTATCGTTTTCAAACTTGAAACTAATCACTGAATGAACATACTGTTTTTATTAATATTTCAACAATCACTTTCACTTCCAAATAGTCAACATTAATTCACCAGGTCAACACCGAAGTTCTTATTCCATTATGATTCTCAATGGCAACCTTGCATTTCATCGCAATCTTGCTTGCCAATCAGAGTATAGTAAGTCACATTATGTAATGTGGAATGCAGTGTTTGCATAAACGTCTCAACTTTTCTCACTCGCAACTTGTTCGTTCTATACTAGTGTAGCATGAGGGTGCCGTTGGAACGTTTGCATTTGCGTATATTTCCTCCTCTATCGTTTTCGCCAGCATAATTTGTGGAATTTCAATATTCAACAAATCTGTCAACTTGTTTCACGCAATTTTTCACTTCCTTGGAAGAATTGAGAATTCGTCCTAGTCTTTCTTCGACAGTCGTAACGCACCCAAAAACTGAATACGCATTAAGCAGAACGATGCAACACCGTGTTACAATTGCCGCACAACTTTGGAAAGATTGATTACTCTCAGGAGACGTCTTTGTAGAGAGTAGACTTAGATGTTTTGAGAATAGTAGATAGGCGAGGAGAGAGAACACATAATCCTCTACAATCTTTTGTCTAAGATGCCAAAGAATCCATGCTACTTCTCTTCTTGTCAGGATCGCAAACTAAAGAAGCAGAAGAAGATGTTTCCATCCTCCTTCTCCTCTTGTGCTCATAATTTTCTCTTGTGAGGCGATCAATGTCAGATCTCAATATCTCAATATCTGCATTACGGCTATCTCGGCCAATCGACAATGCTGCATCTACTGGAATTGATGTTTTGGCAGTCTTAGCATCGGGACCTTCCGACGTTGATACTCTTCGTGTAGAGGTCAAATCATAGGAATCAAAATCTGCTGAGGTCTTTCTTGGCGTTGATGCTCTTCGTGTAGGGGTCAAATCAAAGAAATAAGAATCTGCCGAGGTCCTTCTTGAGGTGGCATCTGGTCTCTTCTTGATAAGATTTGGAATGCCACCCTCGGGGATTGTGATCCCAGTGATATACGTTTTGCCTCCTTTTCCTTTATTAGTTGTACTGCCTCTTAACTGCACTGGAATTTCTCTGAGGGCTTTCTTGCTCTTTATCCTTACAAACTTTGGAAGGAAATAAACCAAGATGCATGCGATAGTCTCCAGAGCCACCACAATACCCATGATCTTGGTCGACATAGAAGCCGTAATCGCGCCGGATATAGCTAGAACCATGTCCACCACACGGATAAGAAGAAACACCGAATGCGTATACACGAGAAATGCAAGCCAGTTACTTTCGTCCAGTTTCTCAATGATTTCGCGAGATTGATATGCCAAGACAGAAGCACTAAGCAAGACAAAGCCTTCGAAACCAAGGGGGACGACCTCCCAAACTGGCGAGAATGATGCACAGCCAGAGTAGAATTCTACAGTCGTCGTGACCTCCCCCTCGAGTATTTTGAAGTCGTCAGTTTTCTTCGGCATATCAACCGCAGTCCAAATGGTCAGATACGCTACTAACACGACAATTGCAAAAGCGAGTTGTTTCTTAAAACGTTTGGAATCGATTTGAACTTTTCTGAACAGACGCGCCTCCCGTCCTAACTTGTTGATTGAAGAGATCTTGATCATAATTGGTATGAATTCGAGACAGTAGCACAGCCGAAGGGTCCACTGCTGTAGAGTACACACGTCGTCAGTGGTCTCTACGACAGCATGCAAGACTGCCGAAAGCCCCGCAAGAATGTAGCCAGCGATCATTGCTATCAAGACATCCAGTTGGGAATTTTTTATAACTTTGTGGTCTCTCCAAATGTACAAACAAATGGCTGCAGCAATGGCCACGACCAATGCAATGGATCCAAGCACGTAGCCCGTGTACGAGAGAGACGAATAGTTCTCTGTTTTCTTTTCTCTAGGGAAGCCTCTGGGATTTCGACGCATGAGCTTTTCATAATTATCGTAGACAAACTCACAGACCGATTCTCTAGCTGCGTAGCCATTGTCGTACACCATGCCATTTTCACCCATCAATCTTATCCATTGCTGAAAGATTGTAGGCAAAGCATACGGAGGAAAAGCAAACTTATCCAAAAAATCATAGGCAGGACTGCGTAGAGCTTCTTCGACTCCTTCGGGCAATGACGAGCTCTTCAAACCGCGACTCATGACCTTGTGCCAGCTACCAGCATCATAGTCACATGCACCAACAGCGTCTCCCCTTCTAACCTCGGCGTCGGCAGAGCACTTTACAGCGTTGAGCTCAAGTGCATGATACCTGTTACACTCCTCGGTTGGTTCAGGTAATGTGACGCGATGGAACGCATAGTCGCTCCCTTTATATTCATCAACCATGATGTCAGGAGTCCACCACCACATGCATACGTCCGACTTGGTAGCGTTTGCAGCTTTCCAAACTTGCAACATGTGAGTATACGAATACCCATTGTTTGGTTCAATCTTTCCATTCGAAGTCAGGCTAATATTATTCCAGTGCATTTGGTTTTCTACATATGTAGTCCAGCTATCACAGGGTGGGGCAATAACATTGCCAGTGCAGGTATCTCGATTTAATGTGCAGTTTGAGCGATCGGTCACTCTGAAGTGGCCAGTATAGAGATCAGGCATGAAGTAGCTGTCTTTTTCCTCTGTTGTGTCAGGATATCTCTTGGAAGTACTGGTCTTGTCGAGAACAGTGCAATTAGTAGGATCAACATGTTCGCAGTAGTCACGCCAAGTGGTAGGCTCCTTGAAAGTATTGGCGAGCTTGATACGGCTGTCGTCGCCACTTAGTCCGTAGAAAGAAAGAAATTCAACATTCTTCTTTGCTGTGTGCGCTGGAATGAAAAATCCGATTTCTCCTATAACCCCGTTTGATTCCGGCGGCAATATATTCATATTCTTGTCTGCAGCGACAAGGAACGAGTTGGTTGTTAGACCAGCATAAATAGACTTCCAACCATTATTTATTCACGACAACTTCATGATTTGCAATCGATATATCTTACCTAGTATCGATATTTGTTCAGCCTTTTCCCACGTCGCCTCGGGAAACAAGAGACCGCATGGTTTGTCAGAGAGGGAACAATCTCCATCCACGCGATCCGCTTCGATTAGCTGCTCAAGAGGGTAACTTTGACGTGGATACGCGTGGCGGCTTTCTGTGTCGTAAAAAGATCCCTCTTGTTGCCTCTTGCCGTCGCCCATTTCAATTGTCGTGGGAACCCTGAATACTTCAGAGAGAAGAATTTGATATACGAATCCTTGCTATAAAGGGAACAGTTCGAAAACGATGATGAGACTGTATCTATCCGACCTGATACGGACAGGACTTTCGTATGCTAATAGTACTATTGCTACTACTACTATTGAAGCATAGTTAAGCATGATGATTTTTGCTTACCATAACGGAACTGTCCCAATTCGCAGGAGAAATGCGTACTTCTTTGTAAGGAAATTCAGCTTTCTTGACACAATTATCACTGCTCCCCCCATCTGCGTGATCATCTGAATTGCACACGCGAGGTTTGAAAATGGTGGTTCCATCGCCGTGTCCTCCCTTTCGTGCGGCCATGGTGTGTAGGCAGCCCTTCACGAATGGATTGGAACACCTTCCATCTCCACAAAGGGAACCGACGGGACATTGATCATGAGAAGAACATGCAATAGATGCGTTTGAAGGTAAGGGTACGAGTATCAACAGGATAGTAATGGCCGATGCAGATATCGACGATCCGAGTATTTTCATAATGGATTTAATCAATAATGTAGTATGACTACGAGACGTCTCTACGAGTTATTTGATGTATTGGAAAGAAAATGGATGTGAGAAACTTTGAGGAACCTTTTATGTTATGTTGAACTTCAAAAGGAGGCAGTCGTTCAAAAAAGAAGTGTTGAAGTAGTGTTGACTCATGTTTTACGAAAAAAGTATTTGGACAGGTCTCTGTACGTACTCTAATTATGGTTTTACAAAAAGTCAGAGACAAAATGTTGACAGACAGACCCCCTAAAGGCCTATCTCCAAAAAAGCGATTGTTGATGTCTTGCACCGTAACAACTAGACCATGACTATCTCGAGATGTTCATGTCAACATCTCGAGATAGTCATGGTCTAGTGGTTACGGTGCAAGACATCAACAAAACTAGAACACGAAGGCCAGACCTTCGTGGGGGAGTTCCCAACGATATGGCTCTTGTCCAGCATACATCGCTCGTAACCTCGGATAGTAGCACAGTGTGCTGACTAGTAATCAATTGAAGGGGGGAAGTGCGGAGCTTCGAAACCATGACCTTTCCTGTTCTAGTTTTGTTGATGTCTTGGACCGTAACCACTAGACCATGACTATCTCGAGATAGTCATGGTCTAGTGGTTACGGTCCAAGACATCAACAGCGATACCTAATATCCTCGCCAAGTACTCACTAATTCTAATACTATCTTTACCTCTATAGGTTAATGAACCCTCTGATAGCAATTCAACTCTTCTTAGTTCCCTTGCTATTAACACCTCCCTCCACACTCAGCTAAGGCACTCTACGGACTTGCTATCATGTCTCGCGATACTAGCGCACATGACTATGCCGCCCCCGCCCAACGTTCACACACTACTACTCTCTCCTACCCGGTTATAGCACCACTAGCACAGACCACACTGTACATGATGCTCGCAACCACCAGTTCTTCCATGAACTGAACGGTACCTCATCCTCCAACACAAATTACACCTTCCCTGAGCCCATGATCTTAAATTCCTCCTGCAACTCCTCCACAAAC
>Ga0115005_10000460_pt1 | contig 31116 bp, 5 predicted proteins | sample ArcOceMetagenome_FD_87163 | JGI IMG/M metagenome (GOLD analysis project Ga0115005, IMG submission 87163) | Marine eukaryotic phytoplankton communities from Arctic Ocean - Arctic Ocean - Greenland ARC118M Metagenome | ecosystem: Environmental > Aquatic > Marine > Oceanic | place: Arctic Ocean...
CGGTGCAGTACATCTTACTTCTAGCTACAAGTAGTATTATGTACGAGTAGACCAGCTCCAACAGAATAGTATCATAAGAAGAGTAACAAAAATGCACCGAAGTGCTGTTATGTTAGAAGTACTCGAAATTCCAACATCAGCGCATCGATTGAACGCATTTCTTATGAATATATCAATGTAACCACTCGAGGAAAAAAAGATGAAGCATAGAACAAAGGGAGGAGCTACTAGCTAATATTAAGATATACAAGTAGATTCACAAATGAATGCCTATTGTTGGAAAATCAACTCTCATCAAAGAAAAACTATGAGTATGCAGTAAGTGAAGATGTTGGTGGGCGCTGGTGTACGTTTTGTAGAACTCCTTAGATAAGCTTGAATTGGATTACTCAATCCTAACAATGTTTGGATATTAAAATTATGTAATACAGTACTGATTGTATTTTCAATGTTCAAAATTGAAAGCGCTACAGTATTGCAAAATTATTAATTATCAAAAGTCTCGCAAACCGGAATCGAACCAGTGACCGATGGATTTCAGATACTTCTACAGTCCACCGCTCTACCAACTGAGCTATCGCGAGATAGATATCTACATCGATCAGATATAATATTATAATAAATAAATTTATAATTTTGTTCAAAGTGTGGCCTGCTGGCTGGTTCGGTTTGGCGTTGGCGTCGACCTGCATGGCATGATGGAGGTCACTATCCGCTATTGATACAAAACCTAGTATCGAGCAGCTTCCAACGTAAAGAAAAAGTGAAATATTCCCATGAAGTCTCAATTGGTTGCAGTTTCAATGGTAATTCCTTTGGAGATTGTAGTGTCACAGGAAATTAAAGATTTACCGCTCAAAACCATTTTGAACACAATATCACCTTCTGAAAATCCTTCGTGGGTTCATGATGAAAATGCTACACTGCTTGACATATTCGGTGAAGTTGCAAAGGACATCCTCACCAATCAAATGGTATGTTGTGTGGATGAAAAATCGAAAAATTGTGTTAAGTACGTGTACACCACATAGTGCTTACTAGAATTCTCAAAAACTTTCTTTTAGATACCAGGCACAGAAGAAAAGTGTGACTGGAATTGGATGCATTTGCGTTGTGAACCTTTCTGTGATTGTTCGTACCTGCCTTTGTGGGGTGATTACCACTTAGGGCGATCGTGTCGAGCACGTTCTGAAAATGAAAATGATGGATACAAGGAAGAAGACTCAGAAATACGGCATGCATGCGGCTCTCCCCCAAATACGCGTTTATACAAAGGAATGAATAGGGTTAGAGGTGGAATGAAATTTATATTGAAAGCTATTAGTTGGAAGAGAAGAGTTGGAAACGCGAGAAAAAATGTGTGTGACTCTCTCCGATTTGAGGATTCTACTCTTGAGGATGATGAACAAAACGTCGGTTCCAAACATTTCATCCTAGAGATACCTGTGAGAGCTTTACGGAAATCGCTACACTGTAATGAGCTGAATGTGGAGACATTAATTGATGATGACGATAACAAATCCTGAAAATTCTCAATGAACACTTTTCTATCGCCTTTACAATATTGATTTTTATGTATTTTTAGTGTACAGTACTGTACCGTAGGGTAGATCTCTTAGAGTAGCTAATTTGATTTCACTTCAAGGTTTTGATGCAACTTTTGATTTAGCGATCATCAACCACTTCATCGTCATTTCTTTCCACTCATTTTCCTTCGATTCGCATTCTCCCTTGTAACGATCGCGAACAAAGCCAGCCTCAAGTTTAGTTTCATTCTCCTTTGCCCTAATCTCCCTTTGGATCACTGATCTCTGCTTTCCAAGCTCCTCGTGAACTTCATTTGCAATAATATCCCACTCTTTATTGGCTCGCTTGTTTTCTAGGGCAATTGACGCTTCTAGTCTTCTACGATTTCCCTCTTCCAGAGATGGATCATCAATGGCACTTTGAAGCTCCATGACTCTCAAAGTAGTCTTGGTGTCATGCGACGACCTCAACTTTGCTGTTCTATGTTCGAATTTAATTTCTTTCCGTTTCATTTGACATTCCATGTCGTAGATGTAAGCATCTTTAGCTTTCTCCACATCCTTCAATGTTTGTGCTTCCTGTACAAAATTCTGATCTTGTTGTTTGGAGAGAGAACTGGCATCCCTCTGCAATCGTAAGCCTTCTAGTCTCAGGTCTTTACTGTAGTACCAATCATCAATAATCTCCATTTGTGCCAAGGTATTGTTCAGATCTCTCCTGATGATTTGACCTTGCTCGAGAAAACGTTCCCGGTTATTTTCCTTTGCCATCATCAACCATTTCGTTATTATAACTTTGCTAGAATCTTCCACTTTCATTGGTTCCCACTTGTTTTCCTTGTTCATCTTTGAGGTGGGTGTCTTGGAAGATGCAGATGCAGATTTTATCTGCCTTCCTCTCTTTCTTTTCAAACTATCGATATATGTCTTGGTATATAATTTGGCGCTCGGTCGAGGGAAGGGGCCACCAATCTTTCTTCTTGCTCCAATCAACCACTTTTGGAGTAATCTACCATGAGATGAGAACTCATCAATGGCCAATGGTTCAAATGATATGGTTTCCTCATCTTCCTCGTCGCTACTGATATCTCCGGGTCTTGTCTGGCGCTTTGTATGAATGTGTGTCTCGTCGATGTTTGTAATAGACTGGGTAATACAAAAATTGCAAAGCGTGAGGAGTTCAGCATTCTGCCTGAAAAATGACTTCCAAACCAAGATGTCGTTTTGAGACGAAGGAAACTCATTCTCAAAGCGGTTCATGAGGGAATCTAGGGCAGTTGGGTCATATCGTCCATATCTGCATATGTAGACGCTCAATCTTTCACATGATCTCTTGCCTCGCGAACACGATGAGCATGCAGAACGCTGATTTGATTTGATGAGATCATTAATTGATTTTGCGAACAGATGCCGTTTTCTGGCTTTCTGGAGCCATAGCTTTGCAATATCGATTGAAGTCTCATTTCTAGTTGTTCTATCCCAATTGCGCCTTTTGTCGATATCAGAATCATCTTCATCGTCACTACTGATGTCAGGCCTGTCGCCAATTCGTTTGTCTCCTTCGCCCATTGCAAGTAATTCCGAATATACTCCTTTCGTGTATTCAATAAGTGTTGATTTCTCTTCTTTGGTTAAGTCTTCCTCTGATTCTGTTAGAAGTTCCACAAGATGGCGCATGAGCCATGGCCTATTTCGGTCTAAGAAACGTTGGCGAAACTTGTCATTGTTCAAAGCATCTAACTCCATCCGTTCTTTTTCTAGATCGGCTTGTCTACCTGCACCAATGGCCAATTTTGTTGCAATCATATCGTCCAGAGTTCCTTCGATCTCAATTGCACCCCAGATACCTTCCCAGTCGAGGTACTTGATCTTGATAGAAGCGAGATAAATGAATGCATGTCGCAAAAATTTGACAAGCATTGCAATCACTATGATAATAAAAGGAAGTGCAGGGTCGGCTAGAAAGCTGTATCCTTTCGTCCGAAGTAAGATTGTCGCGCCAAATAACGTTGTTATTATGCTTCCTGATAATAGTGCTGACACAAAGTAGTATTGCGATGAGAAACTCATCAAGTCGATACTTTGCAGAGCCTCCATAATACTTTCGTCAAAGTGTGGAATATTGAGACTCCATTTGAAATCCCTGGATCCAAATCGATGTCGCTGGTAGACCAAGTAATCGTAAAGTCGCCATCCGTGTACCAATTCTTGTGCATTGAATACCATCACGTCGATCAATAGTGACCAAGGGATCATGCATGAGGTGAATAAAGCATAGTAAGAGACCTGAGTGGCGCTTACACTGTAAAGTTCTGCCATTTCGCTCTCACTATAAAACACAGAAATGAGGATAAAGACAATAGGAACTAGTACGCGTACCATGATGTGGATACTAGAGAGCGTTATCGCGTCTAGTAAAGGCTCCACACCATCGTTGCGCAATTGTATGGTTTCGTTAATTTTTCTCCACTTTTTTTTCTCGTTTCGTTTCTGATGAACAGTCATTCTGACCCTTGGTCTCAGCTTTTGGATCAAAACAAATTTCCACCTAGGCCACAAATTTTGGATTGATTTCACTGAAGGGTCGATGTACAATCTGTGTAGAATACCGGTAAAAATCTGAATGAAGAACAGAAGTGTGAAATCAACAAAATCTGATGATCCCATTGTGATTATGACCTCCGTCGTCCCAATAGCTATCAAGAGTGGGGTACAGAGTAACTTTTCCTTGAGTGATTTTGTAATTGCAATTTCTGAAATCACGAAGACTGCTTTTGAGAACAATATTATTTGATGGAGATTTGCTTCGAAAATCGGCGAGTAGCTGAATTCCCACAAACAAAGCAAACAAAACTCAAGTGCAAAGCAGCACTGGACAAAATTAGCCCTTTTCCATACAATGGGTGTCCATGAATCGCTCTCTGGAGCATTATTGCTTTCAGATACCATAGAGAGGTCTTCATCATCATCATGCAAGGCTTCAGGAGTCTGTCTTTTACGAATGATAAATGATGTGCTGGTGATTGTCACGTAAATACCAAGGACAAGCAATAATGTTCCAGTTCTTCCTTTCCGAATCATTCTAATAGTGTCATCGTCGGGTCTGGAATTGCTGTGCCAATCACCAGATATTTCTTCCCAGAACAAAGAGCTTGGATTTATAGTTAAAAAAGTAACAACGCAGCAACAAGTTAACGCGACAATAGCCAAGCCCGCTCCAAAGACGGAAGGTTCTGCTATTAATTTCAGTAACGCTCTCCCATGAAAAGTTGGTGGGTGACGCAATTTTGTGGTAGCGCGATTCAAGCTCCAAACCGTAAATCCGATGACAATACTAGCAAAACCTGACAACGTAAAATATCCGAAGTATAGAGATCCATGAAATTGAAATTTATTCAGTAGATTGAACCAATCCAATGGGTACAGTGCAATTCGTAATGCGTAGCCTCTAGACTTCAAATTGCCGTTAATGTCCACATTGCATGGAAGGATATCCATTTCATTCATCTCGTTGAGAGTCGCTGGATCTCCTCCAAAGTGCTCCGGTTTCAGTGTTGTACAGAAACTATTGAAAAAGACTGTCGCGCTGACAAGACGCTTCGTATAGCGATCAACCTGATAATATTGTAAATCTAAAGTAACTTCTCTTGGAATTACATTTTTTAGGCCACCAAAGTTTTTGCTCACTGTCACTGGTACAGGCTGTCCATTGATTTGATCATATTGCATAGTAAATGAATCATTTGGTATCGCATTTGGGGTTATAAAGAAGAGAGTGCTTTCTGGTTTACTTTCGTACCAACGAAAATGATCCGAAGCAGAGTCAATTTGTTCCTCAAATTGACATTGGAGATCAGCACCGTCTGTGAAAGGTTTGAATGATGAGTCACCAGGATGTTGATTCATGCAATAATCACCAAAAGGAATATTCTCTTTTGAAAACGAAATCGGTCGCACTTGACTAGTTTCGTTGTAGCCGACTAAAGTGCAGTTTGGATGCTCTTCAAGCAATCTGCTGAGACTGAGGTGAGAGTCAAAACCATCACAGTTAGAAAAGAATGGCAAATATGGTAAAGCAATAGCCGAAAATTTGGCATCGGTTGTGTCACTGTCCCACCAAGTCTCCTCGTGAACATTAGAAAATTCATCAACCACACAAATGTCTTCATCATGAAATTTTCCATCGTCATCGTACGTGTAGGGTACAATTTGCTGAGAGTCCTCATTTGTGATGGTACGGGATCCAAAATCATCCGAGGCATTGTGATTACTGGCATTAACTGTGGACAACAGAGATTTGCATGGCCTATCAATAATGATGGAACTTTCAAACCTTTCCCGTTTTGCATTTATCATTGGCAAATTCATTGGCAAATTCATTGGTGCACGTTGAAACGTCTCTTTCTTTATGATAGAAAGCCACTGAGCACTTGTTGAACCTCGTGAAAACCTCCTTGGTGAATGCACTCGGTGAGACAAGACACTTTCTTGCACAAAATATGTGCGAAATAAATTATAATACTCTCCATTCAAAAGCTCCACAACAACGTTTACCTCCGTTGGCTCCAACGCAGTAATCGTGAAAGATATATTATGATGCTTATTATCAGGAAAACCGCTGGCCTTCTGATTTGTTTCGAAAAACGAAGGAAGTGGATGCGGCTTGCAACTACAACACCCTCCTGTGTGCATCGATGTTGCTGAGTTCTCCCTATCAGAATAATTATGAGAGCCAGGTGTTCCTTCTTCATGTCCACTAGAAATGTTCCTTTCATTGAACAAAGAAAAGGGATCAGGGTTGGTACTATCTTCCTGAAGGATCTGGTCCATAATGTAAGACCCTTGTGGCTCAAAATGTGGGGGGGTGCTGCCAAATTCTTTCTCAAACATTGAATACAAACACTTTCGGTGCTCATTCTTTGGCGGAAGACCTATTGAACATGCTTCTTGCACGCAGCCTCTGCTATCATTTGCATTATCTGCGGCCAAACATATATCCTCGCTCCATTTTAGAAAATGGTTCCATCTACCAACCAATGAACAGTCATAGATAGGACTCTTGCTCCCATCAGGGAGCTCATCTTGGCATAGTTTACGAAATGTGAGCGAATTCCAAGACTTCTTTCCACAAAAGAATGGCATCGACAAACACTTCTGAATATTGGGTGTCGAATACGACAAATAACTATCAATTGTTGTATTTGTCGTATTTCTGCATATTTGAGTATCTACATTTGTTCCATTTCGATGTACGCAGGCAGGTGTTTTGAATCTTCGTAGGCAATCGTTCAACATCTTGTCCTGGAAATCCAATGACGGACTTAGACATGCGTTTTGATTTTTACAGCGATACCTAGGGGGGCAAGGCTTGCAATTTTTGTACACAGATAATTGATAGTCTTCGCCATATGTCATATTTCGAGGCAATTGACTTAAGCTCATGTCAAATATTGCAATATCGTATGCCTCAATATAAAGAGATTCCAATGCAAAAGAATCAGATCTGGTGAAATCACCATGCCTTGACTGATTTGGTTCATTTGTAACGCCTTTCTCATCCGTGGCTGTTACCAATGATACTCGACGAACGATGTCATCCCTACTTTCTACACAGTCTTCGGCGCTTTTAGCTCCTCTGCTTATCGTGGAAGTGCCATTTGGACACTTTAATAAGTTTTGACATTCACATACATCCAGCCGACCTGGATGAAGAACATTTGCATTTGAAACATTGATTGCAAGCATTCTTTCGTCCTTGCGAAGAATTGGACGATAGTAGACAATTTGATGCAGCTGTTCGCCATATTCTTCAATCAGTTTCATAGCCCAATTGAGGTTAAAGAGTAAAATGTTCTGAGTTTTTACAATTCCAATCTCAGTTTTAACATATTGCTTTAAATCTTCGTAAGTTCGAAAGCTTCTGTCGGTATTTGTGAATGGTGGAATGAATCTGAAGTCGGGTTCCAAGAGCGATCCCTCGTTCGGAAATTGCAGATAGCCTGTTGATGAAGGTTTATTCTGGGCAATAGAATCATGCAGAAAGCTAGCTGTATGACTTAGACTATTCACATTCTTGGGAATCTTCCCATGAATAGGAGTGATTGTTGGCGAATCTGGAAAGGTGCAAATATCACCGTGATGAAATGAATCCACAGAACACTACGTGTGGTAGACAATGTCTCTCTTGTGAGAATACAATCGATGAGATGAAATTAGTCCAATTGTCAAAGCTTACCTTTCGAAGTCGATATACAGCGATGATTTGTAGCAACTGAATATTGCAATCACACTCATTTCTCCGTACAGTCTCCAGAACATGCTTCCATTTGTTATCCCTGCCGCAAGTTGATTGATACATAAATGCCTTATTCCTCGCATTGTCTTGCGCCCCCCTATGTGGACTAAAATTGGATTGAAGACTGCTTTCGAATCTATCGACAAGGCTATTTTCTTCCCCGTTTAGACAATTTGAATCGTGTTCACTTAAGAGGCCAAATGTATCATGTCCGAAATACCGCAAGTAGCGAACATCCCTTTCCGGGTCAACCATGGCAGGAGAAACGATACCCCTTTGAAGGGAATCATCTGAGAGGGTTCCTCTCAAAGGATTGGACGTTCCTGGTGGACAAAAGTACCCTATAGGGCATATTGATTCAGAGGCTGATACACCAATATCAAGTTCACAAAACATGCCATGCTCACAGAGTTTCTTGTACTTGCTTCGTGGAGCTTCCAATGACTCATCAGGTGTTGTTCCAAATTCACAAACATACCCCGGAGGGCATTTCACAGAAGTACTAGTTGTGGAGTTAGTACGCTCACCACAAACGTAGCCGTCCTGACAAGGAATAGCTTCTGTCATTAAGACCTCGGAACCTGAGCAAATAATGTCAGCCTCACAGGTCCCTGTATAATATTGATCGTCAGCGAAGTAAATTGCTCTGGAATTCCTTCGTTCAATATTGCAACATTCTCCAACTTCATGAACTCGAAACAATGGGTCTATGAAGCAATTCAATTCATTGTCAAAGGTAGAGCACTCCTCCACATCAAGACCACCCTCGAAGTCATGAGTAGCGCTCGTATAAACTACTTTATTTCCTTTCCGAATTAATGTTGAATTCATTAACGAAAATCCTGGCGTACAGTTAAATGCTGGATTGAATTTCAGCGATCGTGGGAGAGGAATATATGACATTCCGTCACCGAAAAAGTATTGCAAGGAACTGTTGCTGTCCCACCGCGGAGTATTGAAGAACTGAGTAGGAACATCACTTGAACCGTAGCCTTGATGCGGAAAGCCAGTTTGTATGTCAAATTGTGGGCCATAGAACACGGCAAATTGCTCAAAGACCAAACTTCCTTTTGCCTGCATGTTCCGATAACATTTGGCACCATTTCCATATTTTATTGATGTCTCATCAGTGATGCGAATATGGGCGCCTCTTCCTAGAATATCGATGTAGGGAGGAACTAGTTCACCAAAAAAGTAGTGATGTTTTGACTTTCTTTGCACCAAATTTAGACCGCCTTCGTCAGCATTAAGGTTGAGACATTCATCAACTGAATAAGAAGGTGGACGCCTATCTGGTTTAAAATTGTACTCAGGCATCGGAATACCGTTCAAGTTCACAACTGGCTCGAATGGAGTGGGAAGGTCTTTTTTACTACAAGGCGATGTCATTCCATCGGTGGGGCAACTCAATCCACTTGCACAACTCACGCATTCACCTTCATCTCTCAGATTCCAGTTTTTGGACCATGTGCCTTGTGGACATGTAATACAAGGAACGCCATCACTATTGAGAGATCCACGGTATGTTCCTGGAGGACAAAAATGAGCCTCTACAAGCCCCTCCTCTTCGCACGTTGTACCTGGAGGACAGGGTATGCACTCAGAGCTCTGGATGGTTGGAGCATAGAATCCTGGAAGGCATTGCGCAGCCTCAATTGTACCGGCATATTTTGCATAATGCCCCTTTTTAGTAGGTATTGGCGTAGCAGTACCCTTTGGACAAACAAACGATGGTGGGCATAATCCACTACCCTTTCCTGAATTTGAAGCTGCTTCACAGTAGAATCCTGCACTGCAGGGTTGAGCATGTGAAAAGTTTCCCTCGACTATTGAGTCAAAGCCACATCCGCTGAGACAATAACTTCCAGGTCGGCATGGATATGGCCGCAACGTCGTGTCATTACGGAAGGGATCAGAAGTTTGTGTACCAGGAGGACAATAGTACCCAGGTTGACAGCGCATATTGGGGGATGCCAATCCTTTTTCGGAGCACACATATCCCGGTGTGCATATAGCAGGATCGACTCTACCGTAGTCATTACAAAAATGACCCAAAGGACAAGAACTGCACTTTACTTGTCCGACCATAAAATTAAACGTCCCAGGTTCACAGGGCAATGGATCCCATAGCTCACGATAAGGACAGTAGGAACCCACCGGGCATGGGTATTTCTTACCAAAACGACAATAGAACCCCTTCGGACAATCGCCTATTCCTCTTGGGCCTGTTGATCCTTCGGGGCAATAATTGGTCCCAACACAGGTTTGAGGAGAAGAGAAATCACCTATCACGGTTACGTTTGCGGAAGACCCGGGATGGCAATATGTCCCCAGGGGACAAGGAGCAGGGCGATGCAATTGAGTGTTTTTGTTAAAGATTTCCATGTCAAAGTCAAGTTTTGCATCAATATATTGACAACTCTCTTCAAGACAAAATCTACCTCGGATGGGTGCTGACACAACTGTATTACTATCAAGTGGAAGCAGCCGTAATTCGTCCCAAACTCGGGCCGGATAAGGAGATGACTGGAGACCAAAGTCGTCTGTTGAATTATCAAAACATATCGAGGTACGACCACCCAAAATATCATCTTGTCCATGCAATTGATCGCCAAGGCTTATTGTCGTATGCCTCTCTGCTAGTGATAGTCCAAGAGACATTGCATTCATTATATTGATATTACCGCAGTATGTATCTGTTGTCGCAGTTCCAGCTGGACAAAAGAAGCCCTCTGGGCATGGCTGTTCGGGTTTCTGTATTCCTTTCACGTCACAGACATATCCTGCAGGACAAAGGCGTGGAACTGGCAATCCTTCTTCAGGACACATGAACCCTATATCACACGAACGGCAAATACTCTGACCCATGGCAGGCTGAAAAGTGCCCATTGGACAAAGAGTAAAATTTGTATGTCCACTGTCAGAACAGTATGCACCCCTCGGACACTGTAGTATCGTTGCGTCTTCTACTCCCATTTGGTAAGATCCAAATGGAGCTGGTCGATGAAATTCAAAGAAGTGGCGAAAATCCGAAAAATCAACTCCATTATTGGACACTTCGACGAACACTTCTGGGAGTTGATCCAGACTCTTCGCATTATCCATTGAACCGACTCTTCGAATTCTGGTAACTTCAGACGCGTTCTCGAATTCGATATCAGAAGTTGGAGGAGTGAAGCATAATATAAGATTTCTTGTCAAGAAAGAAGCTCGAACAATCTGGTTACCAAATCTGCAGGATAACTGTGTTGTATTGACATAACCTGAACCGCTTATAAAAATTGGTGTGTTGCCGGTCGGCAGACCACTCTTCGATGATAGCGAATTGATTGTAACATCATCTTGATACAAATATTTTGTGCCACTTGTTGTGAAGTCCTGAGCATTCATAGCAACCTCTACGTCAACTAGTTCAGATAAATAAAGCGGGTAATCATGTGTGTCAGCAATCAATGGATAGTGATTAAAACCATCGCCTGAAGTGTGCTCCGTTAAGGCGATCCACTGAAGATCAGACCTTTCGAAAATAGGTGGAGACTTGCACCTGACTTCATGAGAAGTAATGTAATAAGCAGGTACTAATGTTGCATCAAATTTGCAGACCATTTCAGTTGAGTTGAAGAAGTTCGATCCGAAGATGTGAACATCAGCTCCTGTTGATTTTGATGGCCCAGAGATGGGGTATAATGAATCGACGATGACACTTTCATAAAATCTGATCATTTTGAATTCATTTGAAAAATCTTGTCCATTTGTTGTTATGGTAAGAGGATGGTTACCAGTGGCGAGTTCTGGAGCTGTACATTCGATCTGTGTAGCAGTAACGAATAATGCTTTTACGGTTGATGTTCCAAAAAAATTACACGAAAGATCGTCAGTATCTTTGAATGAATTTCCCTTTATTACAACCGTAAAGTTCCCAGAAGCTGGTCCACTGCGAGGGAAGACTTCGCTGATCGTGATGGGATCATCATAAGTAAAGATTGAATGTTCAGTATCTGGTCTCAAGAATCCATCAATAGAGACAAATACGCCGGACGTGGTGCTCAATCTTTGTCGAGGAGGAACAGAACAAATGACGTGCGTCTCATTCACATATTCATCAATGGGCACTCCATCGTCATGAAAGTATGGCACGGACGCCTGAAAATTGTCACTAAAATGACAACGTAAATCAGGGCTTCGAAAAAAATGTTTCCCTTCTAGCAGTATTGTTGTTGCATGAAACCCATGATTTGGGTGCAGCTTGTGGACTTCGAACGACGGGGAGTACGCAAAAGTTATTCCACTTGTTGAAAAATCGTACCTATTCACAGATATTTCAACAGGTACACTGCCTGCTGCTGCGTCTAATTCGTTAGAGTTCTGATCCAACATGTGCCGGAAGGCCTGGGATGCCGGTAAATCGTATGCTGGGGAGCCCGACATCACTGACTCCTCTACCTTGAGAAATGATACGTCTCTCTTACTGAGGTCATCAAAGTGTAGATTGCCATTCTTGCCGCATACACCAATCTTCTTGAACACAATATGATATCTCCTGTTTTCACCAACCCTACCATTCAAAAGAACTCCTACGTTTAAATCCTCCACCTTCCACACATCTACGTCTTCAATGAGATTCAACTGCTTGAGACTATGTTCGAGTTCATCAGTAGTAGCGCGGACAGATATATCATTGGTGCGTTCGACACAACTGTGAAGGTAGTCTGATCCAATCTCGTGAGAAGAGTTAAATTCCAAAGTAAAAGTACCTTGAAGAGAGGAAGTAGAACCTTCAAACCAAATCGCTCCATTGTCATTATATTCAAAACAAAACCCATCAGCACTCATACTACGTGCACACTTTTTATAAACTTCCAGGCTCAATGTATTTTCATCGATACTGCGGTCGGACAACGGTAGAACGAAGATTTTTGTAGTTCCACCAATATCTTTAAAATTTTCCACAGCGTGTCTTTTGCCGCTCATAGAGTTAATTGCATCCTGGAGGTCGGTAACATGGATATCATCCTCAAAGTCAAACATTGTACTGATGTTATTTCCATATCGTATCCGGAACCCTTTCTGAAGTGGGACTTCGTACACAAACAAAACATTCCCAACTCCTTTGACTCTTTCCTCAGTATTCATTCTGACTCCAGTACCTATTAATTTCGATGTATCAATGGAAAGCAACGGGACGTCTCCAATATCTCTTAAAGATGTAAATGTTATATCCCATTGTTTTGCTCCGCTTCCAGTCTGAGCAAAGTCTAACGACTTTGTCTCCACCTCAACCTTTGTCACGGAAGGAAGAGTCCCCAATATAACTTTCACTTCAGTTGCAGATGCATTCACAGGTATTTTGCTCGTGATCTCAAAAGCAGATTGTAAAGTTTTGCGATAGCGGATGTGAAAGTAGCCATCACACTTCTTTGAACCTTGCCGCGACAAAGCTGTGATCACACCACTCCCTTCACCTTGAAGCTTTACAGCGGCACCACCTTTTCTAATGACCTGCCATGTGTGTCCATTTGATGTGTACCCAAGGGGGTACTCGACTTGCCACCTGAATGATCCGTTTTGGAATGGACCTTGACGATTTACAGTTATGCCAACTGGCGAAGCTCCAGTTTCAACCAAGGCTTCTTTCATGGCAGAGCTTCTTTCGTTATGACTCAACCACCGTGTCATTTTTTCAACAGGATACGTCGTTGAGATACCAGGAGGAACAAGGCGGAAACCTCTTGAAGCGAAATCACTATCAATAGTCGATGTTCCATTTTGTACTGTATGAATACTGACATTCCAATCGCAACCGGTCAAATTTGTAACATCAATGTCCATCAGAGGAAGATCACCTGCTGTGAAGGGAATAAAGCCATTTGGTTCTTCACCTTCGTAATGAGAAAACATCACCGTAAAGCTTGGATCTCCCAAACTGTTGATATCTAGGTTTTCAATTGAGACATGTGCTCCTGGTATCTGTTCAATTGCTTTCTTCAACTCCAATTGTGTCGCATGGGTATGAATGGGAGGCGACCAAAGATTCTTTACTTTCAACCGATAAGATCCAACAAGGAAAGAACCCCGTTTCACTTCAACTACACGAACAAATGGATTGAATCCTTCCAATTCTTCTAATGTCAGATCCAACATAGAGATGTCCCCTCTCGTATTCCGACCTTTAAATGTGACCTTCCATGATCGAGAACCATCGTCATTATTGCTTACCGACACATCCAGAGAATCTTCACCAATACCAGGCATTGCTTCCAATGCCAGCTTTAAATCAGCAGACGTTGCATTGTGCGGGATTTTGTTCGAAATTTGTGTGTTGAAACCCAGTTGAAAATGACCCCCAAACACTTTTCGCTTGACTCCATTTGCTAAGGTGCCCACTTTTACATCAGAATCGCAAATCAGAGGAGGTCTATCTTCGATGATAGAGTCAAATGTCAGCATCACTTTCACCAAACTTGAGCCTAAAGCAATCTTCTTCACGGTGATGTCACCATAATAGCGATTTCCAGTTTTTCGGTCCTCGAGTGCTTCTAGCGTATCTCTTATAGTGTTTCCCGAAGAACTCGAGTGGAAGGTGAATAAGCCTTTGTTTGTCCCATCTCCGCATGATAAGATGCCTGCATCAGAGAGGAATTCAAGGACTTGTACCTCCTTCTTTGCAACGTATTGTTTCATAGTGACTGTCGCATCCTTGGTAATACTCAAAGCTTTGATACGAATTTGAGGATCAACGGAAGATGATAAAGCCAAGGGATGCAATACTAATGGTGTGAATGTTATTTTGAATCTCGCACAGTAGATTTTTTCATCGATGTATGTTTTCGTCACCATCAAAGAATTGTTTGCTACTGCTCGTATTTTTTCGAGTACTTTGGTGATTTCGTGTTCTGTTGCGTTTGTCCCGATTGGCTCTGTGACTTCAACTCCACCTTTGTACCCAGAGAATACCATTTGAAAAGTATCATTCCTCGCCTCAGGAGCTCCTTTCTGCATTCGCTCGGCTTGAATCCATACATTATCAAAACCACCAATATTGAAAAGTGTTTGGACACTAGCATCGTCTCTTGAATCACAGCACGTGTGAAGTATAGGTGAATGCCCTGAGTGAGAATCAAATGTAACTAACCAACTTGTCCTATATTGACTGTCAACAGGGTCAATATAAAGCTCTTGATGAGTCACTGACATGGTACGAATGGATGGCAACCCTTCCAGAGCACTTTCCACTGCAGTTGAAGAAGCATTCCAATATATATCAGTTGTTCTGTAGCCTTTAAGAGACAGATAGAACGTACCAGAAAATTCGCTTGTAGAATTGATCGATATCTTCTGAATTTCAGGAACTGAGCCGGGTGATTCTTCAGATACTTGTACATTTGCATCACTCCCGAGTAGACTGTTTCCATTCACCAGCAATTGTGGAATATCAATATTTTGAGGAAATGTTATTCTCCATTCTTTTGTACCATCAATTTCTTTCATGGACTCTACCACTGATACATTGGAAAGGACACCATGGAGCTTTGACACCGCCTTCTGCATCTGTGCAGCAGATGCATTGAAACCCAAATGATCGGAAGATATATAGCCAGCGCCATTTCGCATGTACAGTTTGAATTTACCAGATAAAGTACCACCCTTTTCAACGTTTGTGGAAACAATTGCTATCTTCGGTCTTGTTGGTTTTGTTGAAAATGAAATGTCCAGGACACAAGTATCAGATAGAGACGAACCGACTGTTATTTGCTGTATTTCGTCACGGTCGTCAATTCCCTTTATTTCAATCGTTTGGATTTCTCCTTTTGGAAGTTGTGTCCCAGTAGTAGATATTGTGTGTATTTCTGGCACATAATCGTCGACTGAAAGCGAGACAGATTGGATCTCTTGATTCCATGCCATACTGAAGATAGTAAGATTATGTGTTTCGTACAGATTTGCCACTGGTGGACTTGTGCAGCTAATTTCGCGCTCACTCTGCCAAGTGGCAGGGACAAAAGTTTTACCAAAGCGACAAGAAATTTCAGATTCGTATCTTTTAGCAAACGGTCCACCCAAAACTCTCACTGGTGTGCTGCCTTTTACTGATCCCATATCAGGTACCAATTTAATAATAGACACTTCATCGTCATAATGGAAATTGGCTCCAATGTCAGTGAAATCTTCCAGAGCACCAGTTAATGAAATGTCTACCAATACAAAGGATTCCTCGCGAAGGTGCGAATTGGGCGTTCTACACACTATGATATCGCCTGCCTTTTTTATCTCCTCCACTTCAACAACGATATTGTTGAATTTGCATTTGGGATTCGTGAGGATCCCTTTACGTTGAACAGACATTTTCGCATATCCACTGACATGAACCAATGTACCCCCATTTCTTGGTCCATGAGACGGTACAAGCTGAAGTGATTCGGTTTGGTGCCCTGGAAGATACATGAAGCGAGTTCCACTTTGAGAAAAGTCAAATTGATTTCTCGTTACTTCCAATGAAACTGTACCGCCGCCAGCGTGGGCGGGTGGTGCTCTGCATGAAATAGTTCTGTTGTCCTCTTGATTTGCAATTACTTGAGTATCATTAAATTTACAATAGACATGCCAAACTTTTTCGAAAGGTGAACGCAATTGAATTGTTACTAGGGTACCACCGCAGCTTGGCGCTATAAGTGGATTCACATTCTTTATTCCGAAAGAATCGTAATATTTAAAGTGAACAAAGTCAGACGTGAAGTGTTTCCCATTGTTTGTGACAGTAATTTGGACGGTTGAATCCAAACCAGGATTTGGAGGGGATTTGCATGTAACCCCCGACGTTGACCTAAACTCGCTTTTTACTGTTTCATTTCCAAACTTACATGCCAACGTATCGGTATCGGCGAAGTTGTCACCTTCAATATATACAAGTGTGCCCCCAGAATTGGGACCAGATTGGGGAGTTATCGAGTGCACTTTGTGGGGAGATGTGATTTCAACACGATGTCTGTTTGTCCAGTCATACCTGTTGGTGGTAACAGAAACCAAAATACTACTGGTCAAGTGTTCCAAACGACTGTATTCACTTGGGACCAGGCATTTAATCGAAGACGAGTTGATGTAAAGAGCCGGAGTCTCAAATCTCTTCGTTGTCAAATCATCAATTGTTTTGCTGAGGCCATCTCCTTCAAATAGACAACTTAACATTGGAGAAGGAACAAAATTATCGCCAATAACATGTAACTCACTCCAGGCATATTGACCTGGTTGAGGTAACGACTCAGGGAATGTCGAAAAGACCCTTGATACTAGTACATACTCGAAATACGCTTGAGAGTCCACGCGAGCACCACGCCCTTCTGCTTTTGAATGAAGTTCTAACGTAACAGTAACATTGGCCGGGGAAGGAAACCAGGGGGTTATGCATTCGACACTAGTCGAGTCCAAGAATACAGCTTCTACATATTTGTTTCCGAAGATACAATGTATGAGGCTTCGTTGTGCCCTAGGATCTGAAATACCAGAGCCATTTATCCTGACTGTCGTACCACCAGTTTGGGGACCGTGGTTAGGCTGCACACTGTGAATAAACAGACCAGCATCAAATGTAAACGGTATTATTCTTTGATCTAATCCACCGAAAAAATCAATTATGTTTGTGGATATCCGAACATCACAGCATGATTTTTGAATTACTTCCACCTTTGCCTCAACGTCATGGGCTAGTAGTGGCTTTATTGAAACATCAATAGGAGCTATTGGACCGGCATTGGCTGGAAGTCCTAAAGTTGTAAATGTGACATAATATCTAATTTCATGCGATTTAGACCTGTGAAAGACATCTTTAGTCACCACCACATCCCCAATCGTAGACAATGCCTTGAGCGACATCTCCAAGTCTGTCGGATTCAAGTCACATTTCAAGAAACTGGCTGATTCTCCTCCGAAATTCAATGAAAATAGAGTTTCATTGAAGAAAAAACTGGTGGGGAGGTCATGAGAGAAGCTGACGACCTGTGTGTTCCTGGCGCCCGCTTCATCTGGCATCGGAGGAGTTATACACTCCACTTGACTATTTGAAAGCCACGTTCCATTCACTTTCTGTGGACCAAAAGAACACACAATACTATCATCAGAATCAGGATGGTAGAAATGGTTTCCAGTGATTATCACCTTTTCACCGCCGACTAATAAACCTCGTGCTGGGTACACATTTTCGATAAAAGGGGGAGGAGTGTACGTAAAAACCGTTCCTTCATTTGAAAGAATTGTCAATCCAAACTCATGCTCTAGGCCTATCTTTACACTGACCAACTTCTTTGTGTCACTCGATGTCGAAGGTACAACACATGTAACTTCATTCTCCGATACAAAGGCGGCAGGCGAAGTCTCATTTTCTCCAAAAGCACATGCCAAGGTCGTCAATGATACGAAGTTACTCCCAATGACTCGAAGCGGTGTGTTCCCAGAAGTAGACCCGTGTTTAGGATATGTAGAGAAGATCTTCATTTCCTCTAAATATGTGTAGGAAACAGAAGGTACATCTTGATGACATTCTTCATCGGTATTATCATTACCATCAAATATTCGGACAAGAATTGTACCGCCATCGTGCGGAGGAGCAACGCATGTTACAATCTGTTCCGAGACAAATTTTGCCAGTACGGGCACATCTCCAAATTTACACAGCACCGAGGGAGTGTTATCAAAATTAGCCCCGTGAACTACCAGTTCGTTTCCGCCGACGATTGGTCCATATGCGGGCTCAACCTTTTGAATAATTGGTGCATCGGAATAAATAAACTTGGCAACTTCGTTGAAATCAACACCATTCAGACTGATATCAATGCCTGTTTGTCTATAGATCTGATTTGTCGTATTCAAGGTCGGAGACATGCAAATAATTGTATTGGGGGGCAGTATTTCGGCTTCGAGTTCGAAATATCCAAAACGACAGAAAGCATTCTCAATCATTGGGAGTTCTTTCGTTACCAATCTTATGGCCGTACCGGAGGGGCCCGCCAATGGCTCGACACGGTCAAATGTTGGTGTCTCATAGTAAGTGAAGGAGATAACATTCTTCGCCGACCCGGCTTGAGGATGCTGTCCATTATTTGACACCGAAACAAAGGCTTTCGCTAACCCTCCATCGAGCGCATCCCTGAAACCTTGCTCTGAACCAAAAGCCTCAAGAGCTGATGGAACAGGACACATCACGGAAGAACTGTCCACAAACATTGCCTTCCTTGGGAGAGCTTCACCTACTTCGCACGACAACGTAGCAGCATCCTTAAACTCACTACCACGTAATACAAAGGTGGTGTTCCCACTAGATGGGATTGATATTGGGTATACGGCATCCACAGTTTCATCCGGATAGTATGTATACACAGGATCTAGTTCCAAGTCACCCCACTCCTCTTGACGCACATCTGGAAGCCAATCGTGTGAAATACCGATATCAAGGCTTATTGGTACATTAGTAGCGCCTTTTTCAATGTATAATTGTCGAAAGATATTTTGTATGGGTGGGGTATAACAGGCTGCATGGGTATCATTGAATATCATCAGGTCAATCCTTACCCCCCCCAAATCGCAATGCATCCCCGCAGTTGCCGTGAAGCCAGATCCGTTAACATTGACCTTTGTTCCCCCACTGAATGGCCCTTCAAGCGGGTAGGCACTAGAGATTCTAGCAGTTGGACTGACAATGACCTGGAGTGCAAAATTTGTGGGCTCTTCCTCATGGCCATTGCTCAAAAGTGAGACACTATAATTTCCATGCATAAGATTTGCAGGTAGACTACATTGAATTTCTTCCGAGGATACCCAATGTAAAAGCGTATGTTTGTCACCAATGCGGCAACGTAAAGTCTCCTCTCCTGTATATTTCCCAAAACCAAGTCCTTTCACAGTAATCTTAGCTCTACTTTTCTCGGGTACAATACTAGGACTTACACTGATCAGTTGTACATCAGCAGGAACCAGTGACAAAGGAGTTGCGAACCGAACAAAATCAACTCCATTATTTGCAATCTCAATTGCAATATCTGAACCATGAGTGTCAACAGGGAAAGCAGGGACAACGACTCGAAGTCCAGACTGAAACAACTCAATACATTTTGATAACGAAGATTGTGTTGGATATGTCAAAGACACAAATTTCACAACATTTTCTGAAACTATGTTGCTAAAGTGCGCCCCGCTAATTTCAAGCACCGCTCCACCAGAAGATAATGCACGCCGAGGAAGAACATCAGTAATGACCAGCGGTTCCTCATATTTGAACGTGGCGTCGCTATTATCGTGGACTTTGACACTTCCAATTCCTTGACTCGATCTCTCTTCAACCTTTAAATGGACACCGTCAGTGTCTATAAATGGTGGAGATCTACATGCGACGAGTAAAGGATCCAGAACATGTGCGTTCACTTCGACACCACCGAAATTGCAGAGAAAGTCCCCCGTCGTTTCGTTCGATGCAAAAACTTCTCCATCGAATGATACTTTGACCAGTGTCCCACCAGTCATGGGCCCATGAGATGGATATATGTCAACAAGTACTCGCCTTGGCCTGACGATGAAGGGCACACTGTTGCTATGGTACATATTTTTACCATTGGATAAAGAAATATGAGAAATGCCGATACTCAATTTCCTTGGAGCAAAGCACTCAACAATTGTCGACGATATTGATTCAATAAGACTGAAATAGCGCTCCCCGTGCGACAAATCAAACATGCAATACTTGGCTTCTTCATTTCCAAATAATCCTCGAATCCGAAATATCTCCCTGTTATCTTCTGACACAACCTGTGGATATACATTTTCCATGACATGGATTGCATTATAGAAGAATGGAAGTGAATTTGATAATGACCGATCAATATCTCTGACAATTCGAACATTGATATCTACACTTTGCCCTGATGGGATTAGGCATAGCAGCACCTCTGAGGTTGCAGTAATCGCGGCCTCGAACAACGAAGATTTTTCAGGTTTGGATTCACTGTACACCAAACAAGAATAGTTAAGTTCTGGGTCTATATTTCTTCCGACTACTTCAATAGCAACGTTACTATCAACCTCTGGTCCAACTAACCGCAGGGTATCAATGTGCACATCCTTGAGATACTTCAGTCGGACTCCAGTATCAACCAAGGAGCTTATATCAACCTGATAATATAGAGAAACAAGCCCTTGGCCAGGTGGTGCCTGAAAAGTAAAGGAATTATCCCCACGAACTTCAAATGGGACGCATGATAGAGGTTCTTGCATCCGCACACCAACACAAACTGTTCGAACTCCGCATTCTGCAAGTGAGTTGAAATGATCACCCGTAACTACTACATTTGAATGCCCCACTTCTGCAACCATCCTTGGCGTGTCTTCCATTATCAGTGGAGGCACTTTGAAAGTAAGCGGTAATGCATCTGCCGAGAAGTCATGATTATTCATGGAGATGGACACTGGCACCAAGACCTCAAAAGCAAGTGATAGCAGAGTCATTGGCAGAGCACAAGCTATATGAGTTCCACTCAACAAGTCTCCTTTGGTAATGACATTACCAATGCGGCATGAGATATTTTGGATTGACGCAATATGAGAACGAGACATCTCAATATAAATATGTTTATGGAACCCCTGGATCACGGTTGGTGGATGAAGTGACAGTAGGTTAGGATTCCGGTACAATCCAACTGATTTAAACATGGTATAATCAACTCCTCCGTTGAAAGAAAATTCCAAGCGGGTGGAATTCTTGCGCTCGGCAAGTGACTTCGTCGAATCAACCTTTGGAGTTTTACAACTGACACCCAAGCCATTGTAAACAGCTTCCACTTCCTTTGAATCTAATCTAGCTCTCATGTGTGGAAGCCAATTATTTCCTTTCATTTCATTGAGTAGATCGATCAAAGGACCGCCGCCAAGCATGACGCTCGACATACCGTCCACTGGGATTGAAGAAGGCGTCAGAGTCAGATCCGAAGATAAGGGAGTTTCGTAATACAAAAACTGCCTAGATGACGCAACTGTTCGATTGCCCTGAGTGATCGAGAACTTCACTTTTTGAAGGTGCTCTTCACCCAAGTGATAAGGGCATGATTGGCAACTTATTGTCGTCTCTGATAATACGGATGCTATTGTCGCGTATCCTTCAAACCAGCAAAGAGATACAGAATCCAGTAGAAAATCAGAACCATGGACAGTAATTGTTGTGCCGCCTCGTGATGGGCCTCCGAAAGGAATTATATTGTGTATGGTTGCGTCAGGAACGTATTGGAAAAATCCAGGAACATCAATGTATTCAACAAGGTTAGATGTGACCGATATCTTGAATGATTTGTATACTTCAAATCCAAGTTCTTCCAACGATGGGCACGTGCAAGTGATTGTGTTCCAAGACAGGCGTCGAGCCAAAATATCCGCATCTGATCCAAACCGACAATGTATGGATGCAAAGGGCTCAAAACCTTCTCCTTCGATATAGAGCAGATCTCCACCTCTTTCACTCAGAGTCTTTGGAGATATGCTTCTTAGCGCAAAATCATCTTCGAACTTGAAAATTTTACCTGTGCCATACCACGTTTCTGAAGGGCCAAACTTCAAAAAGATCTCGACTTCACCATCTCTATCAGCGGTTGGTGTTTGGCAAGCGATTGTTCCCTGTGCGTCATCGAAATAAGCGTAAGTAGATGCATGCGTTCCAAATCTACAGGATATTTCAGTGAGAGTTTTTGAAGCACTGACGCTGATGGTGACAAGAGTCCCGCCTCGCCTGGGGCCCTTTCGTGGTGAGATCGAAGTGGCTTGCATAGCGCCTTGATAGCGAAATGTAATATGGCTCCTGATGGAATCAAAACCATTCAGAGATGTGTAAATTTCAACAGTTGTGGAATCAACAAGCAGGCTAGAAGGCGTTTTACAAGACATCATTCTTGATGGAGTGAAAAATGCTTCTACTTTCTGATCTCCAAATTTACAGATTGGAGAAAGAAATTCCAAACTAAACACGCTGTCAAAAGTCCAAGTACCATTGATGTAAATATCTGTACCACCGAGTGCTAATCCAATAGTAGGGCTGATGCTGATCACATCTTCCTTTGGATAGAAGTAAAATTTGGTTGTGTTCATCAATGCCTTGTTGGGCATTGAAATTAAATTTCCAGACTGCCGAAGCTCGAGCTGAATGTCAACGGGTCCAGGATACTGAGTAGGGGTTCTGCATTTCACCAACGTTTCCGACATAACGGTGGCGGGTGTACTCACTGCACCAAATCGGCAATTCACTGCAACGCCCACCATGAATTCTTTACCAAAGATGCGAATATCTGAGTTCCCATCTGTAGTACCTGATCTTGGTATCACCTCATCAATTATCCATGGATTCATGTGAAGAAAACTATGATCACGAGTATTCGTTGCATATACCGACCCTACTTGCAATTTGAAAGACACTCTCGCATTTGCCAGTGATAGAGGAGAATTACAAATAACCTCTGAGTCAGATTTAATGTAACCTTCCACACTAGCGTCACCAAAGTGACAAGAGACTGATTTTGATGCACCAAATTGTAAGTTCCTTCCTCTTACCACAACCTGCTCTTCATGAAATCTCAGGGCCTGAGAAGGATGTATCTCAGAAACAACGGGGCGCCCAACGACGTCAACTATCGATGTTCCATTGAGAATAGGTAAATCGAGACCCTCGAACGTGATTTGGAAAAGTGCATTTTGTTGCGTCTGAATTCCAGTTGGAGTTTTACATTGAATCTGCCCTTCGTTTATCACTCTGAGATAAAGATTCGTCTTGCCGATGTTGCACGACGCTTTACTTCCATGGTTACCAAAATTACCTTCAATTAGGAATGATTCTCCCGCCACAATTTCACGAGGTATAATATTTGCAACCAAAGGAGGTTCAATAATCTCAATAGATAGCATTTGCTCAGTAAAATCTTGATCATTGTTGCTAAAACCCAAATGGACAATTCCTTCGCGATGAAACACAGGTGTCTCACATGCTACGGCATTATCGTTCAAATATGCGGCACGGGTATTTTGAATTCCCAAATCGTTGGAAAACGAACAAGACAAAAATGTACCCGGACGAAAATCACTCCCACGAACAAGCACCATGATGTGCTTTTCATTTGTAACAATCACTGATGGCTCAACATTTTTAAGTTCTGGGAGGGGGTCGCATTTAAATGCTGTCTGGAACCGTGAAGAAGAAGAGCTGTTTTCTGCTTCTAGTAAAAAACGGAAGGTACCTTGAGACTCTTTAGGGCAGCTTACTTCACACTGTATTTCCTTAGGAGAAACAGCAACAATTCTACCGATTGATCTATTACCAGTGTTTTCCAGTACACAGCGCCATTCAAGTAGAGGGCTTGGAAAACGACCCTGTAGTCTAATGCTTATTTGAAGGCCACGAAATCCAGATTCCGGGGAAAAGGAAGTGACTCTTATTGGTTCTTCCACTTGGTAAAGAAGAGGTGTATCACTGAAATCCTGTCCATTTGTGGATATGAAAACTTGCACATCTCCTTCTTCACTGAATAATGGTGTCTGACACAAAAATTCCGTCGAATTCACCATTTTTCCATTTACAATCTTATGCTCAGCAATCGCAGTCTTGAATAAGCATTGCACTTCATCCAATTTCTCTCCGGTTACAATTGGCTCCAAGACTTCAACCCGAATTTCCACTTGTGTCTGAGTGAAGCCAAAGATGGGTGAGATAGATTTCAACGCAGGCGGTGAGCTATAAGAGAAAACTCCAACGTGCATAAAGTCCAGCCCATTGTCGGCAATTTCAATTTTCACAACCATGTCTTTTGAACTTGGTGGCGAAATGCATACCACTTCAGCTGTAGAAATCCAAAGTACTTTGACTGTTGTGGAACCGAACCGACAGAGAGAGGATTCTGAATTCAAAAAGAGCCCATAGTTGGGCAGTAATATTACTCGAACTTTTGTGCCGCCTTTAATGTTTCCAGTAGTTGGTGTCATTTCAGAAACAGATGGTTGCTTCTTGAACGTGAATACTGTGTCACTCGGAGGTGCTAGGTAGCCACTAGAAGCGGAATAAATGCCTAGCGTCGACGAAACAAAGTCAGCACGACCCATTTGAACCTCTGGCGTGATGCAACCAATCAAGGTGCTATTTTGTTTTTGTGCCTTTACTTTGTACTGACGACCTTTGATTTCAAAGATACAATCCACGTCTCCTAACTGGCCATACTTTCTCTCTTCTATAACTATATTTACTTCAGTTCCTCCTCTCATTTGGCCAAACTTTGGCCAAAATTGCAACTGTGGTAATGCTACAAAATCCAATTGAATTGTTTCTCTCAACATACTAACACGCTCCGTGGAAATGATGTCGAAATCAAAAGCACCAAGAAGAGATGTTACTGGAGAAATACAAGTGATTTCACGTGTCGACGTTAATAAAGCTTTGCGAACTCCGGCATCTCCGAAGGAACAAAACATTTCCCTGTCGGGAAGAAAGTTGGTACCATGGATATGTACAATGGCATTACCAGCAGACGAAATTATTTGTGGTTCCACTTCAAATATATCAAATGGTATTTCGTATGTGTAGAAATGCGATTCATCTGTCCACTCTTTACCATTCATAGAAAGGTCCAATCTCACGGGGCCTGGGCTAACTGCTTTCGGAGCTATACATTCTATATGGTGCGGAGACACAACAAATGCCTCAACTCGTATAGCTCCAAAGCGACATTGTGCTGTTGAGTGAGCGTGAGCGTGGAAGTTTTCACCCGAGAGTACAACAAGGTTACCTCCTTCCTCCAGACCATACTGAGGACTAACAGACGAAATACTCGCTTCCCTCACAACGATAAAATAAGACCTGGAGGTGGAAAAATCTACACCTCCATTGGAACTTATGGCTACAGGTATCCGAGTTGATTTGGTTGATCGTACTTCATCCGGAATGCTAAACTCAACTCTATCAAACTCAGCACTATCAGCATCAACAAACAAATCACCCACACGAACTACAGTATTGCCAACTTCATGAGTGAGAAAATGTCCGTGTACGCTTATTTGTGATCCCTCTGAGACCGTTCCAATACAAGGAGATGCCATATCAATCTCTGGAAGATGCGCGTACGTGAAGAGCAGGGCATTATCGGGAACTGGGAGTCCATTTTGTGAAATCGTCAAATCAACTTCATGCGGTTCATGGCGATAGGATGGAGGTGACCTGCATTCAACTTTCGCTGCGGATAGAAACGTAGCTTTCACGGCACTATCCCCAAACCAGCATGAGAGGTCTGTTGTATTGATAAATGTTTGACCAGAAATTGTTATTCTCGTCCCCCCTGATATAGGACCGAGTTCTGGAACTGCCAGAGTCAACTCAATTCTTGGGAACACATCCAAAATTAAGTCTTTCGCAGAATTTACATTTGCTGTGCTCACGGTGACCGAATATGGGCCTGGTTCCAAAAGAGGAACTGTGCACTGTACGATCTGACTTGTTTTCAACCGGGCCTGAGTTTTAATATGTGTGCGCCCACCAACAAAGTCGCAAGATAATGTTTCATCCGGAAAGAAAAAGTTTCCAAATAAGGTCACGTTGACGCCTCCATCTTCAGACGCAGCTTTCGGGTGAATCTCTTCCAATTCGAACGGGAATCGGTGATAGAGTGGTAATCCTTTAGTGGCGAAGTCTTTACCGTTGTTTGTTATTTGGACATGAGATATCGTCAACGACCGCTTTGGAACAACTAAAACCCTTGGGACATCACAAGAGATCACGGTAGAAGAATGGAAGCTGGCACATTCAAACAATTTCTGGTCTTCAAAAGTAAACGAACATGATAGACTTGTCGAGTTGACAAAGTTTTCTCCATACACATTTATGGTAGCGCCACCTCCTGCATCTACAACATCGGGGCTGACTTTGTCCATAAGAATAGCTTCATGAATGAATATATTCACAGAATATTCCGTCCACCTGGCAGCACGAAAGAAACTATCTTCATGTTGTACAGCCAGTGCAATATTCGACTCGTATATTTCGCCTGCGACGTCCCGCGGGTACAGAGGAGTAGTACATCGTAGAAATTCATCTGAATCGACTTGTGCTTTCACATAAATATGGTTTGGACCGTTCACATCGAAGTCACAGTAAAGTGCTTCATCTTGCTGCCTGAATCCCATCCCTATGACTTCCAAATGAGATCCACCAGTTACCGGAAAGAAGCTTGGCGACACAGAGACAATGGATACCGAAGGGTAATAGTTGATATCAAAAAAATGATTGGCAGAGGAATAATTTCCAATTGTTGAGAGTTCCACAGAAACCTTGCCAATAGAAGGCGTTTTCAGCTCTGGTGTAACACACTGTATTAGCAACGGTGAAATATATTGTGCATCTACAACCACTTCCCAGCCATGAAATCGAAATTTGCATGACAAAAACTTATTGTTGTGAAATCCTGAACCTTCTATCGAGATTTTAACTCCGCCGTGCTCGTGCGAAAAAAGAGGTGAGATCTTTGATATGACTGGCGGTTTCAACACTGAGAAAATTGGCCCGCTCGAGGAATAGTCAACTCCATTTGTTGACATGCGCAGGTAGGACGATTTGCTTCCTTCAAAGAGGGGTGAGGTGAAGGTTACAATGCTATCATTTACAAGCTTTCCTTTCATAGTCGTATTCCCAAATGATAACCATAAATTGTTACCAAAGATATTTGAAAAATTTTCCCCGTAGACATGCACTGTTGTTTTTTCTGTTGCTGGCACGAATGATGGAATAATATCATGAATCGAGGGCTGCAAAACGTATGTAAAGTTCGAATCTGAAGTAATGTACTGATGACCTTCGTCGAAAGTTATTTGAACAGGAACAGATAGAGCTAAAGTCGAGGGCGGTACTCTGCATTTAAGAAGTGAGCTACTGATAACCTCAGCTTCTGTCAGGGACTTCCCAATCAAGCAAAAAACCATATTTGATCCACCAGCAATGAATCCCTCCCCCCGAATAAACAATGTAGTTCCTCCAGATACAGGGCCAAAACTAGGCGTGATACTTGATATATGGCTAACTGCGACGTAAGAGAAAACACCTGCCTTCTCATAGTCAATACCGTTCAATGCAATGGATAAATTCATACGAGGTGTGTAAAGAAATGAACTTTCAGCCGGTGGTGAGGTGCACACCACGCTTGACTTGCTCAACCATTTCGAGAACGGACTTTCAAAGTAATCAAATTTGCAACCAATCTCGTTTGTGCGCAGAAAGTTTCCAAAAATTGTGACATTTGTCCCTCCTAGCTCACTACCACTATTAGGTGCAATGCTTGACACATTAATTTTCGGATAAAATGTGAATGTAATTGGATTGCTGACGACAGTTACTGTAGGATCTTCAGTAAGAACGATGTCCAAACTAGTAACGCTAGGCTGATTCTCATTCATGGGCGTATATGGCGGGGTTTTACATTGTATTGAGCCATTAGTTAATGTGAATATTTCTGACATTAATGTGCTTGAGATGAGGTGGCTGCTGAATCTACAAGATATTTCTGACATTTTAACTTGACCAAAATCGCCAAATAAAGTGAGCACCGTACCGCCACTTTCAGGTCCCATTCTTGGTACAATGTCAATAAAAAGAGTGAGAGGGATATACGTGTAATGAATTTTGCTCAGAGATGTGAAGTCTTGCCCATTGTTGGCGGAGACTTCAACAGCGACAGTTCTGTGATCGTCAGAATTGAGCTTTGGGACTCTACACTGGGCTGCAGTGGAATTTAATACAGAGATTGCTGGTTGACAAACATTTCCAAAGCAGCAGACAAAAGTTGGATTATTTGCAAAGCCAGTGCCTTGGACAAAGACAGTCGAACCACCGTAGACTGGTCCTTGCTTTGGATGTATCGATGTCAATGTTGTGGCGTCAAAGAACAGAAATGGTACGTAATTTGACAGTCCACTATTCTGTCCATTGGTGGAGATCCGCACGGCTGACATCCCACTCCTGACGGACGGCGTTATACATTCCACAAGTGACGTCGACTTCCAGACCGCAAACACAGTCTCATCACCGAACTGACATGCTAGTTGTGGACTTCTGGGAAAATGTCGTCCAAACACTTTTACCAGTGAATTTCCAGTATCGGGAGCAGACCGTGGATAAACCAATAGAATTCCAGATGGCAAATGCACAAAAAGAGCCACGTTAGTTCCTTCGTAAAAATTATAACCACCATCCACTGAGATAGAAATCGCAATTGATCTCCCAAGTGTACCACCAAAGACGGGGGTAATACAAGCAATTTCATTGTTCCCGAGAAGAGTTGCGTTGACAACTATATCCTCATCAAATTTGCAGAACACACTAGAGATTTCTTGGTGCCTGAAATGATAGCCTCTCACAAACAATGTTGTACCACCATTCAAAGGAGCAGCGACCGGATCAATGGAGGTTATCAAAGGAGCTTCAATGTATTTGAACTTCGCATCCGCCCAATCCCCTTCTACATCAACGCCATTATTCGACACTGCTAATGGTACTGATCCTGTCCTATTAAATTGAGGACTGTAACAAATCAATCTGGAATCTGAAATGAATTGCGCTGGTACAGAAACTTGGCCAAATCGACATGATAGGTCCGTGGTATTACGAAATCCGCTGCCAACAATCTCCACCTGAGTGTTCTCAGATCCAATTTTTGGACCGGTGAAAAAGACAGTCGCCATAATTGTATACTCAAAAGTCGTGCGGGGAGATACATAGCTGTCGACATAAGGATTTACTGTCTCTGCCATACATTCATCAGCTGTGATAGTGAAGTGGACTGTCCCCGGTCTACTAGGAGGTGATAAACATGAAATCACAGACTCTGATCCATAATCCGACTCAGCGCCTACACGTACTTTCGTTTCATTGAAACAACAGGAAAGAGAAAGATTTGCATCTATTGGAACATTCAGTTGTACTTTGATAAGGGTCCCACCAAGTTCACTTCCTTGTATTGGATCGATGCTCAGCATCGAATAGTTATCTACCACTGTTGTGTTTGCGTCAATATTTTCACGATAAACATTCGAATCGATTGCGAAGGAAACTAAATGATTGGAGAGGTGATTTTCATATTGGTGGGAGTTTAATGAAGATACCTTTGGAAAAGATTACCATACCGTGTACTGTACTGGTGGTACTCAAGAGAAATTGAACGTACCTTGCCAGCTACACCAAATGAGGCCAAGTTGGGCAATGATTCTGAATGTCATCCTATAAGGATCCGTCAATTGCGACTGAACACACCAACGTTATCGTAATCGAAACCAAAATCAAGAAAAGGATCAACTCAAAAGATAGATATTGCTGATGAGCGTCAATTTGAGATCGTATCGTTGACAGGAGATTCGGAAGAATGAAGAACTTTCAAAAATAAATTTGAGCCCGTTTCAAAAGTCTTTTTTTTGCTTTATTTACACTGAACACGATGCACTAATTAAACCTATCTTCATTGTTTAAAGGAACGAATCGAATCTGCCTGATGCTTATGATACGAACACAGTTGCCATTTTATTGGAAACGACTATCATGACCTCTAACCAAAGATGGAAATGCATCGGGCACGATGCCCTCATGAATGTGCGATCATTGTTATACCTCTGCATCACATCACTCACATAAAAATTATAAAAGTGTGTGCAAGGTGTGTGTTTGCCATATTCATGTATTGAATATAATTTGAAATTAAATTGCCTGAAGTTAAGGAAATTCAAAATAAGGGCCCCTCGATTCGCAACCGGCGGGCTATTTAGGCAAGTGAATAATGAGAACATGCCTCATCTATTTGATCCTCGGTCACACAGCAATGCGAGTGAACGGAAATATCACTCTAGCTTGCACCTTTAGCTTGCACCTTTAGCTTGCAACCTGCATCATACTTGTAGTTTCAGCACAACCGACAGCTAGCGGGTACATAGTAGCTTGGTAGTAGCAAGGGTAGGGTAGGTAGTAGCAAGGGAGTTTGGCGCGGACGTTGAAAATAAGCTTTTTATTTGTCGAAGGCCGCGATTTCATTCTTCGTCGCATCAGTCACTACATTATCACTATCAGGTAAGGAGAGTGGTGGTAAGACAATTTACTATGTGCGAACCTACCCTCTCTCCGTCGCCTCCAGGATGGTGCCGAGCAGAATGCGAAAAAGCGCCAGGAGAGGCCATCGGACGAATAGGGTGGGCTGGGATGGGAAAGAAAAAAAGGCCTGGAAAAAGGATGGATGGATAATTTGTTGGGGTGAGGACAAAAAATTA
>Ga0115005_10000463_pt1 | contig 31039 bp, 20 predicted proteins | sample ArcOceMetagenome_FD_87163 | JGI IMG/M metagenome (GOLD analysis project Ga0115005, IMG submission 87163) | Marine eukaryotic phytoplankton communities from Arctic Ocean - Arctic Ocean - Greenland ARC118M Metagenome | ecosystem: Environmental > Aquatic > Marine > Oceanic | place: Arctic Ocean...
AAAAAACCATCATCTGGGTTAACCCATTCACTATGGAAAAAGCATTGTTCGACTGTTGATTCGCCTTTAGCTTTACTGAATTGTCCAAAAAGCGGGTCAAAATCATTGGTACTAGCTTCAGCAGCTCCGTCTGGCCATGTCATGGCAAAATTAGGTATTTCGCCTGTGGAATAATCATAGGTTTTAGTCAGGATATTATTTGGGGCAATAATCACACTTCCCGCATTACCTGTGCCTTTGTCCCCACCAGAATCGGTAGCGTTTGAAGAATCATGGTAATCAAACTCGACATGAATATTGTCTGTTACTTGCCAATCGAAGTTGAATCCCACGGATTCTGCTTCAACCAAAAATGTATTCGCACCGACAGAGTGGGCATAATCATTAGCGGTTTCAGTGAAGTTAATAGCGGTGCCATTTTCGTCTAACTGATAGTTAGTTAAGTTGCCACCCCAGTTAAACCAGATGCCAAATCCGCGTGCTTCAGTGGCTGTTTCTGCTTCAGTACGGGTGTAATCAAGGCTAAAAGTCATGGCATCAGTTGGGGCATATTGTAATGTCACTTGCCCATTAGTTCTGGTGCGCTGAACATCAGCAATATCGTAAGATATTTGTCTAGGAAAATAAGTATGACCTAGTTTTTCACCGTCTGCGCCTACACCACGTAAATCGATTGCGTTGTCACCGGTAAGACCACCCGTTCCTTGATCGGCTTGCCAACCGGGAATGCTTGCGCTTTGCTGCTGAAAGTCGCGGCCTTGATGTGACAAAGAAACAGCCACACCAATAGTATTGTCAGCAAAAGTGTTGCTGTAAAGACCGGCTATTTCTGGTGTAACTGCATCGCCCTCTACATTAGATGTGTCGCGTATACCTTTACCTGAAACTGAATATTTTAATCCAGGGGAATTCAAAGGTTGTGTAGTCACGATATTAACCGTTGCACCTATACCACCACTTGGGTACTCGGCACGGGCCGTTTTATAGACTTCTAATGCACTCACACCAGCAGATGATAAATTCTCTAGGTTGTAAGAACGGCTGTTGCCTGTTCCAGGCATCTGACGACCATTAAGAGTCATCAAATTAAAGTCAGGACCAAAACCACGCACGGTGATTTGGCTACCTTCACCGTTTGAACGACTCACTGTTACACCGGTAATACGTTGCAATGACTCAGCTAAGTTTGTATCAGGAAACTTACCCATTTCTTCGGCAGAAATCGCGTCAACAACTCCATTGCCTTCGCGTTTAATGTCCATCGAGCGAGCCAAACTGCCTCGAATGCCTTTTACTTGGATGATTTCAACGTCATCTGTTACAGGCTCTGCTTCCTGTGCAAATGACAATGGCGCTATTCCTGCCCCTAACAGCACAGAAATTGTTGCTGCTAGTCTTGTTTTATTGAAGGTAATATCTTTCATAATTGCCCTACTCATTTTTCGAACTAATTTTAAAATACTTAGAATTTCAGTGAAAAATTTTATCTTTTATCAATCAATCTAAGTTAATTATTCTTGTTTTAACGCTAATCTAAGCACGATGTAGTTTATGGTGTCACCACAAACTACATCGCTATGGCTTAAGGTTTAAATACAGCGTTATCGATGCGATATATTGCACCGAGACCAGCACCCCATGCTGGGAAGATCATGACCACATCAATTTTACTGATGTCTATACCACCATCTAACAATGTTAATATATCGAAGGTATAAGTCTGCCATTCACCAGGAACGGGCTCTTGCCCTTCGTTGCTGGTGTTTACGTTAACTTCTACGAAAGAAGTATTACCGTCAGCCTCCATTTTCATCATCCATGGTGTGCCATCAGCAGGGGCGGCCACAATTTTCATTTCAAAACTGAAAGTGCCAGTTATGATATTTTCTGCATCAAAAGGTGTTCCCGCATCACGGCTGTAAAAACCTTGCACTGTTTCAGCTGTATTGAGGACTGAGAATTCAGCGACCATGCCATGTTGAGCATCATCTGCTACTTCAGCTGGCGTTGAATCACCACAACAATCCCACAATGGCCATTCTGCATTCATGGCATCAGCATATAATGTTAACGCTGCACCATCTGCACCGCCACCAGTATCACTGGGGTTGCCGATGATTACATTGTCTACACGATAGACAGCACCAGCTCCTGCACCCCATGCTGGGAATACCATAAGTACATCAATCGCGCTTAAGTCTAAACCTGCATCCGCCATAGATAACAAATCAAAGGTATAAGTTTGCCAAACACCAGGAACCGGGTCGAGACCTTCAATACTTGTGTTTAAGTTAACTTCTACAAAAGATGTATTACCGTCTGCTTCGACTTTCATTAACCATGGCGTGCCATCAGCAGGGGGGGTAACAATTTTCATTTCAAAGCTGAAATTACCAGTTGTTAATAATGCTGATGCATCAAAGCTTCCTGAATCACGACCAAAGAAACCTTGAACAGTTTCAGGTGAACCTAGTACAGAAAACTCTGCTACCGCACCGTGTTCTGCATCATCCATTTCTACTGTAGGTGTTGAGCCTGCACAACAGTCCCAAAGAGGCCATTCTGGATTTGCAGCATTATCAAAAGCGACTAATCTAGGGCCAGTTGGACCACCTGAAGTTGCATTAGGATTGAAGATTTTTGCGTTGTCTACACGATAGACAGCACCTGCACCTGCACCCCATGCTGGGAAGACCATGACGACATCTATAGCGCCAATATCTAAACCTGCGTCAGCCATTGTTAATAAATCGAAAGTATAGGTTTGCCATACACCAGCAATGGGGTCTACCCCTTCAACACTAGTATTTAAGTTAACTTCAACAAACGAAGTATTACCAGCAGCTTCTATTTTCATAAGCCATGGTGTGCCATCGGCTGGAGCAGTCACAATTTTCATTTCAAATTGGAACACACCTTCAGTCAATAAGGCTGATGCATCAAAACTACCGTTATCTCGACCGAAGAAGCCTTGAACGGTTTCAGGTGAACCTAGTACAGAAAATTCTGCCACTAAACCATGTGCTTCATCATCCATTTCTTCAGTTGGCGTTGAGCCAGCACAGCAATCCCATAGTGGCCATGCAGGGTTAGTCGCGTCTTCAAATAAGATTAATTCTGGGTAAACCACATTGCCAGGCTCAGCGATAGTCAGATTATCTACACGATAAATAGCTCCTTCACCTGTCCCCCAAGCTGGGAATATCATAATGACATCTATGGCACTGATATCTAAACCTGCGTCAGTGAGATCAGATAGACTGAACGTATAAGTTTGCCATTCACCCGTTACTGGATCAACGCCTTCATTACTCGTATTAAGTGCTACTTCAGCAAATGATGTATTGTTGTCACCTTCTATTTTCATAGTCCAAACTGTTGAACTAGTAGGTTGTGCAACAACTTTCATTTCAAATGAAACACTTCCAGTGGTTAGCATAGCTGCCGCATTAAATGGTACGCCACCTTCAGAGTAGTCTGGGCGACTATTAAACCCTAAGACTGCGCCGTCATTGTTAAGTACCTTGAACTCAGCTACTGCACCATGTTGGGCATCATCAATAACCACTTCAGGCATAGTTCCACCACAACAATCCCACAATTTCCAAAGTGGATTTTCGCTATCAGCAAAAATAGTGATAGGTACTGCAGCATCTGGAACAGGAGGGGTAGGTGTTGGTGCTTTACCTAATACCAAAGCCCCATCTGGAACATCATCAGAGGATTCGACTTTGTAATTATTTCGAATAGTTTCACAACCTGCGCCAGTCGTTGGGTTGGATGCACATTCATACACTCGCACGTAGTCGATTTCAAAGGCTTGACCTTCAGCAAAAGCTGCGGGGTCTATACCGTTAGGGAAATCTGCACCATTATTAGTGTTTGCAGGAAAACTTCCACCTACTGCAAAGTTAAGTAAAATATGGAAATCTTGATCATATGGAGCTGTGTCCCATTTAGTTTCAAGTTCACCGGTGATAATATCGTAGTATTCAGCAAACCAGCCCTTGTGAACTAGTCCAACTGATTCACCTTTACTATTGAATCTAACTTCAGACTGCAATTGTGTTGCATAAAGGTAACCATCCATATACCAACGAATTTCACCTTCTTGCCATTCAATGGCGTAAGTGTGGAAGTCGTCTGCTGGATTGACATTATCAGCAAGAGAATAGGCTTTACCTGATTGTTCGTTATTCGGGAAATCACGGCCATAGTGCAGTGTACCGAAAACGTTATTTTCTTCTACACCATCTGCATTTGACTCTTTCAAATTAACAGATTCGACTATATCAATTTCGCCTGACTTCGGCCATCCACCATAGACTTCGTCTGTAGATAGCATCCAAAATGCAGGCCATGAGCCTTGTCCTGAAGGAAGTTTAGCGCGCATTTCAAAACGACCATATGTCCAGTCGCCTTTATATTTTGTCGTCATGCGTGCAGATGTGTAAGGTAACGGTTCGCCATCAACAGAAGGTTTGGCGACAATGTTTAAGTTACCGTCTGCAAGAAATGAGTTATCTGAGCTGTCTGTGTAACATTGTTGCTCAAAATTACCACCACCATTACAGTCGACTTCATGTGTCCATTTATTGGTATCTATTGAACTACCGTCAAATTCATCACTCCACACCATAACCCAATCTTCGACTGGTGATGAAGTATCTACAGACTTTATGTCTGTGTTAGTTGCCGCCCCGCCACAACCAACCAAAACTGCGGTCAGTGTCAAGGCGATGGAAGCCGAAAGAATATGCGTCATTCTTTTAACGCTATGTTTTACCATGGTTATCTCCGATAATAGTCTTTAAAAAATGCAATCCGCTCGTTATATCGCTTGCTAATACAAGTCTTTTAAACAAGGTTAACAGCTGTTCACATTAGGCGTAAATATCTTAATGTTAACGACATGGGAGATTTGTAACACAAAGGTTAATCTTGTCGATCATAAATGCGATAAGACGGTACTGGTTTAAGGTGGAACGGACGAAAGTCTGGGAACCTAATTGTAATGTGCACTTTAGGTCATAAAAAGCGGGGGCCAAAGTCTTAATTTATAAGGTGTAGATGTAACAAATTTGTAAATCTACTTAGTCGCAAGCTCAGTCCCTCTCAACTTATTTACATTGCGTTAAATTAAACATAGCTTAGTGTCCTTACCAATTTTTCAGACGATGAAGCTTTGATGCGTTGTTCTGCGCCAGCCTAAAACGGGTTTTGATTGATAACCATTTCAGATGGTTTTAGTTTAAATGTCGTTAAATGGCGCGGGTTGTCTTTGGTTTCATAAACATTACGAATGTGTAATATAAATTTAAGAGAGTGTGGCGATGACCTTTTCAGCCCCCAACAGTAGTGATGTAGTAGGCCAGTTTATTGATATGCAAGGGGAGCGTTATTACGCCATCCACAACATGCAGAACATGGCCCCCTTCTTTATCAGTTTAATTTCAGATAGTGACCACTGGCTATTCGTTTCCTCAACTGGAGGATTGACAGCTGGCAGGGTTTCTCCAGAAACGGCTTTGTTTCCGTATGCTCCAGTAGATAAAATCAATGAGAGTGCAGCAAACACCGGTTGCAAAACGTTGCTTAAAATTATCAAGAATGATCAAACATACAAGTGGGAAGCTTTTAATAAAGATTTTAATCACCAGTATGAAATCAGCCAAAATTTATATAAAAACACGTTGGGTGATAAAATTTGTTTTGAAGAAATTAATCATGACCTTCAATTGGCGTTTCGTTATACATGGACCACCAGTGATGAGTTTGGTTTTTGTCGTCAGTGTGAATTACATAATTTAGCTGACGAGTACGTGTCGGTTAAAATGATTGATGGTTTACAGAATATATTGCCCGCGGGCACTCCACGTTTTACTCAAACGGTTTCCAGTAACTTGGTTGATGCCTATAAATGGAGTGAGTTGCATCAGCAAAGTGGTCTGGCAATGTTTACTCTGTACTCGGGTATTACTGACCGTGCAGAACCCAGTGAATCGTTAAAAGCCAACACAGTATTTTCAATAGGCTTTGATGATTGCAAAGTTTTATTGTGCAATGCACAACTTGAAAAGTTTTGGGGCAACGACGTCTTAGAAACTGAAAGTGCTAAGCGGGGTGTTCGTGGAGCATACTTTCTCAATGTAGAGTATGAACTACCACCAATGCAAGGCAAAAAATGGCAGTTGGTGGCCAATCTGGAACAAAACCAGTCTCAGGTCAGCGCCTTGATCCAATCTTTAGGTGACCAAAATAAAGTACTCACTGACTTGTCTGATTCTATACATGAAGGCTCTGATACTTTGGCTCGTATTATGGCCGCGTCAGATGGTTTTCAACTGACAAGCGAAGAAAATGTGTCAGTACACCATTATGCTAATACTCTTTTTAATAATTTAAGAGGGGGGGTGTTTGATAATCAATATTCATTATCAACCAGAGATTTTATTGCCACCTTAAAGACCTTCAATATTAATGTTTATAGTAGGCATGTTGATGAGTTGTCTCAGCTGCCAGAACAGATTGCATTGCAAGACTTTTCTAGCATCATCACTTCACTTAATGACTCTCAGTTAGAACGATTAGCCGCTGAATATTTGCCTATCACTTTTGGGCGTAGGCATGGCGATCCTAGTCGTCCATGGAACCAATTTGAAATCAAATTAAAAGATGATGCTGGACACCGCTTGTTGTCATATCAAGGTAACTGGCGTGATATTTTCCAAAATTGGGAAGCATTAACTTTCAGTTATCCAGAATTTATTGAATGTGTTATCGCTAAATTTGTAAATGCATCAACTATAGATGGCTATAACCCTTATCGCATTACCAAAGGTGGAATAGATTGGGAAGTAGAAGAGCCAGATGACCCATGGAGTTACATTGGTTATTGGGGCGATCATCAGATTATTTATTTGCTGAAAATGTTGGAGTTGTCTAAACAATTTCATCCCAAGTTATTAGCACAATTACTTAATAAATCGATTTTTAGCTATGCCAATGTGCCTTATCGAATCAAGTCATTTAACGATATGTTAAATAATGCAAAAAGCACTGTGACTTATGATGAAGATTCTGCACAGCGTATTGCTGAAAAAGTGGAACAGTTTGGTGCAGATGGTAAGTTAATACTCGATGAAAATGGTGATGTTTATCAAGTAAATTTACTTGAAAAACTCTTGGTACCTTTATTATGTAAATTAGGTAACTTGGTAGTCGACGGTGGTATTTGGTTAAACGCCCAGAGACCCGAATGGAATGATGCAAACAATGCATTGGTGGGGCAGGGCCTGTCTATGGTCACACTCAATTATCTGAGACGTTATGTGCGTTTTTTCCAAAGTTTGATGGAGCAGCAGCCTGACACGACTGAATTATCTTATGAAGTAGCGTTGTGGCTCAAAGAAACCGCTGAAATTTTACAAAATTTATGTCCAAAACTAAACGGCTTACCGGTATCTGATACGTTGCGCTTTGAAGTTTTGCAGGATTTAGGCCAAGCGGCATGGCGTTATCGTCAGGCTATATATAAAGCACAAAGCTTTAGTCATAAAGAAAATGGCTCGATTGAAATGGTTAATTTATTACTGAGCAATGCCTTGATAGTGATTGACCATACTATTAAAACTAACGTGGGTAATGATGGTTTATACCAATCATATAACCTATTAGGTTTTAGTGAGAAACAAGCTTCAGTAGAAAACCTTTATCCTATGCTTGAAGGACAAGTGGCAGCTATCAGTTCTGGCGCGATTAACCCAGAGCAAACGGCAGATGTATTAGATGCATTGTTTGCCAGTGATGTATATCGAGACGATCAGAAAACTTTTATGTTGTACCCAGACCGAGTACAGACTCCCTTTTTAGATAAAAATGTGATTACTTTGGCCGCTTACGATGAGGTGCCATTTTTAGCACAAATGCTGGCTGGTGCTGATGAACGCATCATCATGCAAGACATAGAAGGGTGTTATCGTTTTAATCCCAATGTTAAAAATAAAGGTGAGTTGATTCTACTGCTTAATGAAATTAGTACCGATTATCCTGCATTGGATAACACTATGGTGTCTAGTATTGAGAGTCTGTATGAAAAAGTGTTTAATCATCAATCGTTTACTGGTAGATCCGGTGGCATGTTTGGTTTTGAAGGCTTAGGCAGCGTGTATTGGCATATGGTGTCAAAACTATTGCTCGCATTAAAAGAAAACTTTTACACTGCAGTTGCAGAAGATGCAAAGCCTGAGCTGATAAGTCGTTTAGGCGCACTTTATTATCGGGTGCGTGGTGGCATTGGTTTTAATAAATCACCTGATGAATATGGCGCATTTCCTTGTGACCCTTACTCACATACACCTAAGCATGCTGGGGCACAACAACCTGGTATGACAGGACAGGTTAAGGAAGAAATTTTGTGTCGCTTTGGTGAATTAGGTATTCATGTTCACAGCGGTGATGTTGAATTTAAACCAAGTCTTTTGCGCAGTAGTGAATTTGTATCTCATGAAAAACCATTCCGTTACCTAAATGTACAAAATGAATGGCAGCAAACGGCTGTTCCAACAAATGGTATCGGGTTTACTTGGTGTCAAGTACCTATCGTATATGAACTAGTAAAGGGTGCCCCCTTACTAACATTAACCTTGTCTGATGGAAAACAAATTACATCAAGCGACTTGAAGATAGGTGGTGACTATAGTCATGCATTGTTTAACCGAACGGATTTCATCAAGAAAATTCATATCACCCTAAACACCAGCCAACTGCTAAGCAGCTAAAAGGCGCACTGTGTTTTGTTGATGTTATAAATAAGATAGAGGTCATTATGTCTGGAAATTATTATAGAAATCGCGCCAATTTACTTCAGGCGGGTAAATTGTCGATAAAAGAATTGCAAGTTGAAGTTAGCAAGTTATTAGCTGATAAAGTCCATGGTTTGTCTTTTAGTCCTTATATTTCTGGGCAAGGGCCAGGGACCCAAATTACTGAAGAACAAATTCACCAACGCTTACAACTTATGGCGCCTTACGTGAAATGGGTTAGAACCTTTTCTTGCACTGAAGGTAATGAGTTAATCCCTAAAATAGCCGCAGAATATGGCTTGAAAACGTTGGTTGGGGTATGGCTAGAAGGCGACCTTGAGAATAACGAAAAAGAGCTCGCTAATGCTATTAAAGTGGCACAAGCGGGGCACGCAGACCTACTTGCTGTGGGCAATGAAGTGTTGCTTCGCGAAGAAATGTCACAAGATCAATTAATAGATTATATTCACCGTGCTAAACAAGGTGCGCCTGGCGTTCCAGTAGGATACGTGGACGCGTATTTCTTATTTGAAGATAATCAGAAAGTGACGGATGCCTGTGATGTGATTTTTGCTAATTGTTATCCTTTTTGGGAAGGGTACCCAGCAGAGCATGCACTAGTGCACATGAAAGATATGTACCGTAGAGCACAAAAAGTAGCGCCGGGTAAACAGGTGATCATCAGTGAAACTGGCTGGCCAGACCAAGGCAGTGCAGAAAGAGCCGCGGTACCATCTTATGAAAATGCGATCCGCTATTTTGTAGACTCTTACCACTGGACCCAAGAAGAGGGAATTGACTTGTTTTATTTTTCCTCATTTGACGAAGATTGGAAAGTGGCTGATGAAGGTGATGTGGGTGCGTATTGGGGTATTTTAGACAAAGATGGAAATCACAAGTATGCAAAGTAGCCTGACGATCCAATCTTCTATTGAAAAATTGACAGGTCTAAAACATGGTAATAGCATTTGTTATTCTGGATACAGAGAGGGACAAGACCCACGTTTAGGGATATTTCCAAGTTATGCTCAAGTGAAAGAAGATTTACTATTGTTAGCTGATAATTGGTCTTTTTTACGTTTGTATGATTGCAGCAAACACGCCGAAACTGTGCTCAGTGTGATTGAAACAGAAAAGCTAGATTTTCATATTATGCTAGGGGTGGATATGGCTGCAGAAGTCAGTAATCCTAATTGTCCCTGGGGCGCTCATTTTAGTGATGAAAAATTAGCTGAAAACAAGCAACACAACAGTGACCAAATTGACCAGCTTATTGCTTTATCCGCACGATATCCTAAATCTGTGTTCTCTGTATCTGTGGGTAACGAAGCCAGTGTCGAATGGACCGATCATATGGTACCGGTAGACAGTCTGGTTAATTACGTGAAACGTATAAAGGCCAACATCGCACAACCGGTGACGTTCTGTGAAAACTACGTACCTTGGACTAATAAATTAGCCCCCTTAGTAGAAGAATTGGATTTTATTTCAATCCATACTTACCCAGTTTGGGAATTTCAAAATATCGACAATGCCCTCGAATATACTAAAAACAATTATCAACAGGTATTAGCCTGTCATCCAGATAAACCAATAGTCATTACCGAAGCAGGATGGACTACCCAGTCAAATGGCCAAGGTATTGAGTCATGGAATGCATCAGAAGTATTACAAACTGCTTATTATGCTCAGTTATTACAGTGGACTACAAAACATCGTATACTCACCTTCGTATTTGAAGCATTTGACGAGCCTTGGAAAGGTTCAGACGACCCACAAGAGCCAGAGAAACATTGGGGATTGTTTAAGGTTGACCGTAAACCCAAACAAGTGATGCAGGGTGCTTACAGCTAAGCTATCACAAAAGGGCGATTTTAAGGTTTAGTCGTTTGGTAGAGAAAACTCTTCCAATCTTTTTTACCCAATTAACCAAACTATACAATATACTGGTTTATTCGGTGAGCAGGATAATCTAGATGTTGGTGACATGGTTAAGTATAAAATGTGTTTAAAAAAAACGTTTAAACAACTGGGCGTCGTAATATTCACAGGCTCGATTTTAGCCGGATGTGGCGGTGGTGGTTCTTCTTCTTCTTCTTCCACCCTTACTGTCGTGACTCAGTCCCCAACGGTGTCACTGACCCCCGAACGAGAAGGTCAATCCGTCGCTCGTATGTGGAATGAAGTGCTTTTACTGGCAATACGTAATGATTTTGCACGGCCCACCATACATGCCAGAAATTTATTCCATATTTCTTCCGCGATGTTTGATGCGTGGTCAGTTTACAAACCGCAGGCTCAAGGGTTTCTATTTGGTAACGAGGTAGCAGGATTTACTTGTTCGTCCGCTAACTATGATTTACCAAGCGATGTACTTCCTCATCAGGAACAAGCAATTAGTTTTGCAGCTTATCGTATTATTCAACATCGGTTTATTTTTTCTCCTGGCTCAGTTGAAATTATGGCCGCTGCTGATGCATTAATGCAGACCTTAGGATACAACCTTGATGATGAGACATTGGATTATGCCCAAGGCTCCGCTGCAGCTTTGGGCAATTATATTGCTGACTGCTACATTAAATTTGGTTTGCAAGATGGTGCCAATGAGCCAAAGTTTTACGCTAATACAAGCTACCAACCAGTTAACCCAGCTTTGGTACTCAGTAGTTCAGAAGTGGGAAATCCATCCATTTTAAATTTGGATCGTTGGCAACCCTTATCGATAGAAGGGTTTATTGATCAAGCTGGCAACCGTATTAATGAAGCACCTACCTTTTTAAGCCCTGAATGGGGACGAGTGGTCCCTTTTGCTTTGTCAGATAATGACAAAACGGTGTTTTTACGTGATGGCTTTAATTATCAGGTTTATCATGACCCTGGTATGCCCCCGTTAATTGATGGCGCCCTAAGTGAGCAATATAAATGGGGATTTTCACTGGTGTCTATTTGGTCTTCTCATCTTGACCAAAATGATGGCGTCATGTGGGATATCTCGCCAAAGAGTATTGGCAATATCTCAGAATTCCCTCACTCTTTCGAAGAATTTGGTGAATTTTATAAACAACTTGAAGGCGGCGACCCAAGTACAGGTTATGGCCTTAATCCAATAACCAATCAACCCTACGAAGAACAAATGGTGCCCCGTGGTGATTATACTCGTGTATTAGCCGAATTTTGGGCTGATGGCCCAGAGTCAGAAACGCCCCCTGGACACTGGTTTGTCATTTTAAACTCTGTGAGTGATCATGAATTATTGGAAAAACGTTGGGCAGGTCTTGGCGATATATTAGGACCGCTTGAGTGGGATATTAAGTCTTATTTTGCTATGGGAGGTACCATGCATGATTCTGCTGTGGCTGCTTGGGGGATAAAAGGGCGTTATGATTATATTCGCCCAGTATCAGCCATTCGTGCTATGGCTGACCTAGGACAAAGCAGTGATCCTTTATTACCCTCTTACCATATTAATGGTCTGCCTTTGGTGGAGAATTATATCGAATTGGTTACAGCAACAGATCCCTTGGCCAATAGAAACTCACAGCATATAGGTAAAATAAAACTCTACGCCTGGAAAGGTCCAGGCTATGTGATTGACCCTTTGATTGAGCAGGCTGGAGTGGGTTGGATATTGGCAGAGCAATGGTGGCCCTATCAAAGGCCTTCTTTTGTGACACCACCATTTGCCGGCTATGTATCAGGGCATTCAACCTATTCTAGAGCTGCTGCAGACTTATTGGAGTCCATTACGGGGTCAGCCTATTTTCCTGGGGGTATGAGTGAATTTGAAGTGGTTGCTAACGACTTTCTGGTGTTTGAACAAGGACCCAGCGTAAGTATGACTTTGCAATGGGCTACCTATCAAGACGCCTCCGATCAGTGCAGTTTGTCGCGTATTTGGGGAGGGATCCATCCACCTGCTGATGACATTCCTGGACGTATCATTGGTGCTAAAATTGCGACAGATAGCTTTGAACTTGCGCAGTCTATGTTTGGACAATAATCGAATTCTGGGTACGAGCTATATAAGTTTATTTAGTTGGGATAAATAGTGAAAAGTGATGGAAAGTCTTCGGTGATTTTGACTCACTAAATTAATTTTAATTAAGGGTAGTTTACTCAATATGACTAAATTGCTCTATACGTTTTGGAAAGATGTTAATGAGTCATCATGCAGTGCACAGTAAAGGTTTATTAATCAGAACTTTATTAGTTTTACCCGCGATGTTTTTACTATCCTGTGGTGGTTCAGGAACATCTTCTCCTGACACGTCTAATATCCCAGTTGTTGAAGTGCCTCCTACTTTGCGAGTCGAAACTTTTCCTACCAATGATTCATCACAATTTTTAATCGGACCCAGCATAGATTGTAAGCTTTTAGAAACCGATGCCACTGCTGTTTTCAATGACGTTAGTCATAATGCAGGTCTGTGTTATGACACGACCCTATCATCTTTAGACGGCACTACTGCGCGCGTATCCGGTGGTATAGCAGTGAGTGATTATGATGGGGATGGCCGCATGGATATATACGTGACCCATGGGCGTAATAATTTGGGTAAACTTTTCAGTTTACAAGCAGACGGGAGTTTTTCTGATAGGACTTTACAAGCAGGTATAAAAAGCTTAACCGCGGGTCATGGTGGGGCATTTATAGATATAAACCTTGATGGGTTACCAGACTTATTAAGTATTCAGGAGCCACCTTCTGTCGTGCAGGTGTTTGCTAATAATGGTGATGGTAGCTTTACAGACATTTCTGAGTCTACAGGCTTACATCTCACTAAACCTACCTTGTCAGTGGCAGCCGGAGATCACGATTTAGACGGCGATCTTGATTTGTTTTTTACGCATTGGGATCCCATCAATAAACAGGACCGCTGGGAATATTTTTGGCAGAATCAGGGCGCAGGTAATTACATTGATATTAGTGACACTGTGGATATTGGTACTTTTACGCCTTTGGTAGAAGGGGATGAGCCACAACTAAAATACGAGTACTCTTTCACGCCGGTGTTTGCTGACTTTAATGGTGATCGGTTTCCAGATATTTTACTCAGTGCCGATTACGGTAACAGTAAAGTATTAGTTAACAATGCAGGTTCAGGTTATGTTGATTATACCCCGCCCACTATTAACGATAGATCCGGTATGGGTAATACAGTGGCCGATTACGATAACGATGGTGACTTAGACTGGTATGTCTCAGCCATAGGTGACACTCGTGAAGAGTTTCTGTTCATTGGGTTATTAGATGGAAGTCGTTTGTATCAAAATGATGGTGATGGTAACTACACCAACGTGACCAAAGCTGCTGGCGTCACGCAAACATATTGGGGCTGGGGAACCTGTTTCGCAGATTTTAATAATGACGGTTTTCAGGACCTTTTCACGGTGAATGGTTACGATGGTTGGACTGAAGAACAATCAGTTAATCGTTCTTATGAGCGCTTTAATAATGACCGCGCTGTATTGTTCATAAACAATGGTGACAGTACATTCACTGAAAGGGGCGTGGAGTTGGGCATAACCCATACCGCCATGGGTAGGGGCCTTGTATGCCACGATTATGATAGAGACGGTGACTTAGACATGTTAATTGCCAACAGTGGTGAGTCACCTAGTTTATTTCGTAATAATAGTTTTGCAGATGGTAATAACTTTCTAAATATTCAACTAAAAGGCTCTAGGCTAAATCCTCAGGCTGTGGGTGCACAAATTTTTATTACCGTGAACGGTAAACAACAAATGCGTGAACTGCAACTGGGTAATAATTATGTGTCACAAAGCCCAGTTGAAGCACACTTTGGTATTGCAGATAATCAAGTCATTGAGAAAGTACGTATCGTATGGCCAGGTCTGGCGTCGTTAACCAGCGAATTAACCAACGTGCAAGCCAACCAGTTTTTAGTGGTTTATCAGCCTGATTAATCAGCAATTGGTACTTTATATTGAAATGAATTTGATATCGAAAATGAGTCTGGCAATGTGCAGTCATATATTTTCGATTAGACGCTGTACATTCTTTTTATAGAGTTATTAAACCATCAGGTATTGAGTCAATAAATTAGTATCAGTGGCATCAGTGGCATCAGTGACATCAGTGACATCAGTGACATCAGTGACATAAGCGGGATAAATCCCCATCCGAATTATTATTAAGCTTAAGCTTCCAAGCTTGCAGCATCAAACACTATGATATTTAATGAAGAACAATACGTTAAATAGACTGAAGGTTTACTTGTAGGGAGTTTACTAAACAGCATGGCTTAATGGGATACGGCAGTTACAAATACCGATTAGAATTATGTTGACCGGACCATTTAACGTTTATATATGTTTAACAAGCAACGCTAGGCAACGATTGACTTAGATGTTAATCATTGCCTAGTGGTTTTCGTAGTCTTACTATTTGACCAATATTGTTTCCAATTCTTCTAAGGTTTTACCTTTTGTTTCTGGTAAAAACTTAAGAATAATGAGCAGACCAATAAAGGCGAATCCTCCATAAATCGCAAAAGTGAAAGTAGCGCCTAAGTTTGCCAGTTCCCATGGAAATATAAGCTGTACTAAAAAGCTAACGCCCGAGTTGATTAATCCCACAAATGAGATGGCAATACCGCGAATTCGGTTGGGGAATAGTTCTGAAAACAGTACCCACATGACTGGTCCCAAAGACACCGCAAAGCAGGCTACAAAACCTAATATACTCACTAAGATCATTGTGCCATTCATTTGAATAGCTGCTGATACCAATGTTGATTCAAATTGTCCAGCTTGGGTGGAACCTAACAGGTCAGTGATTGCTGATTTGAATGCTAAATCACTGCTAAAAGTCGCCCCAAGAATGGGTTGTAATGCTTTTATGTCTATTTCTGTCGATAGGCTGCTAAGAGCTTGAGCGGTTAACGTGTAGGTGGCAGCATTGAACTGATAAGCCAAGCTAAACATACATATAATAATCCCTGAGACACCAGCCACTAATAATGATTTACGCCCTATTTTATCAATAAGTGCGATGGCAATTAAGGTAAATACCACGTTAGTGATACCAACCAATATTGCTTGTAAAAATGACGCGTCAGTTCCTAAACCGGTTTGTTCAAAAATCATTGGGGCATAAAAGAAAACGGCATTAATACCCGTAATTTGCTGCAATATGGCAATGGAAATACCCACAATCATCACTAGGCGCATTGAGGGCTTTAGTAAGTCCATAAATGCTCCTTTTGCTTGGTTGTGTTCAAGGCTTATGCTTTTGTTGATTTGTTGAATTTCTTGTGCCGCGTTTTGTTCACCTAAGGCCCGCTTTAAAATGATTGTTGCTTCTTGGACTCTGCCTTTCATCATCAACCAACGTGGACTTTCTGGCACTATGGATAAGCATAAAAAGTAGATTAAGGCAGGTATAGCTTCAATACCTAACATCCAACGCCAATTCCATTGTGCAATTCCTAAGCTTTGTATCCACTGAGAGTCTGAGTTAGCAGCCTGGAGGATCAAGTAGTTGGTAAAAAACGCTACTGATATACCCAACACAATATTTAGCTGGTTAAGAGACACCATGCGGCCACGGTATTTAGCTGGGCCAATTTCTGCTATATACATGGGGGCAATAATCAGTGCTGCGCCTACTCCTAAACCACCGAGCATTCTAGCCATGACCAGCATTAGAAAGCTGGGGGCAAATGCCGAGGCAATGGCCGATGCAAAAAACAAAGCCGCGGCTATTTTTAATATGACTTTTCTGCCAAATCGATCACTTAACGGTCCGGCTGTAATCATGGCGAAAGTTGCGGTAAGCGATAATGAGGCAACGGCCCAGCCTAGTTGAATTTTAGTTAAGTTGAACTCCGGTTCGATAAATTTGACCACACCTGAAATAACAGATGCGTCAAAGCCCATTAGGAATCCTCCCAATGCAACTATGATAGATACATAAAACACGTAGAATATGGATTGAGGCTGGTTTTTTTTCATTCTTGCTGCCTATAAATTGGTTTATTGGTAAATACTCTTCACCCAGAATATGCCAAGCTAGACTATTGCTCTTAAAAATATATTTAATTGCGATAGAGCGGTCATAGTTAACGATAATACGGACTGAATTGCTGGCGAGCAACCTATACTGTGTGTAAACTAAATTTTGCAGTTAATGCTAACGTTGTTGGTTTAATAGGACGGCCATGTTGACATCACTTTTTGAACATCCCCCCACTATGATCGGCCGTTATAGCGTCTATCAATTTGGTTTGTTGCACTTAGGATTTTGGGCATTTGTCAGTACTATCAGCTTTTTTTCCCTGACGCTGTGGTATGGACCTTACGATTCTAGTCACATCATACATATTATTCTTCAGGCTATTTTAGGGCTAATCCTTACTTTGTTTTTATATGTAGGTTTTATGCGCGTATGGCATAGGCCATTTATTTATCGCGCTGCTGTTGGATTTATGATGGTGTTGGTAGTATCGCTGATTTGGACTCTGTTTAGAATTGAAGCCTTTATTCGTTTGACTGATATCAGAACTGAATGGACTGAATTTGGTGGTTGGCACTTCGCCAGTATATTTATATTTTTATGTTGGACAGGTTTATTCCATGGCATGCGTTATAACGATCTGTTACAAACCGAACACCGCATAATGTTAAAAGCAGAAGCCGAAGCCCGTGAAGAGCAAATGAAGCGTATGCATGCTCAAACTATTGCCAGAGATGCTCAAATAAAAATGTTACGTTATCAGTTAAATCCGCATTTCCTATGTAACACCCTAAATGCTATTAGTTCCTTAGTTGAGGTGAATGAATCAAAAAAAGCACAAAGCATGACTGTACAATTAAGCAGGTTTTTACGTCATTCTTTAGATAACAATCCAGACACCAAACTGTCACTGGAAAATGAAGTAAAAGCACTTAATCTCTACTTGGAAATCGAAAAGACACGGTTTGGTGATAGGTTAAGTTTGGACTTTCAGATTGATGAGCAGGCAAGATTAGCTATGGTGCCCAGCCTTTTGTTACAGCCAATTATTGAGAATTCCATGAAACATGCGATTGCCCAAAATGAGTTAGGTGGCACTATTTCAATCCAGGCTAAAGTATTCCAGCATCGCCTTATCATGCAGCTAAGTGATACAGGTAGTGGCAGTAAAATAGGTAAAAGTAAAATGGAAAGCTCTAAGGGCAGGGGGGTGGGTTTACGTAACACCAATGAACGACTAAAAGCACTATATGAAAACGACTTTTCGGTAAGTATTGACCTCTTGCCATTAGGGGGGTTAAGAACCACGATAGAACTACCCTGTGAATACAGTAGCACTGGCAGTGGCTATCCAATGGGCAATCAAGAACGGTTGTCAGAAAATGAGTATCAAGCATGATAAAATTAAAAACGCTGATAGTTGATGATGAACCATTGGCGCTTAAATTGCTCCGCGCCAAATTAAATAAAATAGCAAATATTGATATTGTAGGTGAATGCAAAAATGGCCGTGAAGCCATAGCTGCAACCTTAGACTTGGCTCCTGATCTAATTTTTCTAGATATTCAAATGCCTGGTTTAGACGGCTTTGACGTGGTTAAAGGTCTACAAAGTGACATTTTACCACTCATTGTTTTCACCACCGCCTATGAGCAATATGCACTAGATGCTTTCGATGTTCACGCGGTTGACTATATTTTGAAACCTATTGACGATGAGCGAATTGTGCGTGCGGTTCAAAGAGCGCAAGAACGTTTGGAAGGCGTTGATGCTCAAGATAACAAACCACCTATCTTGGGGGCTATTGATAGTATTAATAAAAGAAATAATCCGAAATTATCTCCTAATATAAGTTTGTCTCCAAGTGCCCTTGTGGATAAAAAAATAGTGATAAAAGATAGAGATGAAATTACTATCTTAAAACAATCTGATATTGAATGGGTAGATGCTGCAGGCGATTATGTGTGTTTACATTCTCAAGGCGAAACACATATCAAGCGCAGTACATTGAAAGAGTTATTGGCTGAATTGGATGAAAATATTTTTAAGCGAGTACATCGCTCTACCATAGTCAATTTGAATTTTATTGATAAGGTTATCCCTCATACCAAAGGGGAGTTTTTCTTATTACTGGGCGAGTTCGAAAAAATAAAAGTGAGTCGCAACTACAAAGATGCTATCAAGCATTTTTTATTGGGAGAGTGATCTATCTGCTCTAGCAAATTAAAAAGTGCAAAGTTGGACATGTAAACATCAACGAACCTGAGGTTTTAAGCGTTTATTTAGGAAGAGCTAAAGGTTACTGACAGCTAAATGAGAATAGCTAGTAGTCGCTTGATAAAGTCGCTTGATAAAGTCGCTTGATAAAGTCGTTTAATAAAGTTGTTTAATAATTTATTCTGCAGTAACTTCACTAACACAGCTTTATCTATTAAATATAAAGCTGTGCGCCAAGAAGCTAAATGTTACTTTTTGATTTTGTTAGGCTTTGAAGCTCTAGCTTTTGATTTTTTTGCTTGATATGGCGAAGATTTATCATGACTTATTTGGGTTTCACTGACCTTATTACTGCGGCTGTTTCGGGTGTTTTTTGCCACGCTTTTTAACAAACTGATACGGTTGCTGACTTCAAACCCTGCTTTTACAATACGTTTAATCTTGCTACCAATCAGTTTTTCTATGCGGGCTACGGTGTTTTCTTCTTCACGACTAACGAATGATATGGCATACCCCTCTTTTCCTGCACGGCCTGTCCTGCCAATACGATGCACATAATCTTCAGGTAGATAAGGAAGGTTGTAATTGACCACATAATCCAGGCCTTGAATGTCTAATCCTCGCGCTGCGACTTCTGTGGCTATTAACACTTGTAATTTTGCAGTCTTAAAATCGGCAATAGCGCGGCGACGTGCCCCTTGGCTTTTGTCTGCATGGCATACTGCAGCGTCAATTTTGCTGCGTTTTAATGCAGCCATAAGTTCGTCTGCTTGTTGCTTAGTACTGGTAAATACTAAAACCTGAAACCAATTTTGCTCTTTTAATAAGGCTTTGAACAAATCAATTTTGCGCGACTCTTCCACCGGATACATAACATGTGAGACTGTCTCAGCGGTGGCATTAATTTTGGTAACTCTTAGCACCTGATGATTGTTCAATAGTTTGTGGGATAACTCATTCACTGCGGGAGAAGAAGTGGCAGAAAATAATAACGTTTGGCGTTTTTTAGCGGTGAATTTCAAAATGTTTTGTACATCAGCAACAAAACCCATATCCAACATACGGTCTGCTTCATCGAGTACCACAAACTCAGCGTTGGCAAGGTTAACGTTACTGATTTCTAAATGTTCAATAAGACGTCCCGGTGTTGAAATTAAAATATCCACACCATTTTTAAGTTTATTTGACTGTCCACCCATTTTGACGCCGCCATATAGCGCAGTTACCTTTAAAGGTAAAAATTGCGCATAGGCACCAATAGTGTTGGCAAGTTGTTCGGCTAATTCTCTGGTTGGCGTTAAAATTAATGCCCGTGGGCTACCAGATACGGTATCTTTTGGCTTGTCTAACATTTGCTGCAAAATAGGCAATGCAAAGGCTGCCGTTTTGCCGGTGCCTGTTTGAGCATTAACCAATAAGTCCTTGCCTCTGCGAGCAGGGACTATGGCTTGTTCTTGCACAGGCGTCATTTCAGTATAACCACAGACTTCGAGCGCCTGTTGGATTTCGTTGGCTAAACCTAAATTTGAAAATTTCATACTGATCCTGAGCAAGGGCAAAAACGAGGGCGGAATATACAGCATTTTAACTAATAAAGTGAGACTGTTTGAGGTTTTTATGAGCGCCAGTATGTTCTTTAGTAACTGATTATGCCATTTGAAGGCTTTGACTGACAGTAAAAAGCCGCTAGCATGGTCTTCATACTAAACGGCCCAGGGAGGTGGCAGTTCACTAGGCTGCCATTACTAAGTCGTCAAATTAGGATGAAAAGTTCAAAAATAGTTAAAATAAATATTAATTTTCCAAAATAACGTAATTAATAGGATGTAGCAGTGAAAAATTTATGGGTTAGTTTGGGCTTGTCTTTATTCTTAGTCGCTTGTGATAAAAACGAAGTGGGTGATATTTCACTGGGTGCCTTTACCACGCAGGATATTAAATTAAATACTTTGGTTGACCCTATCGTTACTGGTGTGACTTGTCATGTTGCCAGTATTGAAGCTGATCTCAGCCTGTCAGACCCTTCTGATAGTTCAATATCTTGCAGACAAACGAGAGAGATTAGTGCTGGGATGATAATGGCTATTGATAAGTCCAAGTCAGGTGAAGTGGTATTCAAAAAATCAAAAAGTATTTTTTTTAAAAGTATAAAAATCCGCCGTGTTTTTGATGCTCAAAGCCAAACATTGATGTATGTGTCGTATTCCACTAAAGAAACGTCAGGTAGTTTTAAGCATAGTCTTTCTACTGTTCCTTTGTGGGGTACCAAAGCATACGATAACTCAAAAACGCCTACCTTGTGAATGTGACCCAGCTTTGTCCTCAAGTGTCGGTTAAAATCGATCAGGCATTAAAAAAAATGTTGAAAGGCTCAGTCCCTGTTATTAGCACAGATATGTTGGCTGACTTAATGTGTTGTGAATCTAATTGGTTCATATTAGATAGTCGTGAATTTACTGAGTTCGAAATTAGTCATTTACCTGATGCACAGTGGGTGGGGTATAGTGATTATTCAGTGCTTCGAGTGTTAGGTATACCAAAAGATGCAAATGTGGTGGTGTATTGTTCGATAGGGGTGCGCAGCGAAAATATAGGGGAGAAACTCCTTGCCTCTGGATTTACCAATGTGAGGAATTTATATGGTGGTATTTTTGTTTGGGCAAATGAACACAAAAGGCTAATCGAACAAAATCAAAAAGCTACTTTAGCACTACATGGTTATGATAGAAACTGGGCTAAGTTACTCGATCATCATGTAGATTGCATACTAACCAAATAGTTACAACTGTCAGAATTGGGTCCTTTTTTAAGACATTCCTGGTCAACTTTGGCGGTCGGTTTTGCCAAATGTTTTACATTACGATCCATTAATCTGTGTAACGTTAGTTTTATTAAGAACAATAACATTTTAGTTCAAACCTCTTAGACTGACCTCGATACTCTGTTAATAATGTGTTTGGTAAAAACATCTGTTCACTTAGAAGATGAATATATGTTTGTCAGAAGGTGGTTCTAAGGTCAGATTGAATAATGAGTGGGAGAGTCTTTATTATTTGTAAAACACAATCAACTTAAAAATGTTCACAAATAATAGTCTTGTGATAAAGTGATAAAAATCAATAATCTAGCTTTTTTCTGAGCGTACGAGTCCGATATTATGAATGTAAAAAAGTGGCTTTGTTTTATTCTGTTATCTGCTTTAGCCTTAAGTCTTGAGGCTAAACTTGTACATGTTGCAGTGGCTGCAAATTTTAGCAACACCATGAAAAGCTTGGTGAAAGAGTTTGAGAAAACGTCTGACTATCAAATAGTATTGTCTTTTGGCTCCTCAGGAAAATTTTATGCACAAATCAAACAAGGCGCACCTTATGAATTATTTTTTTCTGCTGATCAGGCTAAGCCAGATGCTTTAGAAAAAGATGGCCTAGTGATTGAAAATAGTCGATTTACTTATGCTATAGGTCGCCTCGCTGTATGGAGTAATAGGCCCAATTTTGCCAATAAAATAAAAACTAAATTAAAAGAGGGGACGTTTAATAAATTGGCGATCGCCAATCCTAAATTAGCCCCTTATGGTGCGGCTAGTTTACAAGTACTTAGTCATTTAGGGTTAACCGATGACACTCAAGCTAAGTGGGTAAGAGGTGAAAATGTTGCGCAAGCCTATCAGTTTGTTAGTTCTGGCAATGCAGATTTAGGTTTTATCGCATTGTCTCAGTTATTGGGAAGAAATAAAATGCAACAAGGATCTTACTGGTTAGTGCCTAGAATTATGCATCATCCTATTAAGCAAGATGCTGTGTTATTACGCTCTGCTGAAAAAAGCCAAGGGGCTCAAGTATTTTTAGATTTCATACATACAACTAAGGCTCAAAATATTATCGCCGAATACGGTTATCTGATGTCTAATAGGTTAAATACGGAGCAAGGTATATGAGCCTTTCTGATGGCGATATAGCGACTATTTGGTTGACATTGCGCCTTGCCACTACCGTTACTGTATTATTACTGATATTCGCTACACCCGTTGCTTGGTGGTTAGCCAGAACAATGTCTTGGTTTAAAGGTCCATTGAGCGCGATAGTGGCGTTACCTCTAGTGCTTCCCCCCACAGTGTTAGGTTTTTATTTGTTGTTAGCTATGGGGCCAAACGGTGCAATAGGACAGTTTACTCAATCATTAGGACTCGGTACTTTGCCTTTTACCTTTTGGGGATTAGTCGTAGCGTCGATGGTGTATTCATTGCCTTTTGTGGTGCAACCTATTCAAAATGCAATTGAAGCTATTGGTAATCGGCCTATTGAAGCTGCCGCAACGCTTGGTGCAGGTCCTATAGATCGTTTTTTTACTGTGGTGTTACCACTAGCTAAACCAGGCTTTATGACAGCTACCATTCTTGGTTTTGCCCATACGGTAGGTGAGTTTGGAATTGTTTTAATGATTGGAGGCAGTATTCCCGGAGAAACCCGTGTGGTATCAGTGCAAATTTACGACCATGTAGAGTCACTAGAATATGCCCAAGCTCATGCATTATCAGGGGTAATGATTATATTTTCGTTTGTGGTATTACTGCTGCTTTATACCTTTCAGCGCAAGGGCAAAGCAGTAGGTATGACCTATGGAAGATAAGGCTGATAAGATAGAAATGTCAGGTAAGTCAGTGACATTAGTTCAGGGAATTCAGGCACGCTTTAAACTTGGCTATTTTCATTCGTCAGCAACAAGCTCTTTTGAGCTTGATATAGACATTAATATTCCAGGGCAGGGAGTTACTGCCATTTTTGGCGAGTCTGGGTCGGGTAAAACATCTTTATTGCGGTGTATTGCCGGTCTGGAGAAAACCGCTTCTGGCTGTTTAAACGTGAATGGTGAACTGTGGCAAAATGCTTCTATGTTTGTCCCAACCCATAAACGAAGCCTGGGGTATGTGTTTCAAGAAGCCAGCTTATTTGAACACCTATCCGCGATGGGAAATCTGCGCTATGCCATTAAACGTAATAATCAAGCTACAAATTCCCAGCTATTAGACCAAGTTATCAGCGTGATGGGGATCGAGGGTATACTGGAGCAGTTCCCTGAACAATTATCTGGTGGCGAAAGACAACGTGTGGCTATAGCTAGAGCACTATTAAGCGAACCCAAATTGTTGTTGATGGACGAACCTCTTGTGTCCTTGGATGCAGCACGTAAGCTTGAAATATTGCCTTATTTAGAACGTCTTCGCAGCAGTTTTAATATTCCTATTTTGTATGTCAGTCATGCTGTTGATGAAATAGTACGATTAGCCGATCATGCTGTGATCATGGGACAAGGAAAAGTGATTGCTCAAGGTGACATAACACAGCTGTTTTCTAGAGCTGACTTGGCCTTGGGAGTGGGTAACGAACTGGGTGCTATTCTCGAATGCACAGTATTAGAGAGAGATAAACAATGGCATTTAATGCGAGTGGCTTTTAACGGAGGTGAGCTTTGGTTACCCAACGTTGAAAACACACAAAATAATACACAAAGAATACGTATTTTAGCGAGTGATGTTAGCTTAACGTTAACGCCACATACCGATAGCAGTATTCTCAACGTGTTATCTGGAAAAATAGAAGAAATAATTAATGACGAAGAATTAGCAATGTCTTTATTACGATTAAAGGTAGGAGAAAGTTATTTATTGGCTCGTTTGACTAAAAAATCGTTGCAGAAACTGGCTTTGACATTGGGTAAGCGTATTTGGATTCAAATTAAGTCAGCCGCAATAGTTCGCTAGTATTGTTGCTATAACCTGTATTTATAAGCTTTAGGGGATATGTAATTCGCGATTTTTTAAGTGGCGGCCTTGGCACAGGCGATTTGGAACAGATTAGATAAAAACAGTGGAGAACATGTTTTCATTCTCCCATTAGAGTGTAGACATATTAGGCATATCCTGTTTCCAAGGGAAAACAGGATATGCCTGTCCACTAATCAGGATGAAACGCCTGCGCAACCTTCGTAATCTGATCTCGCATCCAAATATTTGCATCGTCTAAGTCAGCGCTCACATGCCAATATAAAAAGTACTCAAGTGGAGGTAATTCAAACGGTAATTCGTACATAGACAAATCATAATGTTTGGCTAAGTGGTAAGGTAAACAAGCAATCAAGTCAGTTTTAACTAAGGTTGAGGGGATGGTTAAAAAATGCTGACTGCGCATAACTACCCTGCGTTTTTTACCTGCTTTATCCAATGCTACGTCTATTGGACCTGCCCCCGTTTTTCTATGGGAAACATTAATATGACCGAGCTCTAAAAATGCCTCCATGCTCATACCTTGAGATAATGCAGGATGATTTTTACGTGCTAATACAACAAATCTGTCTTGAGCAATCTTTAATTTGCATAAATGTTGATCACTAAAGGATGAAGCATCACCGTAAAAATCTAGGTTGCCGCTAGCCATAGCCGATACGATGTTTTTACGCTCAATTTCGTAATTAGTTAAAGAAATTTTAGGTGCGCTTATCTGTAATTGCCCTAAGAGACGCGGCATAAAGCTGACTTCAAGTAAATCTCTGCAAGCAAAGTTAAATGTTTTCTCAGCTTTTAATGGGTCAAAAATATGACTCTCTTGCACGCTTTTTCGAAATAGACCAAGCGCCTCACGAGCGGGGCCAATAATATTTTGGGCCACCGGAGTAGGGGTCATACTGTGACCAGTTCGCACAAACAATGGGTCACTCAGCATTTCTCGCAAACGGGCTAGTGAGTTACTAACCGCTGGTTGAGTTATACACAACACATCTGCCGCTTTTGTTAAGCTGCCAGCTGTATAAATCGCATCAAAAACAGCAAATAGATTCAAATCAATACGGTGCAAATTCATAAACATACTCTTACAACAAATCTGCAAACATAATACGTTAATTATTAGTTAAATCAATGTTTAGCTATAGTTAATATTCATTACATTGATATATTGAAAATTGTTAGACTATGTATTCAATATACTCAGGAGACGGCAAGATGACTAAAAAACTATTAGCATTAACAACGGGAGAGCAACTTCCTGTAGGTGATTGGATATGCATTTCACAAGCTGACATAGACATGTTTGCCAAGGCAACCAATGACCATCAATGGATACATGTTGACCCCCAGCGCTGTGAAAAAGAGAGTCCATTTCATACCACCATTGCTCATGGGTATTTAACGGTCACTTTGATGCCTAACTCTCTGTATCAATCTATTGAGCCCGACCCAATTTATCAGTCATTACTAAATTACGGTGTAGATAAAATCAGATTTATTGAACCTGTACGAGTCAATGACAAAATAAGGTTTATATCAACCTTGATTAAAATAGAACAAAAGGCGTCGGGTAAGTTATTTTATTTCGAAACTACTGCCCAGATTGAGGGGCGAGATAAACCCGCTATGAAAGGTATTTTTCTGACTCTATTGGTGGGTGCTTCATAACAGAGTAACTAAAATAATTAATTAGCAGCTGGATTCGAGCTTCCAGAATTCAGCTGGTCTAACCATGTCCCTCATTTATGTTTACATATAAGTAACAATCTATTTACAAGTAACCCCCTCCAACCTACTATCGTTGTCGAGTGCCTAGTGTTTTGTTTATAAGGTACTTAGCAAACAATAATATTATTAGAATTGAATAGTTTGATGGTCTTGTATTTAGGTTGTCCTGCAACGTCTACTTTTGGAATGGATACTTAATATCTAATATGTAATAGCTCATCTAATGGGAACACATTATGAAAATGAAAACTAAATTAACAGCATTGGCAGTGGCAATTTCTGCCCAGCTTATACCTTTGGGCAATATCGCAATTGCTCAAGAACAAAGCGCGGAGAAGGAACAAGAAGTCGAATTGATTATGGTAACTGGCAGTTTTGTCAGGCGCAGTGAGAACTTTGAATCACCTTCACCATTAGCGGTGCTGGATGCTGGAGACATAGAATCCATTGGGGCAAAAAGTATTGCAGATATTACCCAAACACTGACCATTAATACTGGAGCTGAAAACACCCCTGATGCATTTACCCAAAATGCTACAGCCGGTACTTCTAACATCAACCTACGCGGTTTAGGCGTGGCATCTACCTTAATTCTATTAAATAACAAACGTCAGGTGGTGACCGCCCAGAATAACAATGGCGGAGTGAATTTCGTAGACACAAGTTCATTAGTACCAATGATTGCCATAAATCGTATGGAAATAGTAAAAGATGGGGCCTCGGCTTTATATGGTTCTGATGCAGTGGCAGGTGTTGTCAATTTTATTACCAAGACCGATTATGAAGGTTCGCAAGTTTCTCTGGATTATCAGGACGGTGCTCATGGGGACAACAAAGAATATACCGTACAAGGTTTATGGGGCGCAGTCGGAGACGATAGCAGTATTTTGGCCGCTATTAGTTATACCAATCGCTCCCCTATGTTTACTCGAGACCGTCGTATAAGTCGCCCTGTTGACGATTCTAGTTCATTAGGCAACCCGGGCTCATACTTTATTGGTGCAACCCCCTTTATCGACCCTACCGGTTGTGGTGAGTTTGGTGGGTTGCCATTATTACTTGCGCCTCCAGGCACAGTGCCGGGTTTAGATGTCGGGCTTTGTCGTTTTGACTTTGGTAATGGTTTTTCTTTTGTGCCAGATGAGTCTCGTGTAACGGCTTATGTAAAGGCAACCAAGCAACTAACAGATGATGTTGAATGGACTACGGAAATTACCAGTGCTAGAAATAGGGCTCAGCGCGGGGGCTCACCGAGTTTTCCTATCTTAACATTCCCGACTGTTCCGGCTAATCACCCAAATAATGTGTTTGGCCAAGATGTCTCTTACTTCGGTCGTGAGATTGGTAATGATGCTAATGGTAATGCTGTACCTGGCGACCCAGCCAACACAGAGTCCGATACATTTAGATTCATGACGATGGTGCAAGGTGAACTGGAAAATGGTTTTTGGGAAGTCAGTTATACGGCCGCCCGAAATGACTTTTTATTCACAGGCAATGACACCCTAGCACAAGAGTTTCAAAATGCTCTTCGAGGTTTTGGTGGGCAAGGGTGTGATCCTATAGCGGGTGTGGCTGGAGAAGGTGCATGTGAATATTTTAATCCCTTCGCTACACAATTTACTACTTCACCCAATTCACAGAATGTAATCGATTCCTTTACGGGTAGACAATCAATTGATTCTAAGTCAAACCTAGAAGTGGCAGAAGCTTTTTTCTCAACCGAATTATTTGAGATGGATGGTGGTGTAGCCGGTATCGCTGTTGGTGTTCAGTATCGTTATCAGGATTTATTTCAAGACCACGACTCTCAGTCTAATCAAGATAAATTCGCCTTTGTTATTGGTAATCCAGATATAGGTGGTGAGCAGGATGTTGTCGCTGTTTTTGGTGAACTAGCTCTGCCAGTTTCTGATGATATTGATATTCAAATAGCCTTGCGATATGAAGATTACGGCGGCACTATTGGTGATACTGTTGATCCTAAATTTGCTATTTCTTGGCGTGCAACCGAAGACTTTTCACTTCGTGCCTCAGTATCAACCTCATTTAGAGCCCCTTCTATTTTCCAAAGAGATGGTGGCGGAACTGGTCTTAATCAGGTGAGTGATCCCATTACTGGTGGTACCTTTTTTGCTGCAGTGAGATCAAGCGGTAATGAAGAATTAGTACCTGAGGAGTCCACTGCTTTTAACGTTGGTTTTTCACTTGAGCCAGTTGATGACCTATCGATTGAACTAGACTATTGGAGCTTTGATTTCACAGATTTAATTATTCAAGAAAGTTTTCAGGCGATACTTAATGCGGAGCCACAAAATCCAGACAGAGTTGTCAGGGTTGGCGATCCATTGAATGGACCTATTATTCGCATCAATACGACTTATGTGAATGCGAATTCACTTGAAACCTCTGGTTTGGATTTTGTTGCTAACTACAAAATAGATACTGACATAGGAACATTTAGCCCTAACTTTAGTGCTACCTATATTCTTGCTTATGATCTGGTTGATCCCCAAGCAGGTAAAATAGATGGTGCGGGCTCACGTAATTACAATAATATTGGTACATCTACTCCAGAGCTAAAAGCTAATTTAGGCTTAAACTGGACTCATGAGAACTACTCGGCTAATATTTTTGCTCGTCATACTGACAGCTATACTGACGACCAAAATGACCTAAGAGAGATTGAGAGCCACCTCACATGGGATGCTCAGTTAAATATCGATTTGGGTGGTTTATTTGAAACTGATGCTGCTTATATCTTAACTTTTGGTGGTGTTAACCTTACAGATCAAGATCCACCTCAAGTTTATACCAATGGTGGTTTTGATTCTAAAGTACATGACCCACGCGGCAGACAAGTCTATGCTCGCTTGGCGATTGAATTTTAATTAATATCTAAGGACCATACACAAGATCCCCGGCTATGCTCGGGGATTTTTTTGTAAACTACTTTTTCCAGTTGTTACTATATCCTTAGTCGCTATAAACTTTTATTCACTAGGATAATGGCACATTATTAGCGGATAATTTGCTTCAAAAATAATGATGAGAAAACTATCATGGAAAAATATACCCAAGAACAAATTCACATTCAGCTAAAAAATATAAACCAACAATTAGACGTTCAACAACAGTGGCAGGTCGTTGAAGGCAAGTTGACAAAAACCTTCAAATTTAAAAGTTTTATCCGTGCGTTTGGCTGGATGTCACAAATAGCTATATGGGCTGAAAAACTCAATCATCATCCTGAGTGGTTTAATATATATAATAAGGTTGAAGTGCAACTTACCACTCATGATGTGGGTGGTATAAGTGAATTAGATTTTAAACTTGCAGAAAAGATGGAGATGTTTTTAACATAATGAACTAAGCATCCCATTATGTTTAGAATAAGACAAATATATTTAAATTAATGGGAAATATACAAGTCATTGTTAAAGACGTTGCTTAATTCGACATATCGTATGTAGTTTAAGCGGTTGAACATGTTTTTAAGGTTTATCTGTATTATCTGCTTGCGTGCTAAAGTTGGCTATGTATAATACGCCGCACTTGAGCACAGGAAGAAAACATAACTTCCTACTCAATAAAGATTTCAGTCGCGGGATGGAGCAGTCTGGTAGCTCGTCGGGCTCATAACCCGAAGGTCGTAGGTTCAAATCCTGCTCCCGCAACCATATTATAAAAGTCAAATAAATAGGTTTTAGGCGACGTATGTGATTGGGAATAAAATAGAAAGTATGTATGTAGAGGCATTGTTAGCCTCAAAATAAAAAGTTTCAAGCGCGGGATGGAGCAGTCTGGTAGCTCGTCGGGCTCATAACCCGAAGGTCGTAGGTTCAAATCCTGCTCCCGCAACCATATTCAAACGGACTAACATTTAATTGTTAGTCCGTTTTTTTTTACAGCAAATATAGTTCTAAAATCGTTTAAAAAATCTCAATAGTAAATGTACGAGTTGTCCAGCCACATATGTAGCAAGCGGGTGTATTCTGTTTTATTTCCTGTGATACCTGTAATATCAGTAATGAAATTTGAGATAATGAAGTCCTATATTTTTGGCAAATGCTATATGTATTTGAAAACACCGCCAAAATCAAATTATTGAGTTACATATCCCTTGCACCTCTATTTGAATTATTTGAATTTCTAACTCTGTGTTGGTAAAACATACATTATTAAGGTAATAATTTCGTTCCTTGTGTTTTTTTTAGACATTCAGTTCCACCGAGCCTTGCAAGTCCCCTTTGTCCTCTGTAGAATACGTCGCACTTGAGAAGCGAACTCCCTCGTCTTGTGATGATAGTAACGTTTCATAGTGTGAAATATTTTGCGTACAAATGTTTAAAAAATATGTATCGCGTTTCACAACCACTTTTAAAACTGGATTTTAATCCGAGTTTTGTAAAATAGTGGACTAGGGTCCAGAATCAGATAACCCCGCTTGTACGGGGTTTTTTGTCTTTTAAATTTCGATTTTCTTTCTGGGCATTTGGCCCTTTTTTTGTTTTTGGAGCAAAGCTTTGT
>Ga0115005_10000464_pt1 | contig 31003 bp, 19 predicted proteins | sample ArcOceMetagenome_FD_87163 | JGI IMG/M metagenome (GOLD analysis project Ga0115005, IMG submission 87163) | Marine eukaryotic phytoplankton communities from Arctic Ocean - Arctic Ocean - Greenland ARC118M Metagenome | ecosystem: Environmental > Aquatic > Marine > Oceanic | place: Arctic Ocean...
ATAACAAGGCCGATAGTGGATGATTAGGCTCCAAGCTGAAAGTAAACCACCTCCGCAGCCATTTATTGGTGTGGTCTACAGAGGATTATGTCTTTTTAGAGGGGAAAATCCCTAGAACCCCAATAACGCACATTTTCCCAGTTTTTTTCCCATTTTTTTCGCCATGTGAACGGCCTTTGACAAACGGGACACATTTTCGTCGGTAGGTCAGACTTCTTCATTTTTTGTTAACTTTGACAAAAAAGTTGCGGCATCCTGTTTCATTGTTTCTATGTTCTCTTCTTTCATCCGCCCATAGGTTTTATAAATCATGGCCATACGATGATTATTGCTAAGCTTTTCTTTTTGCTTATCAATAAAGTGCCAGTATAGGTAATTAAAGGGGCACGCTTTTGGCCCCGTTTTTTTCGAAACTTGATATCCGCAGTTTTTGCAGTAGTTACTCATTTTATTGATGTAGCTACCGCTAGCTACGTAGGGCTTACTTGCTAAATTACCGCCATCGCTATACAAAATCATGCCAGCTACATTGGGTAGTTCAACCCATTCATAAGCATCGGCGTAGACCAATAAATACCATGCTTGAACTTCTTCAGGACTCAACTCAGTAAGCAGACTAAAGTTCCCTATAACCATCAGCCGTTGAATGTGATGGGCATACGCGTTTTTCTGGGTCTCCTTTATGCACTGACGCATACAGTTCATATTGGTTTGTCCGTCCCAGAAAAACGAAGGAAGAGCCCGGCTGTTATTAAAATAGTTATCAGTTTTTAGGCCCGGCATGAAGTGCCAGTAGAATCCGCGTACGTATTCCCGCCAACCCAGAATTTGACGAATAAAGCCTTCGGCCGAATTTAAAGGGACCTGCCCGGCGTGATACGCTTGTTCAGCAGCCTGAATAGCTTCACTGGGCGTTAACAAACCGCAGTTTAAGTAGAAACCAATGTGCGAATGATATAGCCAGGGCTTACCTTCCACCATAGCATCTTGGTACTGGCCAAAGTTAGGTAAGCGTTCATCTATAAAAGTATTGAGTACGGCTAGCGCATCCTCACGGGTAACTGCAAAATGAAAATCTTCAATTTCACCGAAATGCGCTTTGAAATTGTTCTTGACGAGCTCAATGACTTCGGAGGAAATGTCATCTGGTTTGAAGACTGTGTGCTTAGGTACTTGATGCGTCTCAGGCATAGCTTCACGGTTTTGCGCGTCATAGTTCCATTTTCCGCCTATTGGATTTTTTCCATCCATTAACACATTATGTTTGCGCCGCATTTCACGATAAAAGAACTCCATTCTAAGCTGCTTTTTACCCTCAGCCCATGAACTAAACTCTTCAGGCGTTGCTAAAAAGCGGTTGTCCTCACAAATGGTCACCGGGATGCCAAGTACACTTTGCCACTGCTCCATACTTTTAAGTAGCCGGTATTCACCTGGCGACGTAACTTTAACGTCAGTGAAACTTTGCGATGCAAGTGAATGCTTTACTTGCTCCAGTAAACTTCCCTTGTTCTCTTCATCGTCATAATGAACATAGTTAACGTTATAGTTGCTATCCCGCAAATGCTTCGCAAAGTGACGCATGGCACTAAATAAAAAAGCAATTTTCTTCTTGTGGTGCTTAACGTAAGTGGCTTCTTCGCGCACTTCTGCCATTAAAATCGTGTCTTTCGTTTTACGCGCATTAGCGATGGCGGGTAAGGTGTCAGTAAGCTGGTCGCCTAAAACTAAAATAAGTGATGCCATACCCTACTCTTTTATTTCCTGAAACGCATCTAAGGCACGTTGGCGGGATGCTTTTAAATCGACAATGGGTTTCGGATAGTGCTTGCCTAATTCAATTTCCGCGTCTTTCAAAATGGCTGAAGGTGCTTCCCAGGGTTTATGAATGTATTTATCTGATAAACCATTAAGCTCAGGGCAATATTTACGAACGTATGTGCCCTTTTTATCGAATTTTTCACCTTGTAACACAGGATTAAATACTCTGAAGTAAGGTGCAGCGTCTGCTCCAGACCCTGCTACCCATTGCCATCCCGCACTGTTGCTCGCTAAATCAGCATCTAACAAGGTATCCCAAAACCAGCGTTCACCTTCGTGCCAGTCAAGCAGTAAGTTTTTCACCAAAAATGACCCAACAACCATGCGTATGCGATTATGCATATAGCCCGTTTGCCATAATTCTCTCATGCCTGCATCGACGATGGGTATCCCCGTTCTTCCTTTTTGCCATGCTTTTAATGCTTTAGCATCAGTGCGCCAAGGAAACTTATCGAACTTATCGTTGAAGTTTTTATTTGGAAGCGTAGGAAAGTGAAACAGTAGATAGTAGCTGAACTCACGCCAACCCAATTCGCTTAAATAGGTTTCGATACTTTTATCTTCACTATTACCAAACTTATCTTTAATGGCATACCAAACTTGATTGGGCGATACTTCACCAAAATGTAGATGCGGAGATAGGCGTGACGTGCCGCGTGCAGATGGAATGTCGCGACCATCTTTATATTTTCTCGCAGAGTTCTCGATAAAACCAGATAAGTTATCAGCGGCGCCATCTTCGCCTGGTGACCATTCTTTAGCGATAGTCTCATCCCACTTGATGCTAGGCAATAATGCCAATGATGCTAATTGGTCACCTTCACTTTTCACGTCAGCGTAAGTAATTCGTGCTGGAGGTGCTTTGGGGTAGCGCGGTTCTTCAACTTGTAAACAACCATTTTTGTAATACGGAGTGAAAACGCGGTACGGCGTACCGTCTTTTTTCAGTACCTTCATAGGTTCCCACAATAAACTACCATTACAGCTATGTGCCTCAAAACCCTCGTCTATAAGATGCTTTTTGAGTGCTTTATCCCGGTTTATCTGCCATGGCTCATAACAGCGGTTCCAAAATATAGAGCTCGCGTCGAACGTCTTCATTAATCCAGGAATAATCGTTTGCGGATCGCCTTTGAAGATCTGTAAGTGACCGTTTAATCGCTTGTTTAACGACTCAAGTGAATGATGAAGCCACCACTGGCTTGCACCGCCAGGAAGCCTGCCGTCAGGCGCATTGTCATCATAGATATAAATAGGAACGATTTTGCCCATATCACAGGCTGCATTTAACGCGGGGTTATCTTTTACGCGAAGGTCTTGTCGGAACCACATGATGCTTGTAGGAACGGTCACTTTTTTTCCTTTTTCACTGCACTTAATTTGAATTATTTTCGTAGTGTTAGATGTACGTACGATTTTAGATTCTGGATCCGACAAAAAACGAAAAAGCGTGACAAATTAGTATGATAAATAACCAGCGAGAAAGTGAACATACAAACGATGTTCGCAGAGGTTTGTTTTGGTTTCGACACGACCTAAGACTTCACGACCAACCGGCGATACTAAAGCTTTGTGAAGAAGTATCAGAGATAACATTTACCTATATATTGGATGAACAACATTTTCTTCCCAACGAGTTTGGCTTTTCGCCAATGGGTGAACACAGGTATACATTTCTACTTCAGACGCTAAGCGATTTAGAGCAATCACTTAATAAATATGGTCATAAACTGGTAGTGTTGAGAGGTAAAACAGCTGACTGTTTAGTTAACCTTCTTAGAGCCGGTGACTATACGCACTTAGGTGTAAGTCAGCATTGCGGCTATAACGAAACGGCTCAACTTAATACCGTAAAACGCTTCTTTGACACATTAACGGTTATAGAAACCGCTACTTACGGCCTTTTCGACGTTAATAGTTTTCCTTTTGCGATTGAAGATATGCCTGATGTATTTAGTCCATTTCGCAGAAAAGTAGAAAAGCACTGTGAACCACTACCAGTGGCTAAAACGATATCGCAATTGCCGAGCCCTTATGCCCCCGAAGTTGAGCAGCAATATCGCTTTGAGATAAACGTAGAGCTGCCCGCTTCGCCAAGCCATATTTTTGTTGGTGGTGAGAAAGCTGCGCTTTCTCACTTGAATCGCTATCTTTTTGATTGGCATGCGGCCGCAACCTATAAAGAAACACGAAATGCGCTGGATACATGGGAGCATAGCACTAAACTCTCTGCGTGGTTAGCGAACGGCTCCTTATCTGCTCGCGAAGTAGTTAGGCAAGTTAAAGAATTTGAGCAAACTATTGAAAAAAATGACTCCACCTACTGGATTTATTTTGAGCTCTTATGGCGTGAGTTTTTTCATTGGTTGCAGTGTAAGTATGGGTCTAAGTGGTTTCGCTTCAGTGGGATCCAAGGTAAAACGCCTTCAACCAAACACGACCCAGAAACCTTTACTCATTGGTGTGAAGGTAAAACAGGGTATCCTATTGTAGACGCCTGTATGCGTCAGCTTGCTGAGACTGGCTATATGTCAAATCGAGGACGTCAACTAGTTGCGAGCTGCTTTGTACACGAACTTCGTCAAGATTGGCGCTATGGCGCAGCATGGTTTGAGCATCAACTCGTCGATTTTGATGTAGGTAGCAACTGGGGAAACTGGCTATATCTTGCGGGTGTTGGGAGCGACCCCCGTGGTCATAGGCAGTTTAACTTGCAGAAGCAAACGGATACTTACGATCCACACGGCACTTTTCGCAATAAGTGGCTGTAGTTGTTTCTTCTATGCCGACATTAAGTGGTAAACAAGCGGTAACGGTAGTATGGCTTAAAAGAGATTTGCGCTTACGAGACCACGAACCGCTCTTTCGAGCAGCGATGGCCAATGAGCATGTACTTCTGCTTTACTGCTGGGAGCCTTCACTTTTAAGAGACCCCCACATGAGCGAGCGCCACTGGCGCTTCGTTCAACAAAGTCTTGATGATATAAACCGACAGCTACCAGAGAATATCACAGTCCTCTCACTGCACGCAGAAGTCGTCGAAGCTCTTGAGTATATTTCCCATTTTTTTTGTATTTCTTTGGTTAGAAGTTACCAAGAAATCGGCCTAAAGGTTACGCATAACCGCGACAGGAAAGTATTTAAGCATTTGAATATAAAAAGAATACCTTTTATTGAGTCATCTTATGGTGCTGTTATACGCGGATTGCCACACCGGTCAGAGTGGCAGATAAACTGGGAACGTCATTTTGCTGAACCAACCTTTGATTTCGACATTAATCATGTGAATTGGATAGACTGGCGAGCCAATCAGAAAATACACATCGCTGAGCAAACACTTAGTGCGTTATTGGCATCATATAGTTCTTATGGGGGCAACTTTGATCAAGGCGAGCAAGAACCACATTATGTCGCGCAAGATGAAACGCAAATATATAGCGAGGGTATGCAGCCAGGCGGAGAACGTCGTGCTTGGCAAGTGCTGAAAGATTTTTTCAATCATCGGGGTCAGTTTTACCATCAGCATATTTCAAAGCCCGAACATGCAAGACGCGCATGTACACGCCTGAGCCCCTATTTAGCATGGGGCAACATTTCAATTAAGCAGGCCTATCAAAGCGTACAGTTACAAAGGCAATTAAAAAAATCCCTTTCCCAAGAAGAAAAAAAGAGATGGAGTCGCGCACTTTCTGCCCTCACCTCTAGGCTCCATTGGCATTGCCATTTCATTCAAAAGTTTGAGAGTGAATGCAGTATTGAATGGCGACCAATGAATAGCGCGTACGAAACCTTTCCTTATATCGACGGTCCGGAAGCGGAACGGCGTTTCTATTATTGGAGCATCGGGCAAACCGGTTATCCTCTTGTAGATGCGTGTATGCGTGCGTTAAAGCATACGGGATATCTCAATTTTCGAATGCGTGCTATGGTTACCAGCTTTCTATGTCACCATTTAAACGTACATTGGCTAAAGGCTGCTCACTACTTGGCTACTCAGTTTTTAGATTTTGAACCGGGAATTCACTATCCACAAATTCAGATGCAGGCGAGTGTGACCGGCATCCATACTGTTCGGCTGTATAATCCTGTTACACAATCAAAAAAACTGGACCCTGACGGCGTATTCATCAAAAAGTGGATATCAGAGCTTTCAGCGCTGCCAGATGATGCTGTGCACGCGCCTTATCTGCTTCCACCACTTGAGGCGGTCATGCTAGACTTTGAGCTTGGCAAGGATTACGTTGCTCCTATTATTGATATCTCAGAAAACAATCGAGCCACGGCAAAGCGTTTATGGGACTACCGAGAACGGGATGATGTGCTTAAAGAAGCGAAGCGTATAGTTCAGCGACATACAATGCAAAATAGCCCTAGTCGAACATGGCTGAAAGCCAAGGCAAATAAAAATGCCTAACGATTATTTTTTCTAAGCCACTCATTGAGCAACTTTATTTGACCGCATTTGTAAGCGGCATACATTAATCGCATAGCATTTGACATGGCTTCGCTATCTGTCCATCCGGTTTTATCACGAATTTCGTCGTAACACGCTTTAGCTTCCGGACTAACATAGCCCCTAACCAGCTTTTTACCTGCTTCTTTCTGTCTTTCTCTAAAACGACGCTGTTTATCGGCGTTTGCTTTTGCCTTATCTGTCGAACTACTTTTATTGGGCGTTTTTGTTGTTTGTTCTGTCATAGTTTTCACACGAAATTACGTTATTGTAGATCTAAAGACAATTACTGTATAAATATCACGCTATTAGTGCGATATTTGTTCTAGCCTGATAACTAAAGCTATAGTAGCACGCGTTTTTCTTCAGAAAAATGACTGTTCAGAGTTGTTTGGCTTACAAGTGTTCGCTAGATTAGCAACATCATTTTAATAACAACATCGAGTTGGGAATGTCAGAGAAGAAAAATAGTTTTAATAAAGAAGATTTACTAGCATGCAGCCGTGGGGAAATGTTTGGTCCTGGTAACAGTCAACTTCCTGCGCCAAATATGCTTATGATGGATCGCGTAGTGTCGATTACCGAAGACGGTGGCGAACACGGTAAAGGCGAAATTGTCGCTGAATTGGATATAACCCCTGATCTATGGTTTTTTGACTGTCACTTTCCTGGAGACCCAGTAATGCCAGGCTGTCTTGGTTTAGATGCGATGTGGCAGCTTGTTGGTTTTTTCTTAGGTTGGAGCGGAGGTCCTGGTAAGGGTCGCGCACTGGGTGTAGGTGAAGTCAAATTTACAGGTCAGATATTACCGACGGCTAAAAAAGTAACCTACAAGATTACTATGAAACGCGTTATTAAGCGTAAGCTGTTCATGGGAATGGCTGACGGTTCGGTAGAAGTCGATGGCCGAGAAATCTATGTGGCTAAGGATTTAAAAGTTGGGTTATTCCAAGATACATCAAACTTCTAGTATTTAAAGCAGCTAATTGTTTTGAAGGCGATACGTCAAAAACAAAAAAAGCCCCTTTTCAGGGGCTTTCCTTTTTGCATAATCAGTTCATAAAAGAGAAGTGTTATTTAACACTCAGACCTAAGTGTCTATCTTCTACTGCCTCGCGCCATCCACCTAACCATTGTGAACGAGCATCGTTTTGCTGAAATGGACATAATTCCTTCGAGCGACCGCTAATACCAGCTTGATAGCCTTTTGCATGTGCGCGTGTCAGTTTATCTCTTTTTTGTCTTTTCATTGATTAGCCTCTTTTGTTTGTTGAATGTACAACAAATCATTTTCTCGAGCGCTCTACATCATTTCGGTTGATAGTGCCGGAAAAAGTTTTTGCGTACACTACTTTGATAGTGCAATTATCAAAATGGTTCAAGAAAAATAAAAAATTAAAGGGCTTGACTTTATTTAAATAAATGAAGTTTCAATGAAATTTATGTTACATTTTTTATGCATAAATATGTCACTTGTTACAATTTTTAGGTATAAAAAAAGCCACAAGATTGTGGCTTCTTAATGTCAGAATAAATGTTAAACAGCTATTCTTCTATTTTTTAAAACGCCTGCGTATAAATGCTGCGGTAATCAAGCCGAACATTGCAAACCAGCCCGTGGAAGCGCCACTGCGTTCAAAGGGTTGCTCATCTTCTGGTATTTCACACTCGTCGATAGAGCCATTAGCAATAGGCGATAGCTTAACTGCGACAATTGAGTCAATTTCGGTAGTTTCACCGTCTGTGTTAATAATATCGTTGCCAGTAACGTATTTACTCGTCGTCTTTATACGTGCGTTCGCAATTATCTCGTTGTTATCGTTTATATCAACCGCTTCTAGCAGTTCATAATTGTTGTCACAAGATACGAGATCATTGAGGTCAATGAATTCTTCAGTATCAATGTTATACATAAACGCAGCGGTTTCTCTTAGGGTATCACTTGTTGCGTCAACATCAGCTTTACCAACAACGATATTGTTATTGTTAATTGAGTTCGCCGTTACACCTGCACTTGAGAAGAAGCCTGATGGATAATGCTGCTCTTGCGTGTCTAGATTGTAAACAAATAGCCGAGAACGCGCGATATCACTCTGAGCGCGAAGTACCGCGCCCGTAACCCAATTTTCGTCGTTTATTGCGATGGCTTGGCTAAGCAGGTTTTCTTCTCTTGGAAGAAGCTCAATGGTCTCCCCGTCTCTGAATACTGTCGCGACCCGCTCACTTTCAGATAACCCTGACTGATTTGGGCGAGTAATAGTTACTCTGTCACCCGTAAGTCCCTCACCTACAGCAATACCTTGACTATTGATATCGTAGGCATAAGTAAAGTAATGAAGCGCGTCGTTTTCATCTGGCTCGAAAAGCAGTGGATACGTTTCTGTGCTAATCACATCACCATTAACGTCGATTTGCCAAATAGTTGCATTTACTTCAGAACGTAAAACGAAACCAGGTAAATAGTTCGACGAAGTATTTATGAAATAACTCGAAATTCTTGGTACTGCAAAATCGCCATTATATACGGTAAACAAACAACGCCCTTCAGACTGGTCGCCTCGGAGTTCATCATCTGCACACGTTTCAATTGCCCCATCTACATCGTCGCTAAAGCTTACTGTGCTAAACCCCGCTACCTGAAGGTTTGCGTTTACTGCACGGGCTGAAGAAAAACCGCCAGCAGTGGTGTCAACCGCGGGAAGGACTTTCGTAACACCTGACGCTTGAACAAACCCCTGTTGTGCCGATTCAGAATACGTGTAGTTAATAGTTTCGCCAGCTTCGTTTTCATATGAGTCTAAAACAACTAAGCCAGTAGAGTCTCCAACAATGAAGTTACCGTTTAAACTGTCTCTGCCAGTGACTTCTACTGACTGCGTGTAGTCGTCAAACTTATCCGTTACTTCATCTAAGCCTGGTACGAGAGAAATATCTTGCGTGTCGGTGACATAGGTTCTAAAGGACGCGAGTTTCTGGCCTTGGATTGCGGCCGTATTTTGCAGAAGGAAGCTAACGATTGTTTGATAATCAATATCGCTAAAAACTCCCTGCCTAGCATCCTCTTCACTATCTAAACTTTCTCCGAACTGGTCGAAAAAGGTGGTGTCGTTCTCAAGCTGCTCCACATCGACAGGTGGATTGTACTCAAGCTGTACAACAGACAGCATTTTCCCCGAGTTATCGATAGAGCGAGCGAAATTATTTCTAGCGGTATCCTGTAAAGGAAGAGGCGTCACGGAATAGGTCGCGGCGAATGCCGAAACACTTCCTGTTGCCAACAGAACGGCGGCGGCAAGCTGAGTTCGTTTCATTTAAAATCCTATTTACTGCTGATTATCTTCCAGCATACTTTCTAGTTCATCCCAGCGCGCATATTTCTGGGAAAGTAATTCTTCTTTATCCGCTAATTCGGCTAGAGCCTTGGCGGTAGTGTCGCTATCTTGTTTGAAGAAATCCGGGTCATTAACCTTTTCCTGCATGGCTTCAAGTTCTTCCTCTAACGTTTCTAATTCTTTGGGAAGAGACTCAAGCTCTCGCTGGTCTTTGTATGATAGCTTTTTCGTCTTACGGGGGGCAGACTTAGCACTAGGACTCCCCGAAGTTGAATTAGTTTCATTCTTTACTTTGGCTTTTTCTTCTTTTTCGATTTGCTGACGCTTCTCCTGTTGGTCTTTATACCAGTTTTCTACGTCAGTGAAACCCCCAATGAACTCTCTAAGCACGCCATGGCCTTCAAAAACCACGCTACTATTTGCTACGTTATCAACAAATTCCCTATCGTGACTCACCAACAGAACAGTGCCGGTATATTCATTGAGCAAGGTTTCCAGCATTTCCAGCGTTTCAACATCAAGATCGTTAGTTGGCTCATCGAGTACCAAAACATTACTCGGCCTTAGCATAAGCTTAGCCAACATCAAACGGTTCTTTTCACCGCCAGATAGGGATTTTACCGGCGCATTTACACGCTCAGGTGTAAAAAGATAGTCTTGCAGATAGCTGATAACGTGGCGCGGGTGGCCGTTAACCATCAAATCTCTTTTCCCATCGCCCACGGCATCGATCACGGTCTGTTCTAAATCCAAGCCATGTCGGTGCTGGTCGAAATACGCAACCTCTAAATTCGTGCCTTGCTTGCAGTTTCCAGCATCAGGCTGTAGCTCACCTAATAGTAACTTGATTAGTGTACTTTTACCGCTACCGTTCGGGCCGATAAGTGCAAGCTTATCACCACGCAGCACATTTAGGTTTAAGCCTTTAACAATAGGCTTACCTTCAATGCTATAGCTAAGGTCTTTAACCTCAAATACCATTTTGCCTGAGCGTGTACCTTGATGTTGGTTAACAACCGCATTGCCCTGCACTGCACGTCTTGCTTTTCGCTCCTCACGCAGTTTTTTGAGCGCACGCACTCGCCCTTCATTACGTGTACGGCGAGCTTTGATACCCTGACGGATCCACACTTCTTCCTGCGCTAATTTTTTATCGAACTCAGCGTTCTGGGACGCTTCCACCTCTAGATCTTGCTGTTTTTTCTCTAGATAAGTTTCGTAATTCCCGGGGTAGCTAGTAACAGATCCCCGGTCAAGGTCAATAATTCTTGTCGCCATGGCCCGTATAAACGCACGGTCGTGGCTCACAAAGACAATCGCGCCTTGATAATTGCTCAAGCTTGATTCAAGCCACCGTATCATTTCAATATCAAGGTGGTTAGTCGGCTCATCTAGAAGCAGTAAGTCTGGTTGACGAACTAGCGCCCGCGCTAGTGCTGCTTTCCTACGCCATCCACCAGACAACGTTGAAAGCGAAATCTCTGGATCTAGCTTAAGCATCGTTAACGTTTGTTCTATTTGCTGTTCAAACTGCCATGCATCGCGCGCCTCAAGTTGTTCTTGTAGACGTTGAAGCTTGTTAAGATTTGCTTCGCTTGGATCTTCTCCCACAATACGGGTTTGGTGGAAATAGTCTTTGAGGGTTTCTCCTACATCGGATAGTCCTTCTGCAACGTAATCGAAAAGCGTCACATCTGTGGTCTGCGGAGGGTCCTGCTCTAAACGGGCGATGACTGTATTATTTTCAATAATTCGCTGACCGTCATCGGCAATGATATCGCCGGCTATTACCTTCATCAGGGTAGACTTTCCACTGCCATTACGACCAACAAGACACACCCGCTCTTTAGGTTGTACAACAAGTTCTACGCCGTCTAAAAGCGGTGGATTTCCATAAATAACAGTGATGTTTTTTAACTGCAAAATGCTCACTGAAGAAACTCCTCTAAATCGGCTGTGGTGAAAGGCCAGCCAATTTCTTGATTATTGTCATCTCGCTTTAGCACCGGAATACGAGCGCCATATAGATGGTAAAGCTCTGTGCTTTGGCGAATGTTAACCTTTTCTATCGTTAACGATGAGAACATAGATGTGCGCGCTATCTCCACATCGGCTAAATCACACAAACTGCAATGAGGACCCGTGTAAAAATAAATCTTCATGACCCCAGTATCCAGCACTGGTGAATTTTACCTTTACGGGCAAAATCTTCAGGGATAGTTTCATTTGTAATATTTTCTACAGAAAGGCCAAGTGCATTTATCGCTTGTTCGTCTAACTTAAAGCCGCGCTTATTATTGGAAAAGATGATCGTCCCTTGCGCTTTCAAACACGCCTTTGCATCGCTAAGCATTTTTACGTGATCGCGCTGCACGTCCCACGTATTCTGCATGCGCTTTGAATTTGAAAATGATGGTGGGTCGATAAAAATTAAGTCGTATTTACCTTTATGGCTACCGAGCCACGTTGTGCAATCTGCCTGAATAAACGCGTGTGGACCTGTAAGCTTGTTAAGGGCCACGTTTTTCTTTGCCCACTCCAGGTAAGTATTCGACATATCTACCGTTGTGACTGATTTAGCGCCGCCCATGGCCGCGAAAACAGATACGCTGCCGGTGTAAGAGAAAAGGTTTAGTACGTCCTTACCTTCTGACATCGCTTTGACTTTTTGACGGGTGTTGCGATGATCTAGGAAAAGGCCGGTATCTAAATAATCTGTCAGGTTTACCAGGAAGCGCGCGCCATTCTCAAACACTTCCATCATTTCGCCAGATTGATTTATTTTTTCGTACTGCTTAGTGCCTTTTTGCTGAGCTCGGACTTTTAATGCAATCTTTTTGGGCGACACGCCTGTCACCGCGGGCAGATGAAGCAATACTTCTTGGAGGCGCTTTCGGGCTTTGTCTTCCGATACCGTTTTCGGTGGCGCATACTCTTGTACTACAAGCCATTCATCATATCGATCTACCGCTACATTATAATCCGGCAGATCGGCATCGTAGATACGATAGCAGTTTGTGTTTGCGCTTTTTATCCAGCCTTTCATACGCTTGAGGTTTTTCTTCAAACGGTTAGCGAATTCGTGATTGCCTGCATCTTCGCTGAACTGTACCGTGTTATCTTCATCTAACACGTAGTTGGCAAGGCGACATTCTAGCTTACCGTTATTCATGGCGTAGTCTTTAGTTGCACGAAGTTTTAATACGCGAAGTAAGTCGCGGTTACTGCTAAGTAGCGAAACGTGCCACCCCTTCCATGCTTCTTTAAAACGTTTGCCCCAATCGCTAAATAGCGGAATTAGCGAGGTAAGTTCACCAAGGCGTTCGCCATAAGGAGGGTTTGATACCACATAGCCGGGAGTTGCTACTGGTGGGGACGACTTTGTTGCATCTTGCTGAGAAAATGAAATATCACTGAACACGCCAGCAAAATCTGCATTGGCTTTGGCAATCGCCACCATCTTACGGCTAAAATCACCGGCGTAAATGCCGCCTTCACAGCGTGGTTTTTGAACCGTAATTGCGTTTTCGAGCAAGGCGTCCCATAGTTTTTCTTCATGGCCTAACCACTTAGTAAAACCCCAATAGGAGCGCTTAATACCCGGTGCGATATTTCGGGCGATATATGCGGCCTCAATGGCGATGGTGCCTGAGCCACACATTAAATCAACCAATGGCGCGCTTGTATTTTCGGTCCAACCACTGCGCATTAGCATTGCACTTGCAATGTGTTCTTTTAGTGGTGCATCACCGGTTTCTTGCCTGTAAGCACGCTGGTGGAGACTGGCTCCCGCCAAATCGATACCTAAGATCACGTTATCGCGATGAAGTCTTGCGTAAACAGAAATATCAGGCGTTTTGCGTTCTACTGAAGGGCGAGTTAAACCTTGCTCAACAAACGAGTCAACAATCGCATCCTTGACGCGCACTGCGCCAAACTGTGTGTTTTTAATCGCAAAATTGGTGCCGATAAACTGTACAGATAAAGTATGACGTGAATCCATCTGCATTTGCCAATCGATGCCCATCGCGGTGTTATAAAGGGCGTCGGCATCCCCTGCTTTACCAGACGCGAGCACCCAGATTACGCGGTTTGCTAGTCGCGACCACAAGCAAAGTTTGTAAGCATCTTCTTTTGACCCTTCAAACTGTATAGTGCCTGGCCCTTGTTTAATTTGTGCATCAGGGCATAGGTTCAGCACTTCTTGCTTTAATAGTTCGTCAAGACCGCGACTGGTCGTAACCAGAATAGTATTCATTCAATTACCTGTTTTTGGTGTGCATGCTTTTTTTACAATTGAGCATGCACACGAGAGATTATTTTTCAGATGTATTATAACGCGTTTACGATGCGTTTAACGAGATTCGGGCCTTGGTAAATAAAAGCCGAATAGACTTGAACAAGCGATGCACCTGCATTGAGCCTTTCTTGGGCCGTCGTGGGCGAGTCTATTCCACCTACGCCAATTATCGGAATCGCGCGGTCGAGTGCTTTGTTCAACTTGCGCGTGACTTCAAGGCTCATGTCAGTCATTACCGAACCACTCAATCCCCCCATTTCATCCGCATGTTTCAGCCCAGCTACGGCATCTCGGGAGAGCGTGGTATTCGTCGCTATTACACCATCCATCTTGCTGTTCAATAAAGATGCCGCAATGCTGTCGATTTCAACATCACTCAAATCAGGCGCAATTTTAATAAATAGCGGTACGTATTTTCCGTGAGTTTGCGTCAGTGTCTCCTGCGCTGCTTTCAGGCCTACCAATAATTTATCGAGCGCTTCACCGTATTGAAGGTTTCTGAGCCCTGGCGTATTTGGCGAAGAAATATTTATAGTCACATAGCTAGCGTAAGGATATACCTTATTAAGGCACATTAGGTAGTCGTCGAGGGCGTTAGCTTCTTCGGTATCTTTGTTTTTACCAATATTGATGCCAATAGGCCCTTTAAACTCTGCCTTTTTCACCTGTTCAACGAGATGATCAACGCCTTTGTTATTAAAGCCCATGCGATTGATAATGGCGTGCTTTTCAGGAATTCTAAATAGACGAGGTTTAGGATTTCCAGGTTGAGGGCGTGGCGTAACCGTACCAATTTCAACAAAGCCAAAACCCATACTGGCAAATGCATCTATGCAGTCGCCATTTTTATCAAGGCCTGCGGCAAGTCCCACGGGATTTTCAAACGTCATTCCAGCAACGGTCACAGGCTTTTTGATTGTAGGAGTGCTGTACATCCATTTCAGCGGTGTGTGTTGTGTCTTGTTTAACCAGTTAATGGTGAAATCGTGACTTTTTTCAGGTTCGCACTGAAGTAAGAATTTTTGCACTAAAGATTGCATGGCTAATTTAAACGCTCGCTTATTAAGGGCCTGCTGCTCGTTCATAGTTGTGGTGATAGTGCTCAGGAGTTAGTCCTCGCACTGATGTAAAATTACACAACAATGATCACTCGACCAATAAAAAGCCCTGATAAACAGGGCTTAAATTATTAAGGTGCGTGTATTCTAATGGTTAGACTTCACGCTTAAAAGCATCAATTCACGTAAAGCGACAGAAAATTTCGCAAATTCGTGGGTTGTACTGGTCTTAAACTCTGACATCATATGATACCAACGCTTCAACAGTACCTGATTACTTTCAATCCATTGATCCAGTATTTGATCAGCATCACTTAGATCTTCGCGCGATGCCAGCAGGTTCGCGGCAATTGAACGCTGCTGCCAATCTAGTTCTTCTCGGTAAGATGCACGTGCAAGTGCTTGCCAATGGTTGCTTACCGCCTGATTGTTAATTTGGTCTAAGAACCAATGCAGCTCTAAACGAGAACCCAATTGATAGTAAAGCTTAGCTACCACATCGGTATCGTGCTTGTCTGCTTCTACTATTTGCGCCAGATCGAAGCTTGAGAACATGTTTGAGAAGCTCGCTACCTGATAAGCGATGTCTTGTGGAACACCTTTATCAATGTATTTTTGAGTAGCTGCTTCTAGCTGCGCATATTCACTTTCAACAAGATAATGCTGTAAGTTTTTCGACAAGGTATCAAATGTGCCGCGATAGCTCGCAATGGCGTCTTCAATGCTCTGCGCTTTGTTACCATGACGTATATACCAACGTGCAGCACGGCGCATGATCCTGCGCGCTTCATCTAACATCTTAAGCTGCAGCTTAGCGGGAATAATGTTATCAAGCTCTTCAATACGTGACCACAGCGTTTTCATATTGAAAATACCGTGCACAATCGCATACGCGTCTGCTATTTCGCTCACACTTGCGCCTGTTTCTTCCTGCATTCTGAAAACAAAGTTAAGCCCCATATCATTAACCATGTTGTTGGTTAGCTTAGTAGCTATAATCTCGCTTCGAAGCGGGTGTTGCTGCATGTGCGTAGCAAATCTTTCGCGAAGTATTGATGGGAACGCTTCTACTAGTAACTTACCGTGATAAGGGTTATCAGTAATTTCAGGAATGTTAAGCGCGTCTTTCAACACCATTTTTCCGTAGGCGATAAGTACGCTCAGCTCAGGACGGGTCAACCCTTGATCTGAAGCCACGCGGTCTGAAATCTCATCATCGCTTGGGATAAATTCCAATTCACGATTTAACTGGCCTTCCCGTTCAAGACCGTGAATAAAGCGCAACTGCTCTTTAAGTTGTTTAACGCCCGCAAGCTCTGTAATAGAGATTGATTGTGTTTGACGATAGCAATCCTCGAGTACAATGCGACTTACATCGTCGGTCATGTCGTAAAGCAATTTATTACGTTGTTTGAGCGTTAACTCACCGTCATTCACCAGGCTGTTAAGTAATATTTTGATATTTACTTCATTATCCGAACAGTCTACACCACCCACGTTATCGATAAAGTCAGTGTTGACCCGGCCACCATTGGACGCATACTCAATACGACCTAATTGCGTTAAACCTAAGTTACCGCCCTCACCCACAATCTTAGCTTGAACGTCACGACCATTAACTCGCAAGTCATCGTTAGCACGGTCGCCAACATCAGAGTGAGATTCTTTTTTGCTCTTAATGTAGGTACCGATTCCGCCGTTCCACAGAAGGTCGACGGGCATTTTCAATATATTGTGAATAAGTTCGTTAGGCGTCATAGTTAGCTGGCGTGTACCCAACCATTTTTTCATTTCAGGCGTAAGCTTAATTGACTTTGACGCACGGCTAAATACACCACCGCCTTTTGAAATTAGCTTACTGTCATAGTCTTCCCAGCTAAGGCTTGGGTTTTCAAACAGACGCTGACGTTCCTTATAGCTCGCCGCTGCATCGGGGCTTGGGTCAAAGAAAATATGCAAATGGTTAAATGCCGCGATTAGTCGCGTGTGCTCGGAAAGCAACATACCGTTACCGAATACGTCGCCTGCCATGTCACCTACACCTACACATGTAAAATCTGTGGTTTGACAGTCAATACCGATTTCGCGGAAGTGACGCTTCACTGATTCCCATCCCCCACGGGCAGTTATGCCCATCTTTTTATGGTCGTAACCAATGCTTCCGCCAGATGCAAATGCATCCCCTAGCCAGAAACCAAACTCTTCGGCAATGCCATTAGCAATGTCAGAGAACGTCGCGGTGCCTTTATCCGCCGCGACAACCAAGTATGGATCATCATCGTCGAGACGAACCACATCGTTAGGCGGTACAATCTCGCCGTTAACGATGTTATCGGTAATATCAAGTAAGCTAGTAATGAAAATACGGTAACAGGCTTGACCTTCTGCCTGAATCGCCGCGCGGCCTTCACCTACGGGCAAGTTCTTGCAAACAAAACCACCTTTTGCGCCGACCGGAACAATTACGGTATTTTTAACTTGCTGCGCCTTAACCAACCCTAACACTTCTGTTCTAAAATCTTCTTGGCGGTCTGACCAACGCAAACCACCACGGGCAACTTTACCGCCTCTTAAATGCACACCTTCTACACGCGGGCTGTAAACAAATATTTCGAACTTCGGCAAGGGTAGCGGCATCTCAGGGATAAGTTCTGGCAGCATTTTAAACGAAACGTAAGACTTTTCGTTTCCAGCGTCGTCAGGCTGGTAGAAATTAGTACGTAACGTTGCTGACATCATGTCTAAATAACGACGAATAATACGGTCATCATCCAAGTTACTAACATTATCCAACTGCGCTTTGATATCTTCTAGCAGCGCTTCTTCCTTCTTCACGTTACGCTTTTTCTTAGGGTTGAAGCGAAGGTCAAAGAAATCAACAAGTAAACGGGCGATATTTGGATAGTTCGATAGCGTGTTGGCAATATAATCTCGGCTGAACGAACTGCCTGTCTGACGCATGTATTTTGCATAAGCACGCAATATCGTGACCTTTCTGCCTGTCATGTTCGCGCCAAGGATCAGGCGGTTAAAAGCGTCATCTTCTAATGTCTTAGTCCACACCTTAGCAAAGGCGTCTTGGAACAACGTTTGAGCCTTCTCCATATCGAAATGCTGACCGCTTTTGTGAAGCATGGTGAAGTCCATTACCCAGTTACGCTCACCCTCTGAACACGTTATTTTATAAGGACTTTCATCGATTACGCGTAACCCAAAGTTCTCCAACATGGGCAGAACATCAGATAAGTGAATAGGCTCAGCACGATGAAAAAGCTTAAGCTTGACAACCTGGCTGTCAGCGTCCTCTTCTTGAGGACGATAGAAGAGCATGTCAAGGGTATGATTGTCGTCTAGCATTTCTAATTTGCCGATATCGACAAGCGCTGCTGACGGCAAGTTGTGCTCCATATAGCTTCGAGAAAACGCGTTATTGTATTTACGCTCTAGCGCTTTGCCTGACGCTTCACCATGAGCTGCAGAAATTGCTGATGCCAATCTGTCGTTCCACGTTTTGGTCAACTCAATTATATTTTGCTCTATTTCCTTCACATCGAATTCCGCGTTGTTATCGTTGACTCTGGCAATGTAGTGCGTGCGTGCATACACAGACTCTGAAAAAAATGTCGTAAATTCTACTTCTTCCGTTGCGCCTAGTGATGCCTTTAAAAGCGCTTGGGTCTCTTTTCTTAACTGCGTGTTATAGCGCTCTCTTGGAACAAATACCATGCATGAGAAAAAGCGCCCGAAGATATCTTTACGAATGAATAAGCGAGAGATACCTCTCTCTTGCATCTGGAAGATACCCATGACGATTTGCGCTAACTCTTCAGCAGGGGTCTGAAGTAACTCATCACGAGGATAGGTTTCAATAATGTTTGCGAACGCTTTGTACGCGTGTGTGCCGGGTTCAAAACCCGATAGTTCACAGATGCGTTTAATCTTCTCACGGAGTATAGGTAACTGCGTCACACTATTGTTATAGAAAGAAGCGGAATACAAGCCTAGAAAACGGTGTTCACCCACAACCTGGCCGTCTTCATTGAACACTTTTACCCCAACATAATCCATATAAGCAGGACGATGCACCCGGGCACGTGAATTCGTCTTTGTCAAAATAAGCGGGTTACTGCTTAACGCTTCAGCCCTTGCAGATGCTGGTAAGCGAGATAACAAGCGTTCACGATCGTTGATTGAATTCTTTAATAAGCCAAGGCTCGTGTCGTTTTGAGGTATCCATCTGTGGTCGCCTTCAATAGCTTTGACGTCATAATAACGATACCCCATCATGGTGAAGTTATGATCGCCTAACCACTCTAAATATGCTTTCGTTTGCTTTTTCGCTTCTGCCGATACTGGCCAATTAAACGTGGCGTTATTTTTAATAACGTCCTGCAAAGTGTTAGTCATTCCCTGCCAGTCTTTTACCGCTAATGACACCTCATCGACGACTGAATGAAGCTCTTTGGTTAACGCATCGATATCCTTTTTCGATGTTTGCGTATCAATCTCTATAAAAATAACGGTTTCTTTTTTTGCACCTTCAATCGATTTACCAGGCTCAACAAATGCCTGTACTTTATTCGTGCCGTCTCGTTTGATACCAATTGGGCTGTGAAGGAACAAGTGCGCAGTAATATTCAACCTGTTTAGCAGCATGCGTACTGAGTCGACTAAAAACGGCATGTCAGACACGATAATCTCGACGATAGTGTGGCTTGAGTGCCAGCCGTGCTTTGCTATTTCCGGATTGAATACACGTATATATGGCGCGTTGTTGTTAAATTTCGCTAAACCATTCCATAAGCTGAGTGTTGCACCATAGAGGTCGCTGTCGTTTCGGTTTTCTAAATCATCGCTAGAAATATTTTTATACAACAGGCGTCCGAATTGCTGCACAAGAGACTTCTGCTTGGTATCTACTTTCTTGTCGATAAGTGCAAATACGTTGTCTAGCAGTACTGAGTGTCGCTGTGAGGTGACTGTCATTTGTTAACCTTTTTTGAATGTCGTAATACCAGTTCAAACTGGTATAAGTGCCGAGTACCAAACTATTTTCTCTAATAAATGACGCTAATGAAAGCCCATTTTTAACCTTATATTAACAGCATAGATAACTATGCAGAAAACACCCAAAAAAAAGGGCCAAAAGGCCCTTTTTTATGCTTAGCTATGCAAAAATATTTTAGGCGCCAGGGTCGTTTTTATTCCACCACAAGAATCTTGCTAGCGCTGGCAGTACAATAATTGCACCAAGCATGTTCACAACGAACATAAATGTTAGCAATATACCCATGTCCATTTGGAACTTGAGCGAAGAGAACACCCACGTGCTCACGCCAATTGCTAGCGTTATGCCAGTAAACAACACTGCGCTTCCGCGTTCTTTCAGGGCTGCAAAATAGGCCTCTTGAACGGTCGCGCCTTTTTTCAGCATAAGGCTCTTGGTAGAGAGAATATAAATACCATAGTCAACGCCAATTCCCACGCCAAGTGCGATTACCGGTAACGTAGATACGGTGAGACCTATTTGCAGGTACGTCATTAGTGCTTGGGCCAAGACCGAAACCACGTAAAGTGGAATAACGACAACCAGCGTAGCGCGAATAGAGCGGAAGCTGATAAGGCACAGTGCAATTACCGCACCAAATACGTAAAGCATCATTGGGTCTTGCGCTGCGCTTACTGCTTCATTCGTAGCTGCCATTACACCTACAGGACCAGACGCCAGACTAAATTTCATATCATCGGTTTGATATTCATCGCGATATGCTTTAACTGCATCCACCACGCGAGAGATGGTTTCTGCTTTGTGATCTTCCATAAACAAAATAATGGGCATCACTGAGCAGTCACCGTTCAACAGACCCGATGAGGTAGGTACGCGAGAAATAGCTTGTACCAACGTTTGTTGGTTGCGGGGAAGTACTTGCCATTTAACGTTCCCTTCGTTGTAGCCAGCGTTAACAATTTTCGCAACAGAGGCAAGAGATACGGCTGACTGTACGCCCTGCACGTTCTCCATCTTCCACTGGAAATCATCCATGGCTTTCATCACGCTATGCGACGTACACGCTTCCGGAGTGGTCTCTACCAGTATGGAAATGTAGTCGACGGTGACTTCGTATTTATCTGTGATAAGGAACGTGTCTTGGTTATAGCGCGACGTTTCATGAAGCGCAGGTGCGCCGGCATGGAGATCACCTATTTTCATATTTTGGGCCTGGAAATGACCGAAAACAAACAAGACAGCTGTTACAACAAGAATAATGGCAGCAGGTTTTTTGCGTGAACAGGCCGCAATAAGTTCCCAAAATCGAGAGTTTGCATTTTCCTTACCAGCAAATTTTTCCACATACTTCTGGTCAAGCTTTAAGAAGCTCATTAGCACAGGAAGTAGTAATAAATTGGTAAGGATAATCACCGCCACACCCATACTTGCGGTGATAGCAAGTTCTCGGATGATACCGATATCGATAACGAGCAGCGTCATAAAGCCTACTGTATCAGAAAGCAGGGCAATACCACCCGGCACTAACAAGCTTCTAAATGCCGCCATAGACGCACGTTTTGCACCAATCCCTGTCACCGCCTGTTTTTCTGCCGCATTGATCATTTGCACACCGTGACTCACACCAATGGCAAATACGAGGAACGGCACGAGAATTGACATGGGATCCATACCAAAACCGATAGAAGTAAGAAGGCCTAGTTGCCAGACCACTGCAATTATTGAACATACCAATGGTAGCAAGGTCAGCATAACGCTGCGCGAGAAGAAATACACCATGATGGCAGTAATGGCGATAGCGATGGCGAAGAACAATAATACATCCTTTGCGCCGTCTGCCACGTCACCTATCATTTTAGCGAAGCCGATAATATGAATTGAAGTGTTATCATTTTCATACTGTCCGCGCAGTTGCTCTTCAAGCTCTGCAGCTAGTGCTAGCGTGTCTAGTGGTTCACCCGTCTGCGGGTCAATATCAAGTAGTTGCGCCGTTACCATTGCACAGCTGTAATCGCTGGAGACTTGTCTGCCAACAATATTGGCTTTTTCTACGTTAGCAGCAACAAGCTCCAATGCTTCAGGATTTGAAGAATTGAAGTCAGCCGGAATGACCGGGCCGCCGGCGAACCCGCCCTCAACGATTTCTGTAAAACGAGTGGAGGGTGAGAACAAAGAAATGACCAGCGAACGGTTTACACCGTTGATAAAGAAAAGCTGATCGTGAACATTCTTGAGCGTATCAAAAAAGTTTTGATTGTAAATATTATCGTTTTTGTCACACACAGAAACTAAAATATTGTTTGCACCACCAAAATCTTGGCGATGCTCAATATACGTTTTCATGTATTCGTGATTTAACGGTATGTTTTTTTCGAAACCTGCGTCTAAACGCATGTGAGAGGCTTGGTAACCCAGAAAAACCGTCGCAATGGCAAATAAGGCCACCACTATCTTGCGGTTACCAAACACTAATTTTTCTAGAAAATGGGTCATTGTAATTATACTGCCCTATTTTAAATTCAACGTTTTAACGCCATTCGCGGTAACAGCAATTGTTGCGCCGTTAAATTGCGTTGCGTTTAGAAGCGCTGCTTTATCTTTGATTTGAGATGCAACAATGCCTTCATCTGCGACACAATCGGAAGGGTTAGCATATGGGTCGCGCATACTGGTCGGTAGAGGACGCGCTGCGGTTATCATCATGCCATTGTTTCCTAGGGCATAAACTGTCGATTCAGATCCAATAAGAATGGAATTAAGCGTACTATTGGAGCAGGTTTGGACATATTCCCACTCGCCTTGATTGCGATTGACGAAAATATTCCCGCGTAAGCCTACCGCTAACACAGTAGTCTCATCTAACGGTTTAATGTCAAAAAATGAACCGGTGTAATCAACATAATAGCGCTCCCACGACTCACCCATGTTAGTGCTCTTTGCTAATAAGCCCGCCTCACCCGCCATATATAACGTATTTCCATCAAGGGTGACTCGATTTAAATGTGGTAAAATTGATTCTAATTCCTGCTGGTAAAAGGCCTCGTCTTCCTTTCGAATATCTTCTAGATACTCTTGGTCCATGGGGTCTAGAAGACTAGCATGCCTTTCAGCATTCCAAGACTTTCCGCCATCTTGCGTACGATAAAACAAGCCATAAGCACCAGTCGCGATGCCATGCAACTCATCAAAAAACAAAACATCTAAAAACGGGCGCTGAAGATCGGGTTGATAGTTTTGTATCTCCCACGTTGCACCTCTATCTGCAGAATGAAGAATGACAGCGTCGTGACCCACTGCCCAAATGTTTTCGCCCACAACCGTAGCAGCCGTAAGCGTTGATTGCGTTGGCACGACTTTTTGATTAAATGCCTTGCCATCTTCTGACACTAATACATGACCCCGTTCACCGACAATAACGACAAATGAATCAGCGTTTATGTCCAAAAGAACAGATTGCTCGACCAATGGTGCCATGAATGCTTCTTCGGCAAGTGCAGTTGTTGAATAACTCACTGCGAAAGTGGCGGCAATGCACGCTGCAATGGTTCTTTTCATAATTAACCATTCCCCCTATTTATAATTGTCTGTATACAAAAACGGTTGGCAATTGCCAACCGTTTGTTGTGTAAGGCGATTAGCGCATACCTTCTCGTCGTAACGCCTGAGGCGTGAATTCCACGTCTTTAGGTCGTACGGTGAAGTCGTACATCTCCTCTTCGTTATCAAGGCCAATTGCCAAGTAACGACGAGAGTTCAAATCGTAATACGCATCAAGCGTTGACCACTGTGTTGGAACTTCATAGTAGTTCACACCATAAGCTACACCAACACGGTAAAGTTCGCCACGATTATCATACATATCAGCTACTTGAATTTGCCAGCTGTCTTCATCAATAAAGAAAACGCGTTTTTGATAAATATGACGGAAACCTTCTTTAAGCGTTGCTTCGACAACCCAAACACGGTGCTTCTCCCAGCGTGTGAGATCTGGATTAACGTGGTTAGGCGTCAGAATGCTTTCGTAAGAGGCATTGTCTGAATGAAGTGCGTAGTTGTTGTAAGCAACGAACATTTCTTGTTTGCCAACCAGTTTCCAGTCATAGCGGTTTGGAGAACCGTTGAACATATCGAAATCATCGGTAGTTCTTAAGCCGTCAGCCGCTGTTCCTGGCGTATCGTATGCAATGTTAGGAGCTAAACGAACACGACGTTGACCCGTGTTATAGGTCCATGCTTTACGCGGCTCTTTAACTTGGTCAACGGTTTCGTGTACAAGCAGTGCAGTACCAGCAAGACGCGCAGGCTTAGTTACCTTTTGCTTAAACATAAACAAAATGTTGTCTTCGGTTAGCTTCTCAGGCGTCGCGCTCTCTTCGGCATACTTGATTAGCAACTGCTCATCAAAACCAATGACATTGTAATCACCGCCGGTAGTAACTGCGGCCTGACCACCGTTACGTTGTACCGCTTCGCCACGATAACGAAGAATGTGGTTCCAGATTGCCTCTAATCCATTCTGTGGAACAGGGAACGGAATACCTAGCACAGCACCTTTAATACCATTACCGTCATCAAGCAACTCTGCTCTGGTAGCATTTACTTTAGTTGCATCGTAAATGGATTGAGGGTTAGACGCAGAGCGTCGAGTTTGGTACACCGGCATACGGAATGTGTCTGGGTAAGTTTCAAATAGCTTCTTCTGACCCTCAGACAAGTACTCAGCATACTCTTTATAATTTTGTGCCGTTATTTCAAAAAGCACTTTGTCTTCTGGGTAAGGATCTTGGTGGTGGTCACCTACTGTGTATCCGGCTGGTACAGACGTAATACCGCCAGTCCATGCGGGAATACTGCCATCGGCATTACCTGCTTTTTCAGCGCCCAGTGGTGTTAGTTCATTACCAAGCTTATTTGCTTCTGCTTCAGACACTTTTGCTAGTGCATTTGTACCTGATAGAGCAAGTGACAATGCAGCAGCGACAATTCCTAATTTTCTAATCATAAATACCACTCTTAGATTGCATATTTGATGTTAAATGAAACGAAGTCCCTGTCTGAAAGTGCGTTGGTTGTACCAATCCCACCCCAGAAGGCGCTGTATGAGGCAGTCGCAGACCATTTGCTTAAATAGTCTAACGTGAAAGATACAGCAGCAGATTTAACATCTTCAGTGAAAAGGAAAAGTGGATCTGGCGTTGTACCATCCACATCGTGAGAGAACGTTGCACGAACTCGTAAGTTCATACCAGCATAGATTGAGTTGTAATCGGCGACGGCCAGTAAACGATAACCCCACGCGTCATCAGTGGCAAAGGGGTTAGTTTCAGGACCGTCTGAAAGAGCGTTTAACAACCCTTCACGAGAATTACCATTAAGCGGCTCAACCGAAGGCGTTCGTGCAGTACCCGGCGCATTCAAGCGAATTATGTCTGGATCAGGCATATCTACGATGTTTACGTAACCTACTTCGCCTAAGAAGACAAAGTTGTCCGCACCAAATTTAGGGCCGAACACATGAGAGGCCGTAAACTGCATTTGCCATGTGTCAGAGAACAGAAAGCCTTCAGCAGTCTCACCTGGGCCCACTGCTCTGCCAATGTTGTTTAGCTGAGAGATACCTTCCAAATCTGGACGTAAACCTGCATTGGCAAGCTGCTCGGGCATACCCATGTAAAGCAATTCAACATCATCGATTTGAAGCGGTTCATCTACGCGATAAGCGAATTCACCAGCGAGAGCCGTAGTACCTATGTTGGTGTTGAAGCTCATACCGTATAGCTTAATATCTTCAGGGAAGAAAAACTCAGATTTTGTGAATGCAGCAAGCTCAGTAATGTTATCGCGAGTAACTTCGTTTGATGCCATAAATGCTAGGTCTGCGCCTATACCCGCTTGGGTAAAGTCAGACGTAACGCCCGAAATAAGCGGACGTTGACTGTGGTAATTGATGTGGTAAAAGCTGAACTCTGTTTCGTTAAAATCTTCAGCAAACCACGTCAAACGAAGACCATATTGACCTTGATCGTCGGCATCATTGCGCGCTTCATCGCTAAAACCACGTATAGCCACTTTGGTCGGGTAAGCCAAGTATGCTTGAGAAAGCGCTGCTGGATCGGCGCCTGCGCGAAGTGCATCACCGAAGCCATTAAGTGCAGACAAAAGGTGATCAAGGTCTATGTCTGGGTTACCACTAAAGCCAAGCTGGACATTGTTGCGTTGTCCCCCTTCGCCTGCGAAGTCGTTAGTTGCAAAGTAACTGCCCGCAACAGGTAACCAGCTTTCTTGCCACTCGTATTGATAGTAGCCAGAGACACTTAACGTGTCAGAAAGACCTAGAGACGCGTAGACCATACCAACAGGTAGAAATACTTCGCGTAATTCAGCACCTGGTGCACGTGCACGTGTAACGTCAACAGGGTTAGTGGTGTTGATACCATGTTGTATAAACGTACTTTCACCCCAACTGATTACCTGACGACCAACGCGAAGTGTAAGTGGCTTGTCGCCAATCCACCAGTCACCGTAGAAGAATGCATCGTATAAACGAACGTCGGTACACAGAAGGTCTTCAGCCTCAGGGTCCTGACATAGGTCGTATTGATTGCCCGTTATTGGATTTGAATAAGGACGGTCGCCATCCATCTGCTCGAAGTCATAAAACCAAAAGCCACGGGCGAAGAAGCCGTAGTCACCGAAGTTAATATCTAGCTCGTGTGTGCCTGACACTTGCGTTGCAAAGGCATCACCTGGATCGTGAGCAAGGTTACCGAGGTCACCATTTGTTGAATGCGCGCCATCAGCTAACCCCCATACATCGCCGCTTGGGTAGAGAGGATTGAAAGCTGCGTGATAACCGCTCCAGTCGAATTGAGGGTGGTTACTGTTACCAATAAGGTCGTAATCTCTTGCCTCTGTTCGAATGCTTGTAGCTAATGTAAATGTTGAATCTAAAGAAATACTTACATCACCTACTTGCCAATTTGCAGCGTGAGCTGGTACTGCAGCAGCACCTAACAGCGAGAGAACTCCCGCTGCTACCGGTGATATCTTAAAAGCGCTAGGCCCGTTTTTCATATTTTTATACTCCCAAGTCGATGTGACTTAATACGTGACATCATGACCAACCATAACGATTAACAAAATCATTACATCATTTTGCCATAACCGCAAGAACTAATCCTACCAGTTAACAAAATTTACAACATTAGTCGTATCAAATAGTTATTGCTTTATTGTGAGTATAAAAGGCATTTATAAACTTGCAGATAAAATGTACAAATTTTATCGAAAAAGCGCTCTTCTGGACTTCTTCGGTGTTTGGGGCTGAATTTCGGTGCCCTACCGTCGCGTCTAAATGTGCAAAACGCAATGAGTCCGATAAGAAGTATTTCGTCAAATATGAAGCCTCTAAAAGAGCCTCTCAAAGGACTTAATTTTTTTGTTTGCGTCGACGATCATTCTAAACCGACCTTTAATACCATCAGGCGTGACAAACTGCTTAAGCCGGTTGGTTGGCACTTGAACGCTCAGACCTGACTCACTCACCATGACCACATCAGGCATGGTAGGAATATAAAGCACCTCACATTGTTTGTAAGGCGCGTTTATAGAAAAGTAAAAAACCGAGTCCGTCGGGCTATTGCTTGTCATAAGCAAGACTTTTACTTACTTTCTCAAAAACATCTTTACTTAAGCCTTTATGATTTAACAAACGGCCAAGCTGATGTTTCATATGTTGTTGATGCTCAACAGCAAACCCCTGCCATTGCGTGAGTGGTGTTACTATCCGGGCTGCAACCTGGGGATTTACAGCATCAAGTTTGAGCAAGTAATCGGTCACAAACTTATATCCGCTGCCATCTAGCGAGTGAAACTTTTCACTATTGTAGAAAGCGAAACTGCCAATAACCGAGCGAACGCGATTCGGATTACTCATTGCAAACTGCGGGTGCTCACACAACATAGTAATAGTGGCAAATATATCGTCACGGTTTTGCGTAGCGTGGAGCGCGAACCATTTATCCAATACGAGGGGATCGTGATTCCACGTTTGCTCAAAACGGGCCATTAATCTATCGAACGTTGCTGAACTGCAGTGCTGCGCGCTTCTAAGCGCCCCGAGTGTGTCAGTCATGTTATCTGCACTATCAACCTGTGACACCACGATATTTTCGTGTTGAGGTAATCTAGCTAAGTGCGCGAGCACGACATTTTTGCAGCGGCGTTTATTAATCGCATCCTGCGTGTAGCTGTACGCAGTTTTTTCAATACTGTTAAACACATGCAATAACTCTTGCTCTAGTTCGCGAGAAAATTGGTCGCAGAAAGCCTGTCTTGCTTTTGAAAGTGCTTCAACGTTGATATTGATGCGACTTTGACACAGGGTTTCAAATGATGGAATAACCAAGCATTCCCCTAATAACTCAAGATTACCCTGTTCTTGTGCTATGGCTTGCTTAATGCCTTGCCAAATACTGTCATCGATTGCACACCCCGACGCCTCTTCAATTTGCTTAATGCAGCGATCGTAAAGCGTTTGCATTGCGTCCCAGCGATTAAATGGATCTTTCGCGTGTTTGAAGATGGTAAGCAGTGAGTCTATATCGAGAGGATTATCGACTTTTGCCGGCGCTGAGAAATTACCCAACACAACAGGCGTTAATTCAGCAGTGTTAGCACTGACGGTAAACCGCAGAGAAGCTTCTTTTAAAATAACCATGCCATCGTGAATAAGCGACTCGTTGTCGGTATAGGTATTCCCTAGTTTATCGAGAATTTCGATGTTAACGGGAATATACAGCGGATGCTTTTCGCTCTGATCAGACGTTGCTGGAGTATGCTGTGACAGCGTGAACGTATGTTTATACGTGTCGTTGCCAGCAGGTTCCGTGCTATGGTCAACGGTAATTGTCGGCGTGCCAGATTGGCTATACCAGCGTGAAAACTGGGTTAAATCCAAATCCGTTGCAGATTGCATGGCTGAAATAAAGTCATCACACGTGACTGCCTGACCATCATGCCGTCTAAAATATTCATCCATACCGCGCCTAAAGCCTTCTGGCCCTAGCAATGTATGGAACATACGAATAACTTCTGCCCCTTTGTCATAAACCGTCACCGTGTAGAAGTTGTTCATTTCGATGACTTCTTCAGGGCGAATTGGGTGGCTCATCGCACTAGCATCTTCGGCAAATTGATGTTCGCGCATAACGCGAACATGTTTTATGCGATTGCTTAAAGTCGAAGTCATGTCAGCGCTAAACTGTTGATCCCTGAATACCGTCAACCCTTCTTTAAGGCTTAGCTGGAACCAGTCACGACAGGTAACCCGGTTGCCCGTCCAGTTGTGAAAGTACTCGTGGGCGATAACCGATTCCACATTGAAAAAATCATCGTCGGTTGCGCTTTTTTGATCGGCTAAAACAAACTTGCTGTTAAATACGTTTAAGCCTTTGTTTTCCATAGCCCCCATATTGAAGAAGTCGACTGCAACAATCATATAAATATCTAAGTCGTACTCTAGGCCGAAAACATCTTCGTCCCATTTCATCGCCCGTTTAAGCGATTCTAATGCGAAGATACCTTGTGACTTTTTACCTTTATCAACATACAGTTCTAGCGCGACTTCCTTACCGCTTGAAGTGGTGTAGCTATCAGTAAGTACATCGAAATCGCCGGCGACCAGTGCAAAGAGATAACAGGGTTTAGGATGTGGATCGTGCCATTTAACAAAGTGTGTATTCTCGTCAATATCACCTTTGTCGACAGGGTTACCATTGGCAAGCAGCATAGGCACTGATTTATCGGCAACTACGGTAACCGTATAAACTGCCAATACATCGGGGCGGTCCATAAAAAAGGTAATTCGACGGAAGCCTTCAGCTTCACACTGTGTGCAATAAGCACCACCTGATAAGTACAATCCCTCAAGGGCTTTATTATGTTCAGGAGCAATAGTATTAGTAATTTCTAAAACAAAATTGTCGAGCTCAGTGTTAACTCGTAACCCACAGTCGGTTACTGTATATTCGCTGCTCGATAGAGATTTGCCGTCAATGGCGATAGTATCCAGCGATAAGTTATCGCCATCAAGAACTAAAGGCTCGTTGTGTGTACCGCTACGAGTAACAGATAACGTACTGGTAACCTTCGTTTGTGTTGGGTGTAGCGTTATATGTAGGTCAACTGTCGCTATTGAAAAAGCGGGCGGCTGATAATCCGCCCGGCGTTTAGCTTGAACTGACATAGATCCTCCTAAAAGAAAGCCTACGTGGATTTATTTGGAACGTTTGGTTAAACCGTTTCTTTACTGTTAACTTCAACGTGTGGTGGTGTAATACGTAGAATCTTAATACCTAAATACGCGTACACAACAGCAAGGATCGGGTTGATTACGTTAAAGAATGCATAGAATACATAATCAAATGGGTTTACCAATAATACACTGTGCATGTAAGCACCACATGTATTCCACGGAATAAGTGGAGACGTCAACGTACCGCCGTCCTCTAGACTGCGAGATAAATTTAACTGATCTAACCCACGTTTTTTGAATTCTTCTTTATACATCCGCCCAGGCATTACAATTGAAATATACTGATCGGCAGTGACTAAGTTTGTACCGAAACAGGTAAGAATAGTTCTGCTTACCATATCGCCTGCAGACGTTGCCCCCGTTAATATGGCAGACACTGCGCGTTTAAGCAGCCCGACACGCTCAAGCACCGCCCCAAAAGACATTGCACAAATGATAAGCCAAATAGTGTTAAGCATAGAAGACATGCCGCCGCGAGATAATAAGCTATTTAAATTTTCATCAGGCGTAGAAAAACTAACCCCGTCGAACAGAGCCGTCCATACCACTTTAAGGGCGCCAATATTTGCAGAGTCTTCGCTGCTTGCCATTGATGTAACAACGTCCCACTGAAATACCACAGCCCAAATACCACCTAGCAAGGCACCAATGAAAACCGCTGGAAACGCAGGCATCTTTTTAATCGCTAAAGTAAGCAATACTGCCAGAGGGATAAG
>Ga0115005_10000465_pt1 | contig 30997 bp, 25 predicted proteins | sample ArcOceMetagenome_FD_87163 | JGI IMG/M metagenome (GOLD analysis project Ga0115005, IMG submission 87163) | Marine eukaryotic phytoplankton communities from Arctic Ocean - Arctic Ocean - Greenland ARC118M Metagenome | ecosystem: Environmental > Aquatic > Marine > Oceanic | place: Arctic Ocean...
CGTGAAGATGTATTGTTAAATCCTGAAGGAATAGACCACGGAAATATTAGAAACTTTATTAAGCAGGGGTGGCAGGGTATTAATTTTGAAGGAAAAGTACTTTCTTAATTAGTAATCATCATCTTCTAATAGGTATTGAGTGTATCCTTTTGTACCAAAATATCGAATAGATTTTTTTAACTTGATCATTTTGGCGATAAGTAATTCGCCAAAATAAATTTTCACTATTTTTTTTTCGCCATTAGCGTCTTTTTGATATTGATGCAGAGGATTTTTTCTTAAATTATCAAACTCTGTTTTCATGATAAGTTTCAAGCAGTAAAATCCTCTTCTAAATCAAATAATTTACTTTTGATGGATTAATCGATCAAGCTCTTGTTTTGATAAATAACTTTCCATGGTTGAACGTAGTAATTTATACAATAAAATTGAACCATCAATTTCTTCTTTACGATTCGTTAAGCTCTCAATATTTAAACCTAATGGTAAATCGTAGGGTAAAACAGCGTCGAGTATCTGCTGCAAGGTGTTTAAACAGATACGAATAGATTCATAAAGCGGTTTTTCCGCGTTAAGAATACGTAAACTCGTCGCTTCAGGAACACTTACTCCTAACCATTCAATAAATTCAAGCGTTTTTTTACTACCACACGGTGAAAACGTTAAGATGATACGCTGTGGTTTTAAACCTTGCTGCTGACATTCAATCGCATAGCGCGTTAACATATCTATCGTAGCTTGAGGATTGTAAATGGCTTGAGATATAAAGAAGTTACACCCTTGCTGATGCTTTTCTATTAATCGCGTATGTTCATTACCTTTATTTGCATGACGTTCTGCAATGGTAATACCGCCAATAAAGAAATCATTCTGATTATCAACTAACGTTTTATAAGCACTAGATAGGGGTAAAGAAATATTATTTTTCTGTGAAGGGCTTCCAACAAGAACAACATCACGAATGCCATAGTATTGCCAAGCTTCGTTAGCCCACTGGTCAAAATCATCACTATTAGACTGCACAACACTTTTATAAGTGATGACTGGGCGCTGAGATTTATTCTGCAATAAAGATGCATAATGACGAGGATCTAAAGTTGATTTAAATGGGAATGGACGAGGTACATTAGTGCGCGAATCTTCATCTTGAATATCGTAAACAATCAAACCATCAAAGTCGATATCACTAACCCGTTCAAGAAGCTTTTTAGCAATTTTTTCAACCTGTTCTAAAGGCGTATCACTTTTCGGTGGGGTTGTGCCAATAAAATAGACGCCACGTGTAATATCGTTATAACGAGCTCTTAATTCAGATCCTTTATTCACTTTATTTCTATACCATAATTTTGATAAAACTGATGTGTTTATAATACATTTTTAGTAAGTATAAATCTTAGTGATATTTATATTTTATTGTCGATTAAAAACTAATTTGCATATATTTAGAAAAAGTTGACTTTATGTGTAATAAAATTCAATTCTAAAAGACTAACTTCACTATGCATTATAAAACACTTACCATTAATATTATGAATGGAGAAAAATATGGCTATGATATAAGTAATTTGACTAAATTTTAACAATTAAATTACAAAATATACTGACATAATATGTCGCAGTGATAGGTTGGACATACACCTATTATTAGGTTCGCAGGAATAACTCAAACCAAAAAGGTTATAACTGTATATGGAAATTAACTAACAAAAGAGAACATTATGAAAATGTCTGCAAACCCATTTCAAGCATGCTTGGACACAATCCTTTCACCGACAGTAGCTTTTGACACCATTAAAGAAAAAAAGGGCTGGTCATGGTTACCATTTATTTTACTGACTAGTTCAACATTTTTTTTATTTTTGTATTATTTTAATGTTGTTGATTTTTCTTGGTTAAAAGAACAAATGCTTAATCAAGCTGCAGCATCAAAACCAATGACAGACGACGAACTTAAAACGATGGCGAGTATCTATGAAAAAGACACGATGCTATGGACTACCGCTATTGGCGGTACCTTAGGTTTTGTCGTTATTAATATGCTCACCGCAGTTTATTACCATATAGCGACAAAAGTAAGCGCCGGTAGCGAGTATAAATTTACTCAATGGTTTGCTTTTACTTGGTGGGCAAGTCTTCCTGCAATTGTTTCTGTTTTACTGAGTGCACTTGTCATATTTTTTTCTGCTGATGGGATGGTGACCATGCAAGATTTACAGCCAACAAGCTTTAACAGTTTATTATTTTCTGTAGAGCCAAGTAACGCCTGGTACAGTCTTCTTGAAGCGATTAACTTATTTTCTTTTTGGATGATTGCCGTTACGGCTATTGGTCTTCGTTCTTGGTTGAATATTGAAAACAAAAAAGCATTAATTATTGCCGCTGCACCACAAATTTTTATCTTCGGTGGTTGGGCTTTATATATTATGTTTATCGCGTAAAAGAGAGCTAATTGATGAAAAAAACACTGATTATTATTGCAGTCATTATTGGGCTAGTCAGTCTTGCCTATTTTAAAAAAACCGGCAAATCACAAACGCTTGAAGTTAAAATTCAGCAGGTGGAAGCAGAAAATATTAAGCGTTCAATTTTGGCATCTGGTACTTTAGTTTATAAAGAACAGGTTCAGTTGCGCTCTGAGGTAATAGGTCAAGTCAGTGAAATGTTGATAGAGGAAGGTGATGAGGTTGTTAAAGGGCAAGTATTAATGCGTCTTGAACCTCGTACTTTTCGTGCGGATGTCGAGCAACAAGCAGCCTTTGTTCGCATCCAAAAGATTGCTATTGAACGTCAAAAAAAGAAAATTGAAAATTTAAAATCTCAATGGCAACGTAAACATGATTTGTATGAACGAAAAATTCTTGATCGTGATGCTTATGAGCTTATTGATAACCAATACGCGTTAGCAAAAATTGATTTACGTTCTCGTCAAGAATCTTTATTACAAGCGGAAGCGACACTTGATAAAGCACAAGAGCGTTTAGATAAAACTGTTTTTCGTTCACCTATTAATGGTATAGCAACATCAGTTGATATTAAACAAGGCGAAACAGCGATTAGTGGATCTACAAATATTTCGGGATCTGATTTGATTACGTTAGCTGATCCATCATCAATTCTTATTGAAGTACAAGTTGATGAAGCTGACATTGCTAATATTATTGTTGGGCAACAAGCTGATATATTTGCTGTGGCATTTCCTGATGATGCACTAAAAGGCGAGGTACAAAGTATCGCTACGACCGCTAAACGAGCACAAGGTAGACAAGGTTTAAGCTTTAAAGTGAAAATCTTATTATCTGATTCAAATGCCGTTGCGGTTAGACCAGGTATGAGTTGTCGCGCTGAAATATATACACAAAGTAAAAATAAAACGATAGCTGTGCCCAGTGAATCGGTGATCTTTGCTAAACAAGAAAATAAAGGAGAAGACGATGAAGAGGGCTCAAAAGAAGATAATTTCAACCACGTTTTTGTTCTTGTAGAAGGTAAAGCTGTTAAACGTCGTGTTGAATTGGGGATTTCAAACGACCGATTACAAGAAATTTCTTCAGGTATAAAAATTGGCGACAAAGTGATCACTGGACCAGCGAGAGTATTAGGTAAATTAAAAGATGCTCAGTCAGTGAATGTGATGGATAACGAGGCATAAATGATGTCTGAAGAATTGATTGAAATAAAGACTACAGAAAAAATCATCGAATTAAGCAAAGTGGCTAAGCGCTATAAAATGGGTAACCAAGAGTTTTATGCACTTAATGATTTTGACCTTGAGATTCAACGCAACGATTATCTCGCCATTACTGGGCAATCAGGATCGGGTAAATCTACGTTGATGAACATTCTTGGCTGCTTAGATTATCCAACAAGTGGTAAATATAAGCTGAAAAATAAAGATGTGTCAGAGCTTGATGAATCTGCTCTTGCAGGGATTAGAAATTTAGAAATTGGTTTTATCTTTCAAAGCTTTAATTTATTGCCGCGGGCCAGTGCGCTGCAAAATGTCATGCAGCCATTAATTTATCGGGGTATGCCTATTAAAGAACGAAAGATAAAAGCGGAGTTAGCTCTCACTCGTGTTGGTTTAAAAGATCGTGTTGATCATTTGCCAAATCAATTGTCTGGAGGGCAACGTCAACGTGTGGCCATTGCTAGAGCATTAGTCACAGAACCCGCAATACTTTTGGCCGATGAACCCACAGGAAACTTAGATTCGGCCACGACAATGGAAATAATGGCTCTATTTGATGAACTTCATCAGGATGGACAAACCCTCATTATTGTTACACATGAACAAGAAATTGCCGATCGTTGTCAGCGTGTCATCCGTTTAACGGATGGTTGTTTAGTTGCTGACTCCTCAAACCTTGATATAGAGCTTCAATATAAGCAAGAACAACTTAAAAAGGAGGCTGAATATGTCTAGCATTTTATTTAAAATTGTTGAAAGTACTCGTTCAGCAGCGCACTCTGTTCGTGCACATGGCTTTAGAAGTTTCCTAACGACGTTAGGCATTATTATAGGTGTGGCTTCCGTGATTGCTGTTGTTTCTGTTGTGCAAGGTTTAGGCAGTAGTATTACTTCACAGTTTGATGATATGGGTACTAATGTCGTCAATATTAATGCTTTTACCCCCTTGAAAGAACGCTTACAAGGAAAAATAGCCAAATTAAGCTATCGTGATTTTATAGAAATTCAACACAAAGTGTCAGGAATAAGCCATATAACGCCTACTGTTGCAGCTACTGGCGCAAACGGTGTCGTGCAATATAAAGGTGAGTCGACAGCAACCCGTGTGATCGGTACTGGCTCAAGTTACCAATCTCTGTATGGTATTTTTCCTGAATCTGGTCGTTTCTTCAATATTAATGATGACAAATCACGACGTCGTGTCGCGGTATTAGGTGACTCGATTATTGATAAACTTGAAATTAAAGGCTCTCCTGTAGGGCAATATATTATGATTGGCGGTGAATGGTTTAAAGTGATTGGTGTGCTAGAAAAACGCGGAAAATTATTTGGTTTTGACCAAGATGATTTTATACTTTTACCTTACACAACGACAAGAGCCTTACTTGGGGGAGCTGAAGAACCTGATATTAGCATTTCATTGCAAGTCGATGATGCCAATCAACTTGATAGTATTAAACAGCATATTAAAAATTTGCTCCGTCGCAACCATAATTTATCAAAAGAAATGGGTGATGACTTTAAAATTAGTACAGCAGAGCAAATGCTTGAAACCGTTAATAATATTACGTCAAGTACCACCATGGTATTGAGTGGTGTGGTGGGTATTTCATTACTCGTCGGTGGTATTGGTATTATGAACATTATGCTTGTTTCTGTAACGGAACGTACCCGAGAAATAGGTATTCAAAAAGCGCTCGGAGCGACGCGTGTGGATATACTATTACAATTCCTAATAGAAGCTGTGTTCTTATGTTTGCTTGGTGGGTTAATCGGCTTAGCAATCGGTTATGGTGCCGGCGCTTTGGTAAGTAACCTTATTGATTTACCGTCGGCAGAAGTGCCTATGTGGGCAGTCATTTTATCGTTTGGCTTTAGTGCGGGCGTAGGCTTGTTATTTGGTATTATACCTGCGGCAAAAGCGGCTAATTTAGACCCCATTGACGCGTTACGTTATGAATAAAGTAAGCCCTGGTCTGAGCACGAGAGAATAATCAAGAGGGGGTAAGTGATTATATTTATAAACGGTTAAACAAAAAAAGCCCAGTTATTCACTGGGCAAAAAGATAAGGGAGAAACATAACAGTTGTAAAGTTTAGCTTTCTGTTACTCCTAATGGTTTGCTAGCCACGATAGAAGCTTTTTTCTGCAATAAACTTTTTCCATTTATCGCTATTTTTCTTGATTTTAAAGCTTCTGGTATTTCTCTTTCTAAATCAATATGAAGCAAGCCATGCTCCATAAAAGCGCCAATCACTTTCACATGGTCACCGAGTTGAAACTTTCTTTCAAAATTACGTTCAGCAAGACCTTGATGTAAAAACTTTCGTGATGCTCCATTATTATTCGTTGCTTTAGTGCCAGTAACAACTAAAGTATTTTGTTTAGATTCTATTTCAAGATCTTCTTCAGCAAAACCTGCAATAGCCATGGTAATTCTATATTGGTCTTCAGCAAGTAATTCAATATTGTAGGGAGGGTAAGATGATTGTTTATCAGTTCGAGAAGCTTTTTCAATTAAACCCGCTAAGTGGTCAAAACCAATAAATGAGCGGTAAAGTGGGCTAAAATCTGTTTGTGTACGCATAATTCATATCCTATTTGTTATACCCCTCATGTTAATTTGAGGGTATTAGCAATATGTGACTTCCTTTGGAATATTTCTTTGCTTGATATAACCAACATATAGTTGCGAAATAGTCATGCTGAAATTATTATTCCCAGGAATATAATGTGCCTTTCAATATTGAACAGGCGGTTAATGTAGCCCCGTTTAGCTTATGGCGACTACACTATTAAAGATGGGATTGATGTTGGTTTTTTCAAGTAAAAAGTAAAATAAAAAACATTTGTATTTCTAAGTTATTGAAAAATAAATTTATTTTTTTTGTGTTAATACTTCTACTGGGCTTAATGCTTTCATTGTTGAAAGAGCGAGTTCATAGTCTGGGTGCTTTGAGATGTCGGCAACAATTTCTTTGTAAGCGATTATTCCTGATGAGTCAATAATTAAAATCGCCCGCGTTAATAATCCCATATCCTTAATGAGTAAGCCATAGTTCTTACCAAAATCACGCCATACTGAGTCAGATAATACGACTAATTTATCGATGTTTTCGGTTTTACAAAAACGTTTCTGCGCAAAGGGTAAGTCATTACTAATTGTCAACATAACAAATTCTTCAGGTAAATGTGTTATCTCATCATTAAAACGTTTAGTTTGAACTGAACAAACACCAGTATCTAAACTTGGCACTACTGATATAAGTATGCTTTTACCTGAAAATTGAGAGAGCGTCACCGGCGCAAAGCTTGCATTGACTACCTTAAAATCAGGGGCTTTTTGACCAACATCAACTTGCGTACCTAATAGTGTTATAAATTTGTTGTTTGCTTTAACTAAATTCGTTGTTTGTTGTAATTTATCGTCATGAAATGAATTAGCAGGTGTCTTAAAAATAATGAAACCATTTAAAATTAAAATCAGAGTAAAAGTAAAAAATAAATTTGAAAATTTCATATTATGTAAGGTGTTTTAAAGTTATTGATATACAGATGTTAACTTTGACAATAAAAAATAGCCATTATTTAGTGCATTATTTCAAATATTATGTATTGTTATTTATAGATAAACAGTAAAATATAATCGTTTCAACTATTATCTTTGAATGAGGAATAATGAAAATATGTCAATACCCCTTTTAATTTGTGACGACTCGAACATGGCGCGAAAGCAAGTTGCACGTTCATTGCCTGATGGCTGGGATGTCGACATTAGTTTTGCAACTAATGGTAAAGAGGGCATTGAAGCTATTAAAGCCGGCAAAGGTGATGTCCTTCTCCTTGATTTGAATATGCCTGTCATGGATGGTTACCAAGTACTTGAAACAATTATCAAAGAAGACTTAAATGCCATGGTGATTGTTATTTCTGGTGATATACAGCCAGAAGCTCATCAGCGAGTGACGAGTTTAGGTGCATTAGACTTTATTCAAAAGCCGATCAACAAAGCTAAATTAACCGAAATATTATTAGCCTATGGTATTTTTACTCAAGATGAAAATGACGATAAACCATTACCTATTAAAATGGAAAAAATTCCGGCTATAGCAAAACCTTCTTCACATATTGAACTTACACCGCTTACTCAAGCAGCAGATATTGTTAGTGTAGAAAAAGAGGAGTCAGAGGAAGGTTTTTTCTTAGATCCTGAATTAAGAGACTGTTACCAAGAAATAGCCAACGTTGCTATGGGGCAAGCAGGGGATTTATTAGCAAGATTGCTCGATGTTTTTGTCGTTCTGCCCATCCCTAATGTCAACTTAATTGAAGTTAGCGAATTGAGTATGGCGTTATCTGATGTTGAAGAACAAGAAAGTACCTCAGGTATTTGCCAAGGCTTTATTGGTGCAGGTATATCAGGTGAGGCCTTACTTATTTTAAATGATTCAAGTTTTAAAGATGTTGCGTCATTAATGAATTACACCTATGAAGTTGATGACAGTACAGAACTTGAGTTGCTAATGGATCTAGCCAATGTACTCATTGGTGCCTGTTTAAATGGTGTTTCTGCTCAACTTGATATGCCTTTCAGCCAAGGACATCCCGTTGTTTTAGGGCAACATAAAAAGATATCTGAATTAATAGCGACAAACTCTAAAAAATGGAAACGCACCTTAGCCATTGAAATTAGTTACAGCATTGAAGATTACTCAATAAAGTGTGACTTACTCTTACTCTTTACTGAAGAATCTATGCGTACACTCAATAATAAAATCTCTTACTTACTGGATTAACTATGTCATTAGAAACATCACAAATAAATGAATTACATTGGTTAATGGAAATGCTGCATACGATAGATGTAGGCTTGGTTGTACTAGATAGGGATTACAAAGTTCAAATATGGAACGGCTTTATGGAAAATCACAGTGGCTTATTACCACGTGAAGTAAAAGATAAAGTCTTATTTCCTTTGTTTGATGAAATCCCCGAAGCATGGTTTAAGCGAAAAGCTGAATCAGTATTTTTATTAAAAAATAAAGCCTTTACTATTTGGGAACAACGTCCGTACTTATTTAAGTTTCAAAATTACCGCCCGATAACGGGGGCGGCTGATTATATGTACCAAAATACAACGTTTATCCCTTTGATGTCGGCAACGGGTATCGTCACACATTTATGTCTCATTATTTATGATGTTACTGATAACGCTTCTCATAAAAAAGATTTAGTACAGGCTAATAAAGAATTAGCTATTTTGAGTCAAACAGATGGGTTAACAAAGTTATTTAACCGCACACATTGGGAGCACTGTTTACAAGCGGAATTTAAGCGTTGGATCCGTAGTCAAAACCCTAGCTGTTTAGTGATGATTGACATTGATAAATTTAAAGATGTTAATGACACATACGGACATGTCGTTGGAGATGAAGTTATTCGTCATATTTCAGGGCTCATTCGTCATCATGTACGTGAAACTGATGTGTCTGGGCGTTATGGTGGAGAAGAGTTTGTAATATTATTAGCAGATACACCAGGCGAAAGCGGTAAAGTGTTTGCTGAGCGTTTAAGAGCAGAGATTGAAGAAGCCGTCGTTAAATATAATGACATTGATTTAAAATATACTGTGAGCATGGGTATTGCTGAAATAGACAACAGCATTGAATCTTATGAGACTTGGATAGAATTTGCGGACTCTGCAATGTACCGTGCTAAAAATGCTGGTCGAAATCAAGTGATGATGCATCAGAAGTCATAGTTTATTTAATTAAAAATAACGCATAAAAAAAGCCCTAAATATATTTGGGCTTTTTTAAGTGTTATTTTTAGTTGAAACGCTAACTAGTTTTGGTATACCTTTTTACCATTAACCCAAGTCGCTAACACTTTATTCTTCCAGATTTTTTGTGGATCCTGTGTAAAATAGTTATTCTCTAATAAGATAAAATCCGCTTTTTTACCTTTTACCAAGCTACCTACAATATTCTCCTGATGTCCTGCGTAAGCGGCATCTATGGTAAAGCTTCGTAACGCTTCGAGTCGAGTCATACTCTCTTCATTGTACCAGCCATTTTCAGGTTGGTTTTGATGGTCTTGACGTGTTACTGATGAGTGCAAGCCAAAGAATGGGTTAGGAGACTCCACAGGAAAGTCTGAGCCTGCAGCGATAACCGCTTGAGCATTCATTAATTTACGCCATGCATAAGCACCTAAAATACGTTGTTTACCAATACGTTCAACCGCCATGTTTTTATCACTCGTGGCATGAGTTGCTTGCATTGAAGCGATGACATTAAGCTCAGCAAAACGAGGGATATCGCTTAATTGCAATATTTGTGCGTGTTCAATTCTATGGCGAAGTGCTTGGCTGTTTGTTGCTTTTATTTGTGCTTCATATAAATCTAAAATCACTTTATTGGCATTATCCCCAATGGCGTGGGTATTTACTTGAAAACCAGTGTTCATGGCCGTTTGAATATATTGGGTTAATTTTCTTTTGTCATGAAGCATCAGGCCTTTATGGCCTGCATGATCTGAGTAATCAGCAATTAATGACGCGCCACGACTACCTAGAGCACCATCAGCTTGAATTTTCACACTATTAAAATTAAGCATGTTATCACTGCTGGTGAATGGCCCTTGCTTTAGTGTTTTTTGCCAATTATCTGAAGGTAAATACAACATAGCATTTACACGCATAGGCAAAGCGTTTTCATTACTGAGTTCTTTAAATAGCTCGAGGTTATCTGTAAATATCCCTGCATCATGCACACTGGTTAAACCAAAAGAGACCAGTTTATTTAACGCCTTTTTTAAAACAATTTTTTGCTCTTGATGGGTTAATGGCGAAATGCTTTTGGTCATTAAGTCCATGGCGTTATCAACAAATATTCCTGTCGGCTTACCTGATTTGTCACGAATAATGGAGCCGCCTGATGGACTCTTTGTCTGAGGTGTTATTCCAGCAAGTTCCATTGCCTTTGTATTTGCCCAACCTGCATGGCCATCAACCCTACTTAGCCAAACAGGGGTGTTAGGGAAGTATTCATCTAAAGATTTAGCGGTAGGGAATTGCGTATTTTTCCACTGTGTTTGATTCCAACCACGGCCTTGTATCCAAGTAATGCCAGGGTTTTTCTTAGCATAATCTACAGCTGCTTTTACAGCTGAATCCTCTGAAAGTGTACCAACTAAACTTGCCTGCATCAAACTTAAGCCATAGCTCAGAATATGCCCATGAGCATCAATTAAACCAGGCATTAATGTTTTGCCATGACCCTCGATGAAAGTCATGTTTTCTGACTGAGGTAACGTTTCACCTTTTATAAATAGTTTATCAATTTTGTCATCAGTAAATTGTATCGCAGTAAATTGCTTCAACTTACTTCCTTCAAGTGTATAACCTTGAACATTTTTAATGACAGTCGTTTGAGCGAATGCAAGTTGAGTGACAAAGCTCAATGCAACATAGCTGAATAATATCGATTTTTTTTTCATATTATAATTATTTTAAGGAAATCAGTAGTTAACTTTATCATGTCTTTTTTAAATAACACTAATTTTTGACATAAAAAGGGGCGCTAAACTAGTCCCCTTGAAAACCACTACGTTGATCTTATAAATATTGATTTCTTTAAACTAAATCGTTCTTGTTGCTGTTGCAGGAGGAATGAGTGGCACTTCTCATGCGGGGTATAATACAGCGAGTGGACCCTCAACAAATAACGTCACGATACTAAATAAAATTAATTCAACGCTAATAGGTGTTCAGTTAAAGATTGACCCCAGCCACTATTGAAGCCTATAGACTTTAATATCTAAAAGTAAGGGGTGAGAACAGAAGAAAATTTTTACCCGTTATTAAAATAAATTTGTTTTTATGATTTTCTATTTATCGGGGATAACCGCTGAAAAATGAAAAATATAGCCAATAATGATAAGGGCAATAACCAGTGAATTAATTGCCAATATTGACTATAAAACGTTTTTCCTTTGACAAGCGTTATGTCAGCCTTCAGCACGGCTTCAGTGAATTGAGGGAGCTTTGCTTGAATATTTCCTTGATAATCAATAATGGCGGTTACACCATTATTTGTTGCGCGAAGTAATGGTCGAGCAAATTCTAATGCACGCATTCTGGCGATCTCCAGGTGCTGTGTGGACCATGAGAGTTGCCAAACCATGAGTCATTACTCACCGTGAGTAGTATGTCGGTGTTATCTGTAAAATTAGCCGCGAGTTGCTCCGGGAAGGCGATTTCAAAACAAATCAGCGGTAATATATGATGGCCATTTGCGAGTAGGTTTTGTTGAATATAGTCGCCTCGAGTAAATGATGAATAGGGTAAATTAAAGATAGGCGCTATTGTTCTTAATAATTCTCCAAAAGGCACGAATTCGCCTATTGGGAGTAAATGATTTTTATAATAACGATTGCTGTGATCATAACGGTAGTGGCCAGCAGTATCAGCGGCTTCCTTTTTACCTAAGACCACTAATGAATTGAAATATGCTTTAGAATCAAATTTATAATTTAAAATACCAGTAATAATTGCACTGTTATTTAATGCAGCAGATCTATCAGCTAAAAGAAGAAAGTCCTGTGCGGTTGGTTCTATTGCAGTAATGGCGTTTTCTGGCCAAATTATAATGTCAGCATCATAGTTTGATCTTGCGTGGTCAAGATACATCAGCATCGTTGGCCACTCTTTATCTGGCTCAAACTTCATTGATTGTTCGATATTTCCTTGAACTAATGCAGCTTTTACTGTGTTTTTCGTTGGATTTACCCACGCGACGCTAGTTAATAAATAACCACTAATGGCAATTCCAGCCAGTAAGAATAAATGGATTTTACGGTGAGAATTTATAACGGTGTTGATCAGTGCAACGCTAATAATGATTAACAAGGCACTAATGCCAACTTCACCAACCAGTGGCGCGAAACGAGATAATGGGCCATCAATTTGGCTATAACCGATAGACAGCCAAGGAAAACCGGTTAACACATTAGTACGAAAATACTCACTAATCATCCAAAATGGAGGAAGTAACCATAATGAAAATTGTCGATTGGGGGAAAATCTACTGGATAGATAACAAGCCAATGCTGGGTAAAGTGCCAAATAACAGCAAAGTAGTAACATCAGCAATAATGAAAAGACGAGTGGTAGGCCACCGAATTGATCAATACTGACATGAACCCAGCTAATTCCACTCGCAAACCAGCCTAATGCAAAAATGAAACCCTGTTTAGTTGCTGTTCTTACATTAGCGCCATTAATAGAATTAAAGAATAACGGGAGAACAAGAAGCATAACCCACCATTGAGAAAATGGCGCATAGGCAACTACTAAACTTAGCCCATAAAAAAAGCTAAGTAAGTTCTGTTTATTAAGTAAGTTAGCGCGTAGGCGCTGTATTAGGTTAATACCTAGCATTTTGAAGGGCATCAAGATTAATCGACAATTTTTCCAGTGATTTTATGAGATTTTGGAATGATAATATGTAGGGTTTGAATGCGGCGGTTATTGCCAGCGGTAATTTTAAACTCAAAATCACCTATCATCACTAACTCACCTTTTTTCGGCATATGACCAAATTGATGTAAAACTACGCCACCTATTGTATCTGCATCATTTTCATCGAACTTAGTATTAAAATATTCATTAAAGTCATCAAGCTCAGTCAGTGCATTTACTTGATAAACATTACTAGCAAGGTGTTTGATATCTTGTTCAATTTCATCATCCGTCTCATCTTCAATTTCGCCAACAATGAGTTCAAGAATATCTTCGATGGTAACAAGACCTGAAACACCACCATATTCGTCCACTACTACTGCCATGTGGTAGCGTTTTGAACGGAATTCATGTAATAAAGGTTCAACTTTTTTACTTTCAGGAACAATAATCGATTGACGAATTATTTTTGCTATCGTGCATTCTTCTTGTTGACCAAAACCATAAGCGAGTAGATCTTTCGCTAATAGAATACCTTCAATATGATCAATGTCGTCATTAATAACAGGAAATCTTGAGTGGCCAGATTCTAATATAATAGGTAATGATTTTTCAATGGTGTTATTAATATCAAGTGTGACCATTTGTGATCTTGGGATCATAATGTCACGCACACGCATATCAGAGACTTCTAATACACCTTGGATCATTAATTTGGTTTCTGGTTTAATTAAGTCACGGTCTTCAGCGTCATTTAACACATCAACCAGTTCTTCCTTGTTTCTCGGCTCTCCAGTGAATACTTGTACTAATTTATCAAGTATCGATTTATTTGCAGAGCCGTTGCTAGAATGGGGTTGGTCATCGCTCATAGAGCTTATTTATTTCCTGTAAGGTTAACTTGCTGCTTAGTTTCTAATCAATTGAAAGTAAATTCAAGTGGTAAATGATTATTTGTGTAAAGGATTATAAGTGAATCATATTATTCATTTATAATATAGGGATCTGATATGTTTAGTTCGTTTAATAATTTTGTTTCAAGCGCTTCCATTTCAGTAGCTTCGCTATCATCTATATGATCGTAACCTAATAAATGCAAACAGCCATGAATAACCATGTGAGCCCAGTGATTATGAAGGTCTTTGTGTTGTTCGTTTGCTTCTTCTGAAACAACATCGGCACAAATAACTAAATCACCTAGTAGGTCTAGCTCAATTCCTTCAGGTATTTCAAAAGGAAAAGATAAAACATTCGTCGGTTTATCTTTTTCTCTATATTGTAAATTAAGTGTCTGGCTTTCTAGAATTCCAACCACCCGAACAGTGAGTTCAAAATCTTTTTGGTAATGATTTAAAGCGGTATCAACCCAAAGTTGAAATTGTGTATTCGTTGGTAAATTAGGCGTATTACAAGCATGTTGAAGATCTAGGGTAATTGTCACTATTTTTTTTCCGATACATCATGTGCGTTGTTATATTTCTTTGCTTCTTTTAAACGCTTCTCTTTTTGTTCAAAAGCATCATAAGCATCGACAATTCTTGCAACAACAGGATGACGTACTATATCTTTCGACTGAAAGTAATTGAAACTAATACCAGGAATATCATCAAGTACTTCAATCGCATGGCGTAAGCCAGATTTTGCACCCCGTGGTAAATCTACCTGTGTAATATCACCGGTGATCACTGCACGCGCATTAAAACCAATACGAGTCAGGAACATTTTCATTTGTTCAACAGTGGTATTCTGACTCTCATCAAGAATAATAAAAGCATCGTTTAATGTTCTACCGCGCATGTAAGCGAGCGGTGCAATTTCTATCACATTGCGTTCGATGAGCTTTTCAACTTTTTCGAAGCCAAGCATTTCAAAGAGTGCGTCATATAAAGGACGTAGGTAAGGATCTACTTTCTGTGATAAATCACCCGGAAGAAAACCAAGTTTTTCACCGGCTTCAACCGCTGGGCGGGTTAACATAATACGACGAACTTCCTGTCGTTCTAATGCTTCAACAGCACAAGCAACTGCTAAGTAGGTTTTACCTGTTCCAGCAACACCAACACCAAAACTAATATCATTACTGAGAATGTTATGCACATAGCTTTGTTGATTGGGATTACGAGGCTTTACAACGCCACGTTTGGTTTTAATTGTAACTAACTTGTCGAAATCAACATCAACTTTAACTGGCGCTTGCTCAAGGACTTTTGCGTCTAAAATAGCAAGGTGAACCATTTCTTCACTTATTTCTTTTAGCTGATTTTTCACGGTTGCTGTTTCAATATATAAATTTTTCAGCAAAATGATGACAGCATCACAGTTGTTAGGCTCACCCATCACTTTAAATTGATTACTGCTATAACTTAATTTAACGCCCAGGCGACGTTCAATGGTTTTTAAATGCTCATCCATTGAACCACATAAATTAGCTAAGCGATTATTATCAAGAGGCTCTAAGTTAAATTTATTACTGATGCTCGTAGTCAAATTTATATCCGTTTTTATAGGCTAAGATTGTAAAAAAATTATGGTGTAAAAGTGCCTACACCTAAATCGTCAATGTTACTAGTTGTATGGTGGCTGTTAGCTAAGATGTCTTCAGGTGAATGTGCAATACGTAAGCCCATTTCACTTTCTTGACGAACTAATTCACCACGTAATGAATTAGCATAGACGTCAGTTATATTTACATCAACAAATTGTCCTATTACGGTATGAGGAGCAAGAAAGTTCACTGTGCGGTTATTTTCTGTTTTACCACGTAATTCCATTGGGTTTTTCTTTGAAGGCCCTTCAACTAAAATACGTTGTTCTGTATTAAGCATTTGGCGAGCAATACGTAATGCTTGATGGGTAATTTGATCTTGAAGAATTTGTAAACGCTGTTTCTTCGTTATATCGCTAATGTCGTCAACCATATCTGCAGCAGGTGTACCTGGACGCGCGCTGTAGATAAAGCTAAAGCTTAAATCAAAATCTACGGCTTTGATTAAAGCCATTGTCGCTTCGAAATCAGCATCTGTTTCGCCAGGGAAACCGATAATAAAATCAGAAGACATACAAATATCAGGGCGTGCTTTTTTAAGTTTTCGAATTTGAGATTTATATTCTAACGCAGTATGACCACGCTTCATTTGGGTTAAAATGCGATCTGAACCACTTTGTACTGGTAAATGTAAGTGGCTAACTAATTCAGGAACATCTTTGTAAACCTCAATGATATCATCAGTAAATTCAATAGGATGTGATGTTGTATAACGCACTCTGTCAATGCCGTCAACAGTAGCAACCAAACGCAATAACTCTGAAAAACGACAAATTTCATCATCGTGTGTTACACCACGATAGCCATTCACGTTTTGTCCCAATAAATTGACTTCACGAACGCCTTGAGCAGCAAGTTGGGCTATTTCATATAAAACATCGTCTAGAGGACGACTAACTTCTTCACCACGTGTATAAGGTACAACACAGAAAGTACAGTATTTACTACAGCCTTCCATGATAGAAACAAAAGCACTTGCTCCATCAGCCTTTGGTTCTGGAAGACGATCAAATTTTTCAATTTCGGGGAAGCTTACATCAACAACAGGATTATGATCACCGGTAACTTGTTGGATCATTTCAGGCAAACGATGCAAGGTTTGTGGTCCAAAAACCATATCAACGTAAGGTGCGCGTTGACGAATGGCATCACCTTCTTGTGAAGCAACACAGCCACCAACCCCAATAAGTAGATCGGGGTTCTTTTCTTTTAGTTTTTTCCAGCGACCTAATTGATGGAATACTTTTTCTTGCGCTTTTTCACGTATAGAACAAGTGTTTAATAAGATAACATCCGCATCTTCAGCTTCGTCGGCCAATACAAAACCATGTGTTGAGTCTAATAATTCAGCCATTTTCTGCGAGTCATACTCGTTCATTTGGCAACCCCAAGTTTTGATGTATAGCTTTTTACTCATTAACTTTTCACTCATTAGATATCTAAAAATCTGAAGAAGCTAACACGAAACTTATAGCTTCATGATTAGTTCAATTTAAGGACGCGTATTTTACTCCTTCTTGGCTCTTGACGCTAGTACACTATTAAACTTTCAGTAAAGCAATGTAAGGCTTACCAATTATTCGCTGTTACAGGTAATAAATATTCGTATAAGTGATATAGGTTGGTTAGAATGAACTTGAAAAATAATTGAATAATTAAGCGTGAATATTATGAATGATTTTGATTGCGTAATTGTTGGCGGCGGCATGATTGGGGCTGCTAGTGCTTTGTCATTAGCCAATCTTGGGCTTACTGTGGCTATTGTTGAGCAATATCAACCGGAAAGTTTTGGCCATTCTCAAACATTAGATTTACGCGTTTCAGCTATTTCTCTTGCTTCGGAACATTTATTAACACAGCTTGAAGCTTGGCCGCAATTGCAACAATGGCGTTTATGCCCTTATAAACGTTTAGGTGTATGGGAACACCACACCAGTTATACAGAATTTAACGCTGATGATATCAAACAGTCTCACTTAGGTCATATCATTGAAAACCGCTTGATTCAACTTTCCTTATGGCAACAAATAAAAAAACATCAAAAGATAACATTACTTTGTCCTGCAAGTTTATTGAATTTTTCATCTTCAGAACAGGAAGTTAACGTTTCCATCGTTAATAACGAAAATTCAGAAAATATTAACATAAAGACAAAAATGTTAATCGCTGCTGATGGGGCTAATTCACAAGTAAGAAAATTAGCGAATATTGGCATGACAGGTTGGGATTATCAACAATCTGCAATGTTGATTAATGTTGAAACTGAGACACAGCAACAAGATATCACCTGGCAACAGTTTTTTGAAACAGGCCCTATCGCTTTTTTGCCTTTACCGGGGAAGAGTGAACTAGGGGGTTATGCTTCTCTGGTTTGGTATCACAAAAAGACAGAGATAAAAAAATTATCAGCTTTATCTAACGAGCAACTTCAAGCAAAAATTTTACAAAAGTTTCCTAAACGCTTAGGTAAAATTAAAGTTATTGGTAAAGGAGCATTTCCGTTAACACGTAGACATGCAAATACTTATCAAAAAGGACAAGTTCTTTTATTAGGTGATGCGGCCCATACGATTAACCCAATGGCAGGGCAAGGCGTTAATCTTGGTTTTAAAGATGTTAAAGCATTACAAACGTTAATAGCTACTGCTATTGGAAATGGGGAGTGTTGGCATGAACCTAAAGTGTTATCTCGTTACGAGTCAATGCGACGTAAAGACAACTTATTAATGATGTCTTCAATGGATTCATTATATGCAACGTTTAGTCACCCATCGCCCGCTATTAAGCTCTTTCGTAATATAGGCCTTACAATCGCAGATAAGATACCATTCTTGAAAAATAAGGCGTTAGCTTACGCTTGTGGTGTTTAATGGGAGGAGTGGTATGAAAAAAATTGTAATTATATTGATGTTTATATTTAGATAAACTCATAAAAAATGATATTTTGAAGTTTATTGAATATTTAGGTAAGTAATGAAAAAGAATGGCAGGGGTAAGAGGATTTGAACCTCTGAATGACTGGATCAAAACCAGCTGCCTTACCGCTTGGCTATACCCCTGTAGATATTCTAAATAATGAACAATAAGTTAATTTGTCACTAATGATGTTTAATATTGTTTTAAAAAGACTTAGTAGAGTTTTAAAAGGAATGTTAAACAAAGAAAGTGGCAGGGGTAAGAGGATTTGAACCTCTGAATGACTGGATCAAAACCAGCTGCCTTACCGCTTGGCTATACCCCTGCAATGTTACTTACTTTCTAACAAATATCATGATGATAATTGTTAGTTAGAATGGTACGGGTCAAGAGACTTGAACTCTCACATCTTTCGATACTGGAACCTAAATCCAGCGCGTCTACCAATTCCGCCAAACCCGCATTTCTTCTAATACTACTTCACTACTAAGAGATAAATGGTGGCTACACCGGGATTTGAACCTGGGACCCCATCATTATGAGTGATGTGCTCTAACCAGCTGAGCTATGTAGCCTTTCCGTATTGCCTCTCAGCAAGTGGCGCGTATTATGCAAATCTGCTTAGGCTACGTCAACCGTTTTTTTATAAAAATTGATACTTTTTTTCTGTTTGCTTGTTTAGGCAACAAATTGCTTACTTAATATTCTAGAAAATCAGATTGTCTATAATATAAAAGCAAGAACCTTAGGTGCTTGCTTTATGTTAAACAAAAAGATTAATCAACGTCTTATTAATTAATTCTATATTTTGCTTCTTCTTCTAGATGTTTTGAATATTTTGCAATTTCATCAATACTTTTTGCTACTTCTTTTGATGAAACCTTTCCTATTAAGAATTCACCTGTTTCTAAGGCATTGTTTGATGCAGCAAAAACTAATAAGTTTTTCTCATTACACTTAATGGTTTTAAAAACGTTACGAATTTTTAATTTATTTTGCTTCATAAAAGAACGTAAACGGTTTTTATCATTGGCTGCAACGTACTCACAGATACGAAGTGACAAATTATCTGCCTTAGTTACAGGTGCGAAAGTTACTGTTGTTGCTATTAAAGTAGCGAGTAAAAGTGTTCTTTTCATGGTCTGCCTTTATTTTATTGATTCTGGAATATTTTGGTCTGACGGGGGAGATCAGGCTGTTATCATTGTAATTGTGGTATATTTTAGAAATAAAACAAGTTTTTTTGTATGCCTTATATCTATTTTTTATTTTTACTCTGTTGTTTTATAATGTTTTTTAATGATTAATTATAATTAATCATTTTCATACTAAGCATTATCTTATTGTAGAATACAAAAAAGGAGCCGAAGCTCCTTTATAAATAGGTTTAATTTTTATGATTAAACATTGAATCTAAAGTGAACAACATCACCATCTTTAACACGGTACTCTTTACCTTCTAGACGCCACTTACCTGCATCTTTAGCGCCTGATTCACCGTTAAACGCTATAAAGTCATCATAAGCGACTACTTCAGCACGGATAAAGCCTTTTTCAAAGTCTGTGTGTATAACACCGGCAGCTTGAGGCGCAGTAGCATTTTGCTTTACTGTCCATGCGCGCACTTCTTTAACACCTGCCGTAAAATAAGTCTGTAAATGAAGTAAAGAATAACCTGCATTTATGACACGATTAAGCCCTGGCTCTTCTAAACCAAGGTCAGCCATAAATTCAACACGGTCTTCATCATCCATTTCAGACAATTCGCTCTCAATTTCAGCACATACGGCAACAACGATAGCGCCTTCTGCATCCGCTATTTTTTGTACTTGATCAAGGTAAGGGTTATTTTCAAAACCATCATCATTCACATTAGCGATATACATTGTAGGCTTAATGGTTAAAAAGTTTAAGTAATCGACAGCTGCTTTTTCTTCTTTAGTTAACTCTAAAGAACGTACCATGTGTCCTTCTTCGACATGCTTTAATATTTTTTCTAACACCGGCATTTCAAATTTTGCGTCTTTATCGCCACCTTTGGCTTTCTTAGCCAAACGAAAAATCGCACGCTCTGCTGTGTCCATATCAGATAACGCGAGCTCAGTATTGATTACTTCAATATCATCAACAGGGCTAACTTTATTAGCAACGTGGATAATATTGTCATTATCAAAACAGCGCACTACATGACCTATTGCATCAGTTTCACGAATGTTAGCAAGAAACTTATTACCTAAACCTTCACCTTTAGACGCGCCTGCAACTAAACCAGCAATATCAACAAACTCCATCGTGGTTGCTAAAACGCGTTCAGGATTTACGATTTTTTCTAATGCATCTAAACGAGGATCTGGAACAGGTACAACACCCGTATTTGGCTCTATAGTACAAAATGGAAAGTTAGCTGCTTCAATGCCTGCTTTAGTGAGTGCATTGAAAAGTGTTGATTTACCTACGTTGGGCAAGCCAACAATACCGCATTTGAATCCCATGATAATACCTTAATTATTTTACAAAAATGTTTTGTCGTTTGAGTTATAGCACTTTGAATGAATGTAAACGGTTTTGAGCTTTCTTTAAATCGTCTTTTTGCCAAATATCTATACATCGGCTTGCTTCATCAATCGCTTGATCTATTTTGTCTTGGTCAATAGCAGGGGCTTTACCAAGTACGTGTCCGGTAACGCGATCTCTATGACCAGGGTGGCCAATACCAATGCGTAATCGATAAAATTCTTTGTTATTTGCCATACATGAAATTATATCACGTAAGCCGTTATGCCCACCGTGTCCACCACCTTTCTTAATTTTACAAACGCCTGGTTCCATATCTAACTCATCGTGAGCAACAAGAATGTTTTCTACAGGAATTCTGAAAAAATTTGCGAGAGGAGCTACTGACTGACCACTTTTATTCATAAACGTTGTTGGAATAAGTAAATGAACAACTTCGTTACCTATTAGGCCTTTGCCATAAAGTCCGAAATATTTTTTTTCTGGCCTGAGGGATATGTTGTAGCGAGAAGCAAGTTCTTCGACGAACCAAACTCCGGCATTATGACGGGTCTTAGTATATTCGGGGCCTGGATTACCCAGGCCCACAACTAGTTGAATAGTCATCTAAAGGAATATTCCTTTGGATTAATCTTCAGTAGTATTAACAGGAGCAACTGGTGCGCTGTTATCTTCTTCTTCATCTTTTACAACTTTCGGTGCATTTAATGAAGCAACAGCTTGATCGTGATCTTCGCCTTTTGCTAATTCATCAGAAGTTACGCCTTTTGGCAATGTAATATCTGATAAATGCAAAGTTTGACCAACTTCTAAACCAGCAACATCAACTTCAATGAATTCTGGAATGTCTGCAGGTAAACAGCTAACCGCAATTTCGTTAATCTGGTGAGCAATCTTGCCACCTTTTTTCTCAGCTACTTCTTCATTAATGAAGTGAATAGGAGCGTTAACGTGAACTGCATGAGTAGCATCAATGCGCAAGAAATCTAAGTGCATTACAAGTTGCTTGAACGGATGACGTTGCATGTCTTTTAAAAGACACTCAACTGGCTTTCCGTCAATGTTTATCGTTAATACGTGAGAGTAGAATGCTTCTTCTTGCTGTGAACGGAAAACACTTTTGTGCTCTAACGTTAAAGAAACAGGCTCTTGGCCTTCACCGTATAAAATTGCAGGAACTTTGTTTGCGTGACGTAGGCGGCGGCTCGCACCTTTCCCTAGGTCAGTACGAACTTCAGCTTCTAAAGTAAATAAATCAGTCATTGTTTAATACCTAATATTAAAGAGTTAATTTAGTTGTTTTTTGCGACCAAAAACAACCGTGTTCCTTTATATGTTACTAATGAAAATTAATTCAATAGCCATAAAAGGCGCCGCATAATAACACCCATCCTTAACAGATCCAACGTTAATCTGTTCATATTGTGTTATTCGGCATTGCTAGCGTATTTTAATCACGTTATCTAGAAGGGGTGCTATAAATAATTACGCTTAAGTTACTACCTGTAGTTTGTTATTATGGCTGGGATGATGTCCCCCAGTGCCAGCTGTTAAAAATTCTGTTCCACGATTAACTGTATTGATGACTTATTCGCAGACCGTCATTTGATTTTTAGTTGCCCTCCGGTTAAGAGGGATAAAGAGAATGTATTAGTTGATGATCACCACAGATCAAGTTTGAAACTGCTATATTGTTAAAAAATAATTAAACGGTCACCAATAAAGGCAGATGAAGCGAGTACGACGAAATTGGTCTTCGCTTTTTGTGGAAAAGGGAGTTAGTACACATATACCAAGGGAAAAGCTACAAGGTTCTCTCGTATGACCTTTATCATTAATGATGATTTCACACTATTGAGTTCGTTCAATAATATCATTTAAAAAGAGGGTATCTATTAAGCGTTAAAAGCCAACCGAACGTGTAAATATACTCTTCAACATTTTTGCTGTAATCGATAACATTCTGTTATTATGCTTTACTGCTGTAAACAACCTTTAAATACCATCGATTTTTTCTATCTAAGTGATTATTTATCATAAAAAGCCCATTACTTAATACCTGAGAAACTGTCCGCTTAACATAAAGAAGAGAACTGCCTGTGATTACTACCCTTAAACCTTTTATCCTATTACTGATCAGTGGGTTTTTGTTAATGTTAGGCTATGGATTAAGTAATATTTTACTCCCTATACGTATGCAAAATGATGGGGTGAGCTTAGAGAATATCGGTTTAGTCTTGTCTATGTTATCCGTGGGGTTTTTGTTAGGTGCATGCTATAGCCGTATATTATTACAACGTGTTGGTCATATAAGAATATTTGCCATGTGTGGTAGCTTAACATCGGTGGCTATCTTAATTTCGGGTCTCTATCCAGAACCTTTAATGCTTGCCTTTATGAGAATAATTACCGGGTTTTGTATTGTTTGTACCAATGCCACACTTGATAGCTGGTTAAGCCACAGTGCGACTAAAAAAAATAGAGGTCGAATACTTTCTATTAATCAAATGATGATAATGACAGCTTTATTTTCTGGCCAGTTTTTATTAAATGTCGCACCCATTGATGATATTACCCTCTTTGTAATCTGCGGTGTTTTATTTAGCTTGTCAATTACACCAATTGTTATTAGCAAACAAAAAGGCCCACATATTGAAGATAGTCCATCGATGTCTTTAGTGACTGTTTTTAAACTGTCTCCTTTAGGGGTGGTCAGTTGCTTTTATTGCGGGGTTCTTTATGCAGGCTTAATGAATATGTTGCCTATTTTTGCCAGTCAAAATGGTATTACAGACCTAGATTTATCCATATTTATGGGGTCCGCTATCTCTGGTGCAATCATCTTGCAATTTCCTATTGCCTATTTATCGGATAACTTTGACCGACGAAAAGTCATGTTATTTATGGTGACAACCCTCATCTTTTTGTGTTTATCTGTACCGTTTCTTATGTCAGGAGGTCTGTTCAAACTTACCTTGTTTGCTATTGCACTGATCACTGGCTTGGTTGCCTGTCTTTACCCCATGAGTATGTCTGAAACTTTTGATACTGTATTAAAAGAGCAAATCTTGGCAGCAATGAGTTCGTTATTATTGATCTATGCATTGGGGAGTATTTTAGGTCCCTACCTAGCTTCTGTTGTGATGGAGGCCTTCGGTAGCAGTGCTCTTTTTAGCTTTATGAATGTCGTCGCATTAACCTTGCTACTTTTTATCGGTATTCGTATGACGCTACAACAAGCTTTACCGCTTGATGATCAAGAAAGCTTTATTATGCAAACACCTAGTGGCGTTGTGTCAGAACTGGATCCTCGTACACAATATGCAGAGGCACAATTCGAACCAACTGCTGAAGTTGAGGTGGCTATTAGTTTGGCGAATAAAAACCCATCAGCAGCAGTTAATATGGTTAAAGCTCTCGTACTCAGAGACCCAACCAATGCTTCAAACTTAGCCGCTGCATTAAGTACCATTGAGGCGATAGATATTGGTAAATTATATGCCGCAATAACATCGGCAGCACCGCAAATGAGTATTCACATTGCTGAAGCATTAACCAATGCTTCTCCTGAGCAAGCAGATCAACTTGTTGATTGGATCACCTCTGAGTATCCCGATCAATTTACTAATATTGTTGTCGCGATTGCCAATGCAATGCCTGATAACGGAATTGACTTAATGGAGCTGGCCGCTGAAAATATGGCCGAAGAATATCCTGGTGAATTACTTGAAATGACTGGAGAATATATGACCAATTTATCAGATTCTTTAGATGCAATGAGACCAGTCGATAGGGTGGCAGCAGCCTCGGAAAATACAGCAACAGAGCTTTACAATCGTTTAACAGATGTATCTCCTGAACAATCAGCAGAGCTTGCTTTTACCGTATCAGAATCACTACCTGAATCATCAAATGATGTAGCGGAAGCTTATGTTCAAAACTTAATTAATAGTGAAAATGAAAGTGAAAATAAAAGTGAGCAAATATTTTCAGAAGGAGCCTTAGAAAATATTGAGAATGCAGCAAATAATTATATTAACCATATGGTGGAAAATATTCCTGAGCATGCAGTAGATGTTGCTAGTACGTTCGTAGATTCTTTTCCAGAAGTTGCATCAGATATGCTCGAAATACTGCAAGACTCTGACGATATCGAAGACAGTGAATTAATCACTTCTATTGACGATAAACCGTTGCAAAGTATTGTGGAGCAACAATTACAAGAAGCTGTGCAGACACAGTCAGATGTTATAGAAAATGACGTTTAAACTATTTAACGATAAGCCTTATTAAACAGTATTATTATGTCTTTTTTTATTACCTTTCGATAATTGTGAAAACTGAGGTGTAAGTTTTATTTTAATTTTGACCTGCTGATTAATTCTCTTTATTACTGGTGTGTACTTAATTTGTTACATGATAGCGATGCATTTACTTGAATAAATAATGAAAAATATCGCAGAGTTTCATAAGATACAGCGATAATAATAAAGGGAACTATGATGAAAAAGAAATATTTAGCTGCTGTAATAGCCGCAAGTTTAACGTTGTCCGCCTGTATGGTAACCGCCCCTGATGCTAACAATAACGGGTCAATACAAACCTCTTCAAGTAATGCGAATAAAGTCTTTAGCCAAAAATACTTATTTAAAGAGTTAGCTAATGGTTTACGTGTCTTAGTGGTAAAAACAGATTACCCAGATCTTGTTTCAGTACAAATTCCCGTGTCTGTAGGTTCCCGTGATGAAGATGAAGTTGGCAAAACAGGCTTCGCGCATTTCTTTGAACATATGATGTTTAAAGGTTCAGATAAGTTTCCACAAGATGTTTATGCTGATTTGTTCAAAAATGCGGGTGTTGATAACGGTGCTTACACGACCAACGATTACACTAATTATCACTTAGATTTTTCGAAAGATCATCTCGACAAAGTATTAGAGATTCAAGCTGATCATTTTAAAAACTTAAAATACACCGACGCACAATTTAAAACGGAAGCATTAACGGTAAAAGGTGAATACTTAAAGAACAATGCCAGCCCTACGCGCAAGTTATTAGCGGCTGTTCGAAAAGAAGCATACGATACGCATACCTATGAACATACCACAATGGGCTTCTTTGAAGATGTAGAAGCAATGCCAGACCAAATTGCTTACGGTGAAAAGTTCTTTCAACAGTTTTATAAGCCAGAATATGTTTCTTTAGTCATTGTGGGGGATGTTGAACCTGAAGCGACCATGGCGATGGTAGAGAAGCATTGGGGGAATTGGCAAAAAGGTGATTTTGTTAACACTATTGCACCAGAGCCAAAGCAAGAAACTGCGAAGTATGTTCATGAAAAATTTGATGGCTTACCTGGGCATTGGCTTTTAGTTTCTTATAAAGGCTCTGATTGGCAACCAAAGAAGAAAGATCGCGCGGCTTTAGACCTAATTTCTGAATTATATTTCTCAAATAATTCAGCATTGTATCAAGAGCTCGTGGTAGATAAGCAGTTGGCGAGCCAAATGTTTAATTACAATCCTGAAACAAAAGATGCGGGTTTACGTCACGTATTCATCAAAGTGAATGAAGAAAAAGATTTAGCGACAGTTCGTGATGCGGTTAACCGTACGTATGCGAAAGTAAGAACCGAGTTAGTGTCATCAGAAAAGCTTGATAATTTGAAAGCTAACTTAAAATACAGTTTTGTGAATAAATTAGATTCTTCAGAGTCTATCGCTTCAACACTTGCCCGTTACATGCACTTTGATCGCGATCCAGAAACAATTAATCATCTCTATAATAGTTTTGACAATATTACGGCACAAGACATCAAACGTATCGCCAATGAATACTTTATTGATGAAAATCGTACAACGGTAACGCTATCTGCGTTAGATGAAATTGTTGACTTTGAACAAGAAGTTGACTTAAACGGCGCTGTTGCAAAAATAGTAATGAAAAATTCTCAACCAAACATGGCTAAGTTTTCGGTCTTAGATAAAACAAATGACTCACCGTTGATTGATGTTAATTTCCTCTTTTATACCGGCGCAGCAGCAGACCCTGTTGGTAAGAAAGGGGTCGCCGCATTGACCGCGCGTATGTTGACTCAAGGTGGTTCAGCAACGCGCACCTATAAAGATATTAAAAAAGGGTTATATCCTTTAGCTGGACGATTTTCGTCTCAGCTTGATAAAGAAATGATGTCGTTTACAGGGCGTGTTCACAAAGACAACGCGGATGAATGGTATAAATTGATCAGTGATCAATTATTGAATCCTGGCTGGCGTGATGACGATTTTAAGCGTTTGAAAAAAGAGTTAATTGACGGTATTAAGTCAGGTCTTAAATCTTCTAATGATGAAGAATTAGGTAAAGAAGTACTTTACAGCAAACTTTATCAAGGCCATGTTTATGAAAACTTTAATAATGGTGACTTATCTGACTTAGCAGAAATAACCATTGAAGATGTTAAAGCTTTCTACAACAGCCAACTTACACAAGCTAAATTAAACTTGGGTATAACTGGGGCTATGTCGAATGCTTTGAAATCAAAGTTAATGACCGACTTAACGGCTTTACCTGAAGGTGATGAAAAACGCTTAACTATCGAAAAAGCACCTGTTTTAAAAGGACATCATGCGACAATTATAGAAAAAAATGCACAATCTACGGCGGTATCTTTTGGTTTTCCAATTGAGACTATTCGCAGTGATAAAGACTGGGCTGCACTTTGGTTGGTGCGTTCATACTTTGGTGAACATCGTAGTTCTAATAGCTACTTGTACCAACAAATACGTCAAGCGCGCGGTATGAACTATGGTGATTATTCTTATATTGAATATTTTCCACGTGGTATGTACCAAACTAAACCTGATGCAAATCTAGGTCGTACAAGTCAAATTTTCCAAGTTTGGTTACGTCCTCTACGTTCAAATAATGATGCTCATTTTGCAACGCGTGCCGCTTTATATGAATTGGACAAGTTGATTGAAAATGGTATGAGCGAAAAAGATTTTCAGGCAACACGTAATTATTTAACGAACTATGCACCGCAACTAGTTGCTAGCCAAGATCAGCAGTTAGGTTATGCGCTTGATAGTGAGTTTTATCAGACGGAAGAGTTTGTTAAGTATGTACGTGAGCAATTTGCAAAGCTATCGTTAGCTGATGTGAACCGTGTTATTAAAGAAAACTTACAAACAGAAGATATTTATTATGTTTTCATTTCAGGCGATGGTAAAGATATGAAGAAACGCTTGTTTTCTGAACAAGTATCACCGTTAAAGTATAACAGTGAAAAGCCAGCTGAACTTTTAGCAACCGACAAAATCATCGAAAGCTATAAGTTAATATTGCCGAAGAAAAACGTTGAAGTTATTGCTGTTGATAAGGTTTTTAAATAAGGTTTTAAATAACCTGTAATCATAAATTACCATTGAATCAGTCTTAATAAAAACACCACGCTTGACGTGGTGTTTTTATTTTTAAAATAGCATTCACGAGTTATCTTAAATAAATATTATCGCTAGAAAGTAAAACTCTTGCTGTCTTTGCCACCTTTTTCTGAGTCTACCGTGACCTTGAAGCTGCCTTTGCCATCAACGATCCATTTCACTATGGTCGTAGAATGCCCTGCAATGGTAGATACTTTAATTGTGGCCGGGTTTAAGTCATGATCAGTATGCGTGTTGGCCCCTTCACTGATGACAGTTAAACCGCTTAATACGTTAAAGTCTTTTGATATAATTGAAATACGGTCTGCAAAAGACAAATTATTCTTAATATCTTGTGATAAACGTGAAGGTATAGCTCTCTCGTTAGCGATGTTAACCGTGATTTCATATAAACCGTTACTTAGCCTGCGCGTTGAAGAACGGGTCACTTTTAGTTGTGGCATATGATAGGCATGAAATAAGGTAAACGCCATATTACGGTGTGCTTCTTCCTCTAAAAGAAAGGAAGGGGGAACTCTACCAAAGTTTTTCTTAAAACCGCCTACTTCAATGTCACCATAAATAGGGTGTTTGACTTTAGTCCATGGTACAAATGCGTCACCAAATAAAACATGCTTGTTGAAATTGTGGTGTTGATCACCCAATTTATCGCGATTTTTGTCCGTTGGACGAAACATATTAGCTGAGGTCCAAAGTTCATTGGTAAACGCCATAATACCGTTGTTACCATAAAACCAGTCAAATTCACCACCATAGACTTGATAGAGATCTTTCCAAGCAACAAGGTAACGATAATTAGGTAATATTTGCTCACCTTGGTTGGCGATAAAGTCATATACGTCGATATCAGAACGGGTGTATTTGTTATTTGCTTTACCGGGACCACGTAAAATCATACCGCCGGTATTGTGGTAACTTTGAGCGGCAGCAATGTTACGGTGCGCTTTAACAAACTTCTCAACAGCACTGGTTTCTTTTAATGAAAATGGATAACGACGTGCACCTCTTTGAATGTAAGCAGGTTCCCATTCATGTGCCCAGTCTCGATTAGGATCATATTCGTAAACCCCTTTGCCATCTTCGTTTACAAGGCCATCACCATCGTTGTCGTATCCTTCAGTGCCTAGCATGCGATAATCGCCCGTTTGACCTGCAGGAACACGCACCATTAAACCGGGATATTTTTCGTCTTCTTTGTGCGTACCACGAACGGTATCTTTAATACGCATACGGGTAATATGGCCATCATTATTGAGATCTTCTGGACCGTCTTCATCTATTTCACCGTCAAGGTCGTTGTCCGTGGGTACCATGCCTGAGCGAGGAGAGTGTGCTGTATTGGCTTGCTTCATAAACCAGTCACGCCCGTCAGGGTTGATTGTTGGCACTATGTAGAAGGCTTTTTCGTTAAGCAGTTCGGTTATCCACTTCACTTTACCGTAGCTTTCTGTTAAGAACCAAGCGGTATAAAGAGAGACTTCCGTCCCTTGAATTTCATTGGAATGAATGTTGCCGTCAATGTACATGGCGGGCTTAGTCGTATCATCGCCGTTGTTATAATTGGTCACTTTAATGACAAATATATCGCGACCTTCAAAGGACTTACCAATAGACTCTATTCGCGTAAGCTTTGGGTAGGCTTTGTTTATTTTCTTGAGTATCTTTATCGTACTGCCAGAGTCGTAAAAGCGATTCCAACGTATGTCCACCTTAGGGTTTAAAGGTGCGCCTAACGCTTGCAAACCACTCAGTTTATCTGCGGCTTGTGCTGTTATAGTTAACAAAATACTGGCCGTTAAAATACAGATAAGCACTATTTTTTTCATGATTAAGCTCCAAACTTAACGATTTGTTTCACCGCATCGACGACAGGTGAGGATATTTCAAATGACGCATTGCGATAGCCTTTGGTATTGATCAACCATTTAATTTCTTGTTGATCGCCGAACGCCTGAATGGGTGCTAATAATGTCCGTTTGGTGCCGCCAATAAAGTTTTCTTTGGGTAAATTCCATTGAACTCTTATAGGGAGCATCCAGCGCGTTAATTTACCCATTGCACTTTGGGTGGGAAGTTTACCCGTGTTTTTTATTTTTAACGTAACTCGGTACAGGTCTTTTCCGAGCTTCTTAACGGTCTGAGTCACTTCAAGTTTTGGAAAAAGCGTGGTTAGCGCAGCAACATATTCAGAACTCTTCGTATCAGCAAATACGGCAATATCAGGGTTGTTTAGATAGGCCAGTCGAAATCCGCCAACTTCTACTTTTTCATTAAGAAAATTTGGATGTGAAATTGTTGTCCAAGGCACAACGGCTCCTTGAAGTTCTTTATGTTGAGCATTAGCCATCAAACGAGCTTCTTTTGTATCCAAGTTTTTTGATTCACTTTTCTTTTTGCTTTCGTCTGTATATTCTATAGCATCAGCATCA
>Ga0115005_10000466_pt1 | contig 30948 bp, 21 predicted proteins | sample ArcOceMetagenome_FD_87163 | JGI IMG/M metagenome (GOLD analysis project Ga0115005, IMG submission 87163) | Marine eukaryotic phytoplankton communities from Arctic Ocean - Arctic Ocean - Greenland ARC118M Metagenome | ecosystem: Environmental > Aquatic > Marine > Oceanic | place: Arctic Ocean...
CTGTTATGTTGTAAAACGGTATTTACCGCATATGTACCGTACAGGATCCAAACGCCAACTCTCACAAGCCAGAAGCCAGAAGCGCAGTGAGTGATGGTACTACTCGTACATATAAGATCTCAAACGTCAAACCACATCAAAAAGAACATCAACGTCCTTCTCGCCAGCACAAAAGAATAAATACAAAAAACATACAGTACCTTGCTGACACATCAATAAACAAGCATATGGAAATAAAAGGCCATCGATCTGTCGAACTTCAGCAATTGGAGAACAAAGAAAACGTATCATCAAATCACCCAACTCTTTCTCGAAAATGAACACAAAATACCGTGAACTAGGATCAGATTTTGAAATAAAACAAGAACTCGACGAAATAGGTATTGATGTCTTCGAACCAGAAACGAGGTCCGAGGAAATGATAGCTCAAGCTTTAGATGAATTCTCATCGTTTGTTTTGCACGAAGGGAAAGATAGATGTTTAGAAATCCTCGAAAATGACCTATGTAATGGCGATTCAGTAGGAGAACTTCAGGGTGGCAACGATGTGTTTTCTATCTATCGAGTGTCCTTCCCTGTTGATGAATATGAGTACGACTGCTATGGTAGTAGAAAATGCAATAATGCTGCTCTTCAATTATTAAAAGAATTCAATGATCGCAATCAACAAAACAAGAGAAACAACCAACACGCACTCACAACCCAAAAATTGAAACAATACATGCTTGGAATGTGCGATAGACGGAGCAAACAGAGACAAAGCAGAAAATATGCCAGCCTCGGAAATCTCATGTTTATTCTACAATTTGGCGGTCCAACACAAGGACAAGTTCGACATATTGATAACATGGTGCCAAATGTACAAATTTGTTTATATATGTCAGCGTGCTGTCCAAGTACGATCGTTTATGCCATGGATGATGGAGATGGAGCACCAGTTACTAATGGTAGATTGCTTTTGGAGTTTTGGGAAAGAAGCAACCACACTGTTCCTGAATTAGTGAAGGACGTTTTACAGAAGAAGAATGGTGTGAATCTGAAGAGCAAATGGTATACAAAATTCTTTGCATTTTGGAGCACGATCGACTCTCATCTAAATTGCTTTGGAAAGTTATACCAGCCAGTATCTTTCCAATTAGGACTGCAGACTGATCCTGGTACAACACTGATGGCGGGGGGGAATGAAGTGCATGCAGGGCCTCCTACTACGGGACCACGAATGTTCGCCTTTGCAATTGGTATTCCAGAAGAGGACGTGGGCGGCGATGATCGGTATGGAGATGAAGAAAATTTTGACGATGAAGATAATAATGGCGAAGTGCAATATTCACCAGTCATGTTGCATATAGACTTTTGTTGTCTTATGTTTAGCATACTGGATTACGAATATTCAACTTCGGAAAACGAGGAATCTGTGAGAGAAGCGAAACACTTTCTGCTATGCATACTGCTTGTGTTGATTAGAGACTATCCAACGAGAGTATATCTTCGTCAGGTTGATGATGATAGAAGTGAAGTTCGAAATTGGCTCGAAAATGTCTTGGATTCGTTGGACGACGAGAATATCATCAGCACCCTTTTGGAGGAGGCTGTCAATAGCGATACAATCTTTTACACTCCAGATATTAAAAAACGAAGGTCGAAGAAAAAGAAAAGACGCAAAGCAAAGTGAAGAAAAATACTAAATTTCAAATTCAACTGTCATCTTTTTAATCTTCAATCTACCCTTGAATTTTCTTCAGTTTTGCGGCCGTGTGAACAGCAACAAGAAAAAGAATGTAAACTTTTTTTGAGAAGCGAACCAAAGGGACGCGACGGAAAGACAGGACAACGTGAAGAAAAATACTAAATTCAACTGTATCGATACTGTATCATACGAATATCTTATTCCATAACATCTTTAATCTTCAATCTATGTACGGTACACTGTGTACGTGTGTGTACCCTTGAATTTTCTTCAGTTTTGCTACAAAATATGTGGTCCTTGTCATGTTGGGAGGTGTGTGGTGGTGTCAGGCGGTGTCAAAACCTCAAGGTCTTCTTCAACGAAAAGCTTCAAAGTTCCAGCATTTTGACGACTCACTCTCGTAAAAGACAAAGTACGAATGAAGCCAATGAGGATGGACCGAAAACGTCGAAAATAGTGTTTTTCGCTCATGAATCTTGATTGCAATCGCATCACAAGAAGCATTGCGCTTGACACCAATGTAATGAATCTACTGGATCAAATCCGATTTGAATAGGTGGTAATATATAAATCAGTTCAAAGTATACGTGATGTGTAGCCGGTAATGATCAACATTATTTTTATAAGAAGCCAGCAGCATTGCATCACAAGGATCAGATCGTTTCCCATCAATCCAAAGTGACGCGTAAATTTTAAAGTGGTTTTGTAAATTGTATGTGCATAGATAGACATTCGTTTGTCTCGCCTCCACATTCTACTTCATTTTGTCCTCCAATTGTGTCAGTTTTATTCAGTTTGACTGGTTTGGAGTTCTCATGGAGCAGTAGAACATTGTAGGATTGTATGCATTTGATTGTTTGTTAATCATAGAGACGTAGAAGGTCAGGTAAAGATCTGGGATGACTGTGGATTAGTCCGATGCATCGACTGTCGACTAAAAGACGAACCAATCGATGCTTCTTATTCTAAAAGGACAAAGTCCACTTCCATTCCAATTGATAATGAATCGAATCATAAGTCCATAACAAACAGTTGGTCGCTCCGGAGAGAAGATATTGAAGAACCAAATTGCGTTCTTGAAAGAGACCGGGGACGAGAGGTGCCAATGACTTGCGGTTGCATTCCGTTCCCGTCGGGAAAGACTTTTGAAGCAATCGGGGTCATTGGAGAACGAGGCGTTTCATCATAAGGGTCGAATCCCTCAATTGCCCAATCGTCAACTTCGGACGATTGTTCACTTTCGCTGCGGGTTCTTCTTGTAGTGTTGCCGTTGCCATTGTTAGCAGTGGAGCTCAGGGGTCTTGAACTAGTGTCTTCGTTGACGGAAGCAATGGGGGTGATCAAACTCAAAATGTCACCGTAACCAATGCCGTTTCCTCTGTGGTGCGAATCCTGACTCCCTTGTACAGGGAAAGACTGAGACTGCTCTTGATCTTGATAGGATTGATGCTGCTGAGAGACATAATGCTGCTGCAGCTGCTGCCGTTTTATCCCAGTCACGAGACGGTTAAACATGCATTGATCGCGGTATTCAGCCATGGCCATGTCCTCATGCAGCTGCAGTTCTGATTCTGTCCGGTTGATGTGATAGGATGGCATGGGGATCCCTATCGTTGAGGGGATGGGGATGCGGTTGGTCTTCTGGAAGGCCCTGTGATGACTATGCCGAGTACGACCAAGGTTCTTACGACCATAGCTTTGTTGGTCAAATAAGTCTTCTGAACCATAGAGAACTTTGGCTGGTGAAGAGGTAGAGTAGGACATAACTGGAGAGATGTGGAGCAAGCGAAGATGGAGTAGGTTGAATGTGAATGGAGGTTGATTCTTTGTGGATTCATTTGTTGTTATGGTACTTACTGTATGATTGATTAATTCATTCAGTGGTGGAGCGTCTGTTTTGAATTCAATGTTTGAAGGGAGGGAGGCCTATTGTCAACAATGCGTGGTGAAAGAGAATCAAAAACATCTGGGAACACTTATGGTTCCGCAAAGCCTCAGAATCCGAGAGATTTCATTGGGTAAAACCGTGTAAATTCAATTTGAACTTAGGGATTCTATTTTTTCTGCGTTTCTGTACTGTACGTAAAGTACAGTACGTACACCCAATTTAGGGCATTTCCTACCTTCAACCTGAACTAGTTTTAGCGATATACCATTCCCAACATGGATAACGATATCCGGATGAAACAGCTTCAAGAACTGATATGCAAATAAAACGATAAATCTCTGACACGACAACTTCTGAAAATGAATAAGTGCTTGCGACTTTCAAACTTGCGCGTAATCTGAAAAATGACCTTGTCCCAATTTTTTAGCAGTCATCATTTCTGTTGATGACCTGTTAACAAAAGTGTTGACACCCCGTTAAAAAAGTGTTGACACCCCCATCTGCTTCTTCTTCTCGGGGTGTCAGCGGTTGAGGTTGCCAGCGAGCCAAGTCAAAAATCAATCTTTCAGAACTGTCTCATCATGCCGAGCACGCGCAGCCTTTTGAGTGGTTCACAGCGTTAGTTCCAGGTCGTCGTCGCCGAAGACAGACAGAATTACGCGCCAAGAATGTTTTGAGAATTTTTCCACCACATAAAATAATTCGATCGAATTTGAAATTTGTTCCTCCTCCTACTCCTTTCTTTCGAGGAAACCAAATAACTGACTGTTGAAAGTTAGTTGAAAGAAGGTACATTCCTGCACAGCTCCCAGATTTTATATACAATACGGAATCGAATCAATCCGGTCTAGCAAAATGTCGATAGTGGAAAATGAATCCTCGCAAACAAATTCAGGAGAAACTAGCGATGCAACTATAAATGTAGCCAGTGGAAGTACTTCTGCTGCCATGAATACCGAAGAACAAAACCTCCCACAGGAACATGCATCGCTACCCAAGGTTGATCGGCAGTGGATTCTTAAAATTCTAAAGAACCACTCCTCCGATCCCCGTCTCGTACCCTACTACAATGAATTGCATGCAAAATATCCAATTCTGAAAGATAAGGCTCTCGTTGTCGCACCAATGGTCGATCAGTCAGACTTGCCATTCCGTCTCTTGTGCAGAAATTATGGGACCAACCTATGTTTCACACCCATGATAAACGCAAAAATGTTTCAAAAAAGGCCAAAATATAGAAACCAATTCTGGAGTTTTGTCAATGGAACTCCGGCAGAGGACCGGCCTCTTATCGTACAATTATGCGGGAGCGAAATGGAATCCTTACTCTATACCATTCGATACATTCAAGGTATTAAAGGCGGTGTTGATGGGTTTGATCTCAATTGTGGGTGTCCCCAAACTATTGCGAAACGCGGAAATTACGGCGCTTTCCTCTTGGAAAAGGATGGGGGTAATGTCATTGTGGATGTTGTGAAAACATTAGTAAAGGAGGTGGGGCACGAGATTCCTATTTCGGTCAAAGTTCGAATTTTACCAAGCGGGGTGGATGATAGTCTTAAACTTTACAAGAGATTGGTTGATGCTGGTGCTTCAATGTTGACCATTCATGGACGTAATCGGATGCAAAAGGCTTTGAAGACGGGCAAAGCGGATTGGGATGCCATCAAAAGGGTAGTGGAGTTGTTTGGTGATAGAATCCCCATTATTGCCAATGGGGGCATAGGAAATTTAGACGACGTTGTGGAATGTTTGCAATACACGGGAGTAGATGGGGTGATGTCCTCTGAGGCTATATTGGAATACCCCGCCCTATTCACTGATACAAATACTGAATCAGTGGGCGGGAAGAGAACCGGGCCAGGCAGATTACAACTGGGTAGAGAATACTTGAAAATATGTGAAACCTATCCTCCTGAGAAAGGAGGACAGGGAAATGGAATCAAATGCATTAGGGCTCATGTTCATAAATTCATGCACCAAGATCTCGATGGCAGAAAGGATGCCCGTCAAAAACTCGCGGTCGCGCAGGATGCTGCGAAACTGCTTGAATGTTTTGATGATATTGAAGCAACTAACAAGGCTGAAGCACATAAAGGTGAGGATGAAAAGCTCGCCTGGTATATGAGGTATCGGATTCCACGAAGATCCGAATCAAATCCAAAGCCAAAGAAAATTGCAAAGACCGAGGTGACTACTGAACCGAAAAGTAACGAAGAGCCCCCTGGTTGTACACCTGATTGTTGCTAGAATTCCGGTAAGGTTTGACAGTTTTGGTAACTTTCAAATAATTAAAAAAACATTTAGGACTTTATAGTGACAAATAAAACACTTACTTTTGAATATGATGAGTTTCTAAACAACCTTATTTCGCGTGCTGTGTTGAGATGATGAATGTATTGTTGAAACGATGAAGTACGTGTACGTGTAGTTGCATGCACTACTTTAAAAATATGTCATGTCTTAGTTACAAGTTTTTTATTTATTTTGGCAAAAGTTCAAAGTATCAAATCTTTATTTAGCTGTTATAACAACAATACAAGTACGTGTACTAAAAACTTTCTCAAGCCTTCTTAGCCTTTTTATAAGCAGGCTCGGTAGTCAAACTCCTAGCTTCCGCGGCTCTAGCGTGTCCTTCCAAGCCTTCCAATCTAGCCATGATGATGGAATCATCAACCATACCCTGGCTTGCCTTTTGATCGTCAATTCTCATCCAAGTCCTGATTCTCAAGAAATTGAATACACTTAAGCCGCCAGTATACCTTCCAGTTCCTCCAGTGGGCAGAGTATGATTTGGACCAGCGCCATAATCTCCTAATACTTCTGCGGCATGTTCACCAACAAACAATCCTCCATAATTAGCGCATTTCTTTCCAACTTCAACCGCGTCCTTGGTCTGGATCTCCAAATGTTCGGGAGCAATATCATCACTAATCTGAATACATTCATCCACATCCTTGCATAAAACAGCGAACGAAAGCTTGAAAGCCTCAGTAGCAGTACTCTTATTTGGCTCTGGCAAACTACTTAATTGATCACCAACAGCCCTCTCGATTTCATCGATTGTCACTTGGCTATTACTTAGCAAAATAGCCCTGGCAACAACATCATGTTCAGCCTGTGCAATTAAATCAGCAGCCACGACTTCTGCATTCGCAGTCTCATCGCAAATTACCAGAACCTCCGATGGTCCCGCAAGCATATCAATCCCACAATACCCCTGAACAATACTCTTTGCAGCAGTAACCCACTTATTTCCTGGTCCTACAATCGTATCACAACGCGGAATAGCTGGGCCGGCTTCACTTGCATTGTCAATTCCATAAGCCATGGTGGCAATGGCCTGCGCTCCCCCGACTTTCAAAAAGAGATCTGCTCCTGCAATGTGTGCTGCGGCGAGAGTGATGGGTGCTGGGTGGGGGGATGATAGGCAGACGGTTTTGCATCCTGCTGCTTTGGCGGTGACGGCTGTCATGATGACGGAGGAGGGGAGAGGGTATCTTCCTCCAGGAGCATAGCATCCTGCAGCTGTTTTTGGATGTGTGCGAGTGTTTTGTTAGTGTATTAAATTTCTTTCTGCACGCGAGATTAACACAAATAGAATCAATGTGGTAATTCAAACGTCTACATGGGTATCCTGGAAGGTACAAAGAACTAATCCCAGTCACAGAAAGACGCATCGTCAATTTGTAACATCCATTAGACTTACCAGAGCAAGGGCTAACAGTATGCCCAGCCTTTCCACCCGGAATATCAATCTCCATATCCTGCACGCTCTGCCTCTGAGCATTAGCAAAGGCCGAAACTCTGGCATGAATATTAACAAGGGAGTTTCTTTCTGCATCGCTCAATCCATTAAATGCAGCTTTGCATTCTTCCTTCGTTGCAACATAAGTGGTGCCGTCTTCGGGAATATCCCCCAGTCTCTTTCCTACTTCCATCAATTTTTTAGGGTCGATAGTTCCAGATGAGAGCTTTAGTTCGGAGATGATTGCTTTGGCTTGTGAAAGGGCTGTGGGATCGACGGGGTCTTTGATTTCGAGTTTCACCTGGTCCGGTGTGATGGGGGTGAGGTATTTTTCGTTGTTACTTCCATTGGCTGACATTTTTATTTTGATCTTGGATAGTTTGAATGGTTGAGAGTTTAAGGTAAATGCGACTGTAGTGATCGAATTGAAGGGCAGCAGGTATAGGAATACTAGTGATAGACGACCTGTGTGCATCTGAAGCTACATACAGTACTTTGAACTTCGTTGTGTTGTGTTTGTAGCCTTAATCTAGCTAGAAGCCTCTGTACTGTAGTCTCATCTTTCTTTCTTCTTCGTCATCACGGATCGGAGGGAGCCAGCCAGGAGACGTGGCCAGACGGACGCGCCTAAGAAGCACTTCACTGATTGTCACAAAAAAATCTCTGCCCACAAACTTGAATTGCAAGCTTTTGGCTTGCTAGCGCTACAAATGAACGCAGTATTGTCCTTAATTAGCACCTGATTATTCTGGCGGGGTTACAGCACTTTTGATGCTCGTGTATGAAAGAAATCAAGGGCAATGCGTTGCAGGAGGATAGAGGTAATCAAGGACTGTGCCTCTGAGAGCTATTTCGGTGATAGCTGTTCAGGGTGGTGCTGGAGAAACAGAACACCGATCACAATGAATCAGGTTGGCGATTGCAGATTATGACGCAAAGTTTATAAAGGTGGTGGCAGGAAATTATGGTGACCGGTTGAAGATACAGATTTTGAAGACTGGATTGATATTTAGTGAAGGTTATTGCTTTCGTAATTAAGCAGCTGAATTCTTTATCCGCCTTGGTCAAATCAAGGTCAAATACAGTAAATTAATCTTGTACTTATACACCAACTATTCTGTTCGAGTCTCCTACTGCCTGAGACTCTGTACTTGCTTCCTCCATGCTTGCTCTCCTTTCAAAAGTTTTGCAAACCGTTTAGGCAACTCTTTTCTGACTGTTACCTGAACCCCCTTTTCATTTGATAATTGAATCATTTGCTTACTTAGAGTATCAATATCGAGGGATGCCATCCTTTCCCAGTCTAAAATTTTGTAATATGGGTGGTCGAGCGTAATAGCGTTGGAACATAGATATAAACCATTTCGACGAAACCTCGGTGCCTGAAGTGCCCCAGCATACAGTGCATCTCCAACAAGTGGCCTCCGACATATCCATGCGAAGTGCCTTCTGATCTGGTGATAACGACCAGTACGTGGCTGTACTTCCACAAGCGTGAGAATTTCGTCTTTTGCATTTAGAGATTGTGCTGATTCCAGTACCCTCCAAGTTGTTATCGCGTGCTTTCCGCCAAGTGGATAATCAACAATATTCCAGTGCTTATCATCGGTAAGGGCAATTAAATCGGATGATGTTTGTACTGCTTCACAATTTTGTGGAATACCATTGACGATTGCTGTATAAGTCTTTATTACTCTTCGCTCTTCAAATTGCCTATACAGAGAATCCAAAGCCAATTTGGTCTTTGCAACAACCAACAATCCAGATGTTGGGGTGTCGAGCCTATGCACTGCCATCGGCCGCCGCAAAGCCTTACCAGGAGTCCCTTTTGCCGGTGGTGTCAAACAAAAAGGAAGAACATCGCGCACCGTCCTCCGTGAGGTGGAACCTGATCGGCTACGGCGATGCCCATACATGCTTATCCCGGCAGGTTTATCGACAATTGCCATGTGATCATCCTCGTACAGAACTGGGAGAGAGAACCTAGGTCGACTATACGTAATGAATGGATAACATCGCTTCTTTTTGAACGTCCCCATCATTACTTGTATGCCAATTATGTCTCCAGGAAAGATCTTATCACCAACCCTTCCTCTACAGCATTTCTTGGAATTGAAAGCATTTAAATGTCCAATTTTATCATCAATTGGTCCTCGGTGAATCAGTACAGATCCCTTACGACAAGCCTTTCGTGCCCGAGTTGGAGATGGATAATTGTCTGGGTCAAGTAGACAAAGTGCTTCTTGTAGAGGGATGTTATCATTTTCACTGGGAATATTATTTCTTGTGGCAGGAAACTCGTAATGACGAATTACATTGAACCCACCCTTTTGCCCCCGCGGAAGCCGATCCAACTCCTCATCTGAAGGAAAGTCTTTGCCGTTTAAAAAGGTGTCGCCAGAATGGGAAGCATCTGAGATAGGGTCCAACTGATAATCAAAAGTATCCTCTTGATAATCCTCCGCATTATCGTCATTTTCAGTAATCAGATTGCTTCGTGTTGTATAAGTAGCAGTACACGTATCAATACCACTCTCAACGCCACTCTTTTCCCTGCGGTAAATTTGACCATTCTTAGATGTTACCAATGAAAAGGCTAGAGTACACGTACTCGTACGTGCACGTGGTGTAGGAACAAATGCGTTCGAAAGCCATCTCCAATAGAAATTCCACGAAATAAGGAAGAAAATTAGGGTTTTATTTGCCAGAAGAGAGTACATCTTTGGTGCGTTCGTTGAGCGCTGAGTGTGTGTTCGTTGACCAAAGCTTGAGGCTTGAGTAGTGACATCAATCTCGAATCGTGACAACGCAACGCTTCTTGGCTGGCTGGTGCTTGGTCGGTAAAAACGGTTAATTTCAAATTTTACCCCACATCTTTTTGAAACATCCCTCAATTATTTTTATGATTTGACTATGTGTAGACTACACGTAGTCTCGCTGTAATGTATGCAGTTGTAAACTCCTTCAACCGAGGAACTATTTCTTCTTGCCAAATTTGTTTAAGAACAGAATCGCCTGCCTTTGAAGGATTACATCTGTCCTCGTCTTTGCTCGTGAAACTCCGCCGATGATTCACGCCTGCACTATAATCCCACATCATTGTTCGCACTGTATTTGTGATTGACTCTTTTGATTCAGATCTTAGGTAATTGCATAGTTTGGTGACAAGGGGTGAAGTAGTGTCTTTGACCAAAAATTCGATAACATTTGAACAGTGAAAGTCTATACCCGCGGGACAAATATCATGCATCTTTAAGGAAGGAAGCTGCGCGGAGAGTAATTGTTGAAGCATATTTGTACTGTTCTCCGAGGCGTGGAGCAAAAATGGGACATCTTTCCAAGGCACCTCTGTCGAATTTGGAAAACACTTTGTCACGATATCCTTGTCTACTTTCGATCTTTGATATCTGCCACTCCACAATGATACAAAATTGTCAATCATTCTTTTATCACAAGCCATGCCTCCATATTTTTTTCGTAGAATCATTGATCGAAGCATTAGATCACACAGTTCCAGATCGGCAGAATGAAATAAATCCTTTCCCGAAGAAGCATCAAGACTGTAAGACGCATTGGTATCTTTGCTTTTTCCATCGTCATACATATCTTTCCAAGGACATGAAGCAATTTCAAAAATGATTTTCATGAGTTTTTCAATGAGTGGAGGCGGCGCAACAAAATCCTACGAGTACACGTAGTCGTCAAAAAGAAAAGGTTGGAAATGATTTGGTAAATGGAAATGATTGCGAACCCAAAATTCTTATTTGAGTCAAACAACAAGATCCCTTCTTGCAATCTTCGTACCTTTGAATCGGCAACCATCAGCCAGCATAAAAGAGGAAAATCATGGTGAAGGAACGAATCCTCCAAGCATATGATTGGCACTCGTCTTATGAGATCCACATACGATTTATCTGCTAACTCCATCGCTAATCTAACAGAAGGCAGCGGCCTACGCCGCCTGATCGATTTTTGAAGCATAGATTTGAGCACTGGAACAGAAAATTTGCTTGGCGTTTGCACAAATAATGCCCTCGTAAAAGGGGGATCCGATGCTATTGAACTAGTAATGTGGAGCTCAACATCCTTGCGGTTTCCTCCCGATGCTGCTTTTTCCTCTTTGGATGCATGTAATATCACTGCCCCAGACCAACGCACATCAGATTCTGCTGTATTGAATTTATCAAAATCATCACCGCAAAGCCATTGCAGATGGAATTTACCATCCAACAGTGAGAGATGAAATCGTTGTTTTTCTATCTTCTTCGTCTCTCGATCATAAACTTTCTTTGAATGTTGCATCATGTGGTTGAATGCGTCAGTTTTAGTTTGCTTCTTTGATGATTGGTTTGCAGTTTCTCGTTGAGTATTATTCGTATCGTCAGTTTCCCCTACAGTTTCATTGTCCGATTGCATAGTCTCTAAACCACCAGGGCGTCGGCGTTTGCGTGAAAGATTCCCTCCGCTCACTGCTTTTGAGGACGAAGACACCAGTGTCCTTGTAGCAGTATTTTTTGTAGCATGGCCAAGATCAAGATTTTCTTTGGAAGAAGATACATGTTTGGTATCTTCTGCAGGAGAATCAGTGCGGTTGGTACCAGCAATGCACTTATCAAGGTGTATGTTGATGTTAACAAATGATATAGAAGAGTTGCAGCTGGGGCATTGGACGAAATCAGATTCTTTTCTTCTATTAATGCTTGGGGATTTCTTTCCCGACATGAGGAGAGTAAACGCATTCTTCCTTTGTGATGGTGGAGTGCATGTCACGACATTCTTTTCCTTTGTTGGACCATTGCCGTTCGCAGGACTACTATTTGCAGGACGAGAATTCATTTTGGAGGTTCTTCCGTGTACGTGGTGTGTGTGTCCTCAATGTGTTCCTGATGCAGCACCTATTCAAACGCCCTGAAACAGAAGTGAAAGGCAATAAGTAGTTACCTAATGCGATTAACTTCATAATCGGATGTGACTTCGTTGAAACATTTTTTTTCTTTCCGTGTTGTCTTTTTCGTCGTCTGTCATCCGAGGGTCGCGGAGGGTCGCGTCTCTCGTGACAGTGATTAGTGAGTAGTGAGTAGGCAAACATTTTGAATTTTTGAACACAACACACAACACTAACACTGGCAGCGCACAAACACACTTGTAACAGAATACAGAACTAACTGCACCGTACCTTGAACCTGGCACGGGAGCTCGAGGCAACGCTAATAATTCTGATGTGGTGGCACCTTCGATGCACTGTTCTCGCTTTCATCACGTTTTCGCTGGATATCCTATCCAAAGTTGATGGATTGAATGTGGGGAAAACATACCAATCTGCCAGCTTCCAAAAATCAGCATTACGGCTCATGAAGACTACATGTATAACTCTTACAATCCTTACCTGCTTTTGCAATGACGCTATCGCTTTGAATGCAGACGAACAAAGGCCTACATCTCACATATGGCAACTTCCCAATGGCGAAGTGGAACTATCAGATCCGCTGACGAGCTTTTCACGGTATAAACTAGCAAACCCAATTCTATTGGGCAGTGGTGGTGGAGGAGCCGTATTTTCAACGCATTCACTCGATGGCCAGAACAAAGATATTGCAGTCAAAATAAGTTGGGTCCGGAGTGCTTCGTCGGTCGAACGAGAGTGTAGAATACTGAAAGAGTTGGAACACAAAAATACGCGGAATGTCGAAACATGCGTGGGGGTTGAGAGGTATCCTCAAGACACCCAAAGGGCTGTGATTGCACTTGAACCAGTAGTTGATAATGCAGTTGCAAGGGTGGACAAGATCAATCAAGATGTGCAAGTTCTAGCAGTTCAATCCATCGTTCGCACATTGATTGATATGCTCGGTGCGAATGTCGTGACTACCGATGTGCAAGCTCTCATGGATAGGGAATCCGGTTCTGTTCTATTCATTGACATGACAGAGGCTCAAATAATGTCAAACCCACCATCCTTTCTGGATTTAGCATTAGCATCTTCATTCTGCGCGGAAATAGTTTCGCTTATTCCAGAAACTTTGACGGATGTTGCGTCAAAGACGTTTTTTTATGAGCTTTCGGCAGCTCATTCGCAAGGAGTCTACTTTCCAATTTCAATTTATGAAATGTTGCAGAATCAGAGTATATTATTGAATTCTGGATCGATAGAGCTCATTGAGTCTACGATCACGTCAATGAAGTAAAGCTACTGGCGATGAATCAATGCAGTAGTGCATGAAAGCAAGCGATAGCCTGATGAAAGTTCAGAAATGGGGCATTAAGACTGCCGTGAAGTTAAGCCTTCTTCCAATAGTAGGAGGAGGAGGCCTCTCTTGTTAATTATATCGCGTGGGTATTGGACAGCTTGTTGTGGATTTTGTCAAAGCTGAAAGTGATTGGACTACGAGTAGTAGTACCCATCCTCGAGGACCTAGTCGGCAAGTTTGTGTCAAGTGAGACAAGAAATGCAACTGTACCTCAAATGGATAGAGCAATATATGCTGTTGTCGAGAGTGAGTATCAATCAGTGAAAGACCTGAGAATCGAGAAAAGTTGAACGTTGAGTTTAAAGATTTGAGATTGATAATGAATGAGTAAATCGTTATTTTATCCCTTTTGTTCTACACGTACTTTGCATGGTTGGTTCACATCTTTGTTCAGTTCTTATTTCTTAACTTCTCTGTATGATAGTGGAGAGACATTGGAGTCTGGAATTCAGTTTTGTAACAGTTTGGCGCATTAGTTTTCAAAATATATCTACCTACCCGATAGGGATTAAAAGGCAATCGCGAGCGCTAAGCGTGAAGCATCGCATGCATCGACAACCGACAGGTGGAAGACCAAATACCCAAATACGAGAAGCCACCACCACCGCCACCAAACACCAAACAATAACCATCGACCAAACATTTCACTTCCTGCAACACTTCTTATAATTTAAATCATGGTACGTGCTCTGATTCTACTGTCATGTTTGGAGCTAGTTTTGGCTGGTGCAAGGGAGAAGGAAAATCAAAAATCGAAACAACGCTTTTCCAGTGATAGTATTTTTGTTTGAGGACGATGGAAGCAGATCCACTTGTTATCCATCACTCACTTCCATACAATACATGTTTACTCACCCTATCCATACGATTGCATTTGCACTTTTAAAATCAATCTAAAGCCGGCCCCACGCAGTATCCGCAACAGAACCAACAAATTCGACAAGAACGTGACCAAGAGAGGAAACGTAGCAGCTAAAAAGTCAGATGATGAAGAAGTTGAGAGAAAATTGAACCCATATATGGTTGGAATGTTTGTATTTCTTGTCGTCGGATCTAGTTTTGTTCAGGTGTTGAAACTCTTTCAGACTACTCCTGCTGTTCCCAAGGATGAGTAATTAGTTTCATGTGCTTTATTTTTAGATTAAGGCAGATGGGCAATGAGGTGTAGTTGGCAACAGCAGAAATCTATCGGAATGTTCGAAATGGAGGTGTTTTGATAGCGCATTGGAAACATTCGCATTGTGCGGACAAAATATCCAGAGGGGTGGATTAGGTGGTGTTGTGATGTAGGTAATTGAAATAGCTAGCTTTCAAAGAATAAGAAGGAAATATAATAGTAGGACTGTTATTTTTTATTAAATACAGATAGTTGCGGAGATGAAAAAAACAAAGGGGGAATGAAGATAAGATGAAACGATCGTCTTGCAGATCATTTCCAATCAGATATTTTGAATTTGTTGCTGGGCCAGAGTCCTAATTTTAGTACACATACCAGCTAGCAGTACATACAGTAGTGGTCTCAGAGAAACCGGTACAAAAATTAATTGATACGGCTATTTCACCCGCAAGGAAGAAGGGTTGGAAAATAAGTGGGGGCGAAAACATAGTCAGGCCATTTAATTTCCGTTCTGGGCGCCAAAAAACTGGTTGAAAAAAAATGGGTTAGAGTTATTTTTTATTATGGGTAATACCGTACCAACCTCTCATCTCTCATTCATCTGCCCTCTTTAAAGGAGCTCCTATCGTTCTTACCAACCGTTGGCTTTGACTGCAGCTTCATTAAATATTCAGCAACTGACTGAGCTAGAGGAGAGTCAGCCACAATGACTATAAAAACTGTGGGTCTCAAGATCCCAATTTTACCCCCCAATTCTCCACAAGCATCACAACCAATAGGTCTCAAAGTACCTCTTCACCCCCACCAGCTGCGCGCCCTCCACCGCTGTCTCCTCATTGAGTCTGATGGATCTCTATCAGGTGAATTCAATGACGGTTACGACTATAAATCCCGAGGTGGCGCTTTAGCAGATGCCGTCGGTATGGGAAAGACCGCAACGTCCATCGGGATGGTTTTGTCGGGGCAAAAAGGTAATGGTGGTGATACCCTCGTCGTTGCTCCTGGTCATTTAATACCTCAGTGGAAAAATGAGATTCACAAGTTCAGTAATGATATCCAAGTGATAGTAGGGAAGGAGGAATATGATAAAATTACAGCTCGTGCCGCAAGCGGAAAACAACGGATTGTTCTCATTAGCGTGGACAGTATTCTGAATGAAGACAAACTATGGTACAATTTTCGAAGAGTGTATTCCAAGCCAAAGGGAGGGCTGGTCAAAGTACATCCTCAACTCATGGAAGAATATAAAAAGGCTGCTCTGTTCTGCGTGAAGTCCCCCAAAGGACCTTGCTCTTACGATGGTTGGGTGTACACTGGAACCCTTCATATACCACCCAAATCACGACCCTGGCGACGAGTTATTTTTGATGAAATACAGGACTTGGTCGCTGAGGGAACAGAGAGTCAAAAGAATTTGTTGCAGCTAACTCGTTCCGCCCAGAATGTGTGGCTCCTCTCCGCCACACCCTTTCCACACGGAAACCAAAGTGTCTACGCCAATCATGAGTTATTGGGATTTTGCAGGCTTCGTATGGACGTGGAGGTTGATTACCCGTTAGCTCGAAACCACACGTTTGAAGTCATCAAGAGAAAGCTTTATATTCGGTCTCCGAGAGATGTGGCTGATCAAGCCGTAACTGCTACTAAGAAAGTGACAAAGATGACAGTTGCTGTGAACCCATCATCCTTGGAGACAAATTTCTATTCTTTGGAAGCGGCTGACATCATGCCTCAGGACCGTGGAAAAGTGTTCAGTAATGCTTATGATTCTTTGAGGCAAATGATGGTACATCCTGAAGCGAGCAAAAAGCTACGCGAACAAATCCATGGCAAGAAGAAACCAAATGACCAAAGTAAAGGTCGGAGCGCTCCTGCAGCGCCACAAGTTGGGAGGTACAATTCCGTAAACTCATTCGCAAGATCATCCCTTGCGCAGGCAAGGACCCGGTTGCGTAAAATAGACATAGAAGAATTTCCCGCAGCCCAGAAACAGTTGATTATGACGAGAGTGTCGAAAATGCTCGCAATCAAGATCAGGCAACTGAGAGCATCGCCGAGGCATCACAACCCCTTTCAAAATGTGAACAGTACGATTGTATCTGTCGTACCTATGGAAACAGATGAAGCAACAGCTATTCATGAATACTACTGTAGGTGCTCGTCCCTAGGTTCAGCAAAATGTATGGCGAATTTTGACGCCGCGTTCCGTATTCTCAACCCCGAGACATCCAATTCTGAGTTTATCTCAGGAATAAACGCAACTTCCCGGATCATCCAATATTTTCAAAATGAGCTGGCCCAGGATAAACTCGTAGGCGCTTATCAGGTGAATGCCTTGGAACATTATATCCAAGTTACAGATCACACTTATACTATGAGGCTGAAAGCCATTGGGGAGCTTGGGGTGGAGAGAAGTACTTTACAAAAACGGATCGGATCCCTCTCCGCCACTGTCACCGCGAATTCGCTACAGCCAAAAGAGGAAGAGTCAAAAGAGGATAAACTTGCTGCTGCCCATGGGTCGAAAACAGCAGCACTGATTCTACATTTGAGTAAGATCCAAGAGAGTGGTGAAAGAGGCATTGTATTCTCATACTGGCATGATACTCTCAGCTTAGTTTGGCGCAGCCTTAAAAAATACAATCTTAGATCATCATTTTGCAACGGTGACAGTCGCGCGATGTCTAAGGCTATTAATGACTTTACGAGTGGATCGACATCCATCCTTTTGTTATCATCGCAGGCAAAGGCATCTGGAGCTAATCTTCAATGCGCTTCCCACGTGGTTCTTCTGGACCCAACCGGGTCTTCCGCTGAACATGGTGCAGCACTGGAGCAACAAGCTATAGGCCGTGCTGTTAGGATGGGCCAGGAGAAAGCGGTTACAGTAACCCGATTTTGTGTGATGGGAACGATTGAAGAGGGCCTGTTTGAACAAATAGATGATGCAGCTACCAAACTTGAAAAAAGGTCAAATGATTCGAGTTATGTGTGTGAAGATGCGTGGAAAGAATTGAAGAGCGAGCCTGCTGTAGAAGAGGAAGATGATGACGTCTTGGTAACTGAAGCTATCACTTCTTTAGAGCGGGTTGCACGTATCATTGCTATTGCAAAGGAGCAGGGTGAAGTTATTGAGATTTTAGATGATGATGACGACGACGACGACGGTAATAATGAGAGTAGTTCGCCGAAGTCTGAGACTTCAACTTCAACTGACACTTCTAGAATCAGCACAAACATCTCTGTGAAGAAAGAGGTTGCAGTTTCAACGTCACACACTAACTGCACTACTATAAGTAAAGATCTTCTCTCTGAAAAAAATGCAAATCCCTGTGATGGAGAAGGTTCGAGAAAGCGAACGGTCGCCCCTGCTGAAGAAAACAGTTCAGCGGAGAAAAGACCCAAGAATGCTGACATACTTACGATAGCTCCACCTGAAGATCAATTGACCGTTCCTACGCCAACTAAAGCAAGTCACATCAGCAGCAGAGTGGTTTCTCCGCCTCATCTCACACAAATGCCCCGAGACACAGAAGGCAGTGAAACTTATGAAATCTAATAGCCAAACAGATAGCACCTTGAGTAGATTTCTCCATGGTTCAGCACTTGCACGATAATGTAGGAACTTCCAGCTTTATGGAGAAAGTTGTGACAGAGGTTGGTTTTACTGCAGCCCACGCAGCTAGGTTTCAACTGATGTTGACTGGGTCGATTCTGTTTCGTTAGAAACGAACTAATCACCAATGCGAAAAGGGAGCTCTATAGACGCAATTCTCAATTATAGAAAGAGTTTTAATCCTCACTTGTGATGTTATTCATCCACACTAATAGCAACACTTATCTAGTGCTCGAGCATGATATTGATGTTTCCTACTTCCGCGCATTCAGTATTACAACTACACGTATGTGTACTGCAAAAATGTTGTGAGAATGATGGAAACAGAAATATTGAGTAAAGAAGTCGTGATGCCATCACTCGTTGTATTGAAGAGTTGATGCGGTATACAGCTCATTGCAGCATTTTTCAATAGCAAACAATTTATATTTGTGTGATCTACTCGTATAAATTCCTAAAGTTCAGCACCAGGAGTAGCCGAGGATTCGATGTACGCTACCTCTTCAATAGCCGCAGAAATATCAGTCACGGCCGCCGTGTGAAGGTTTTTAATGGTTTGCCATTCTCTATCTGGCACATCTCCCTGATCATTGAGCACAATCTTACCGACATCGTTGAGACGGTTTATTTCTTTTTGAAGAAATTGAATCTGCTCCTTGTTTGGAATTCCGTACGAATCGGCCGTGTCATCATCAAAGATTGCTTCAAGTTCACCATCTTCATCCTCATAAATTTCGAACCAGATCCCTTCGTCATAAAATACCCATCGGTGAGGATATCCCTCGACAAAACCAAAATCTTTCAAGATTTCAGGTGTCCCCCAATAGGCATCGATACCATAACAGTCCACGCATTTGTCATAAGTCGCGAATATTTCTTCACCGGCCTTGATATCTCTTGCTGCTCTTACTTTGAATCCTTCTTTATCATACATGGAATCATTCTCCGTATTTATCCTTCCATTATCATGATTCACCCTGGCAGTTATTTTAAATTTGGATGAATTTGTGAATTTGTTTAAATTTGACAGGCGGACATACGTATGTATTGATGAGAACGAGTTGGAGGTTGGAGGGTAAATTTGGTATTTGACATTGGAACACTTACATATCCCAGATTGGTATCAGAGCAGTATCAAAACATCTTTGCACCGTCATTTCAACAATGTGCTCCTCAAAGGGATCATCTTTGATGCAATTTCTTTGCTTGAAGTTCCAATCAATCCAGTCAACGATTGGGCTTCCAGGAATTGCAATCTTTCTGAGAGTATCCTTTCCTGCTTGAGACCAGTTGGCTGGGAGCTGCCCAGATTTTTGAGTCTTCAAATAGGCAATATAGGGCGCGAACTCGGATGATTCTCCAAGTTTCATTTCTTCCATGAGTTTATGTGCCAGCTTGCACAAGTTATTGTAATAAGGTCCAGTTGCATCTTCCAACTCGTCTAAATCCATATTTTCAGCCTCGTCAAACACCTGAATATAGCATTCGTGAGGAATATTGAAGAGGGTTTCTTTTGCGCTTATATCAGATGTAGCAAAAACACCCATATATCCCATTTGATGTTTTCTAATCTCTAGCTTTTCGGAAAAACTGCCACCTTTGGAGCGAACCCATGAGATGATATCAGACTGAGTGGCGTGTGATGTCGCTGTTACAATTGACAAAATGGCTGTTGCAAAGCTTGACGACAAAATATTCATTATTGGTACGGAATCTTCAGAAAGGGCTAAACTAGAAAGTTAATCGATTAGCAAGATATTGGCAATGTGCAAGAGCATTTGCTAGTACAAGTAGTAGTATTAGCATTCTAGCACCAGTCAGCATAGACTAGACACTACTAGCTAGTAGACTACTGTATCAAATACTAGCATTTTTTGCAGGTAGCTGGATCATAGGGGTGATAGAGCACCCCCCAGCTGACCTCGCTGAAAAATTCGATCTACAGTACAGTAAACTCAGCTGCAAGCCAGAATTGCGGGGCTGTAATCATTCTGGATTACAACCTCAGCAATCCTGGCTGTAAAGCAGAAAGATCGGGCTTGTCAACCAGAAACTTCTGGGTGTAACCCAGAAGTTACTTTGGTCGTAAGCCACAGTTTAGGACGAATTTCGATAGCGTACACCACGTAGTGGTATGGTGGTGAAGAGTTCTGATGCCGTAGCGTCACCAAAATGCTCGATTCTTTGAGAGAATCAATCGCATTGCTCATTTCTTTTGAAGCTTTGTTTTTTTTCACCATTCGGTAAAATCCTCTCTCGCTCGAGGCTCAACACAACCTTCTCGCTTTCGCAAGCAAACCCTCCTCTCCCATCCCCAGGCTTGCGAGGCGTTGTTGTGACACGGATATAGCTATTTTAGCCATCCCGAGACACTAAGTTTGTGCCGCTCCGCGCACGACAATCCACCAACAACGTATGATAGAAGTCTTTCGAAGAGCCTGCGGGCAAGTCCCTTTGCCCCCCCCCTTTCCCTCTCTCTAATCTAGTAGGTCAGCGCCTACTCTGAGAACCGAGAGGAAGCGCCCGAGGGAATGGAAGCAATCCAGACCGACCAACACGGAAGGATTCATTCCCGTTGAATTCGCATTCCTTCCATATTTTAGTTTTCCGAATCTAACGGTTATTTTTTTAATAATGCAACGGTAAATCTTGTCGCATTTTCGCGGCTCATCGCTCCACCACATCACCACTCCACACACCACTTTCAATTCATCGTTTTATTATTATTTCATCATCAACACTTTAAATAAAGAAGTAATAATTTACTTTTTCCAAATAGAACAGCTATGCTATTCCAAGTCATGCAATTATTTCTTCTAGCCTCATTCGCCTCGAACTGTTGCTTTGCATTTACGCCATCGTCCACTAGAGGACGCACATTCTCCCCACCGACCGCCCTTCGATCGGATCCATCTGATTATGAAAAAAAGAATGCAGCCGTCAGTGTCTTATCAAATTTTATGCAAGAAGAAGATCAAGATGCTTCCGACCCCTTTGGAAGCATCGATTTCAATGCCACTAAATTTCAAAAAGTGCCCATTGAAACTTTGGCCGCAGTCTTGGACTATGAACTTACGGATAAAGAGTGGTTTGTCACTGGCAACGTAAACCCGATTTATTTTTCCGATAACTTTGAGTTCCAAGACCCAGACGTTAAACTCTCTGGCATCGAGAACTATGCAAGAGGAGTATACAAACTGTTTGACCAAGGTACTTCCCGTGCTGAAATTATCTCCACTTTCGCCAATGAAGATTTAGACAACACCATTACTGTGACATGGCGTCTCTCGGGTAAAGTGAATATTGGACCTGGGGGTGGATTGACAATCAAACCCTATATATGTTCTACAAACTTCAAAGTTAATGAGGAATCTGGTCTGATTGATCTGCAAGAGGACGAATTTGATATCCCACAGTGGGACATCTTGTTGTCAAGCTTATTTCCATTCCTGATCGGAAAGGTGACCTCTCCACCAGCACCACCAGTTGAGAGACAAGATATTCCAGTAATGCCTAATATCGGAAAGACATTGGGGAATAATGGAAACAATGCTAGCTTAATGGATTCCATCATGGGAATGTTCAAATAATTGATTTCCTCGCCCCGTAGAATTTGCTACAACAGGCATGAGTCAGTCGAGTCAGTATCATTATGATTAGATTTACAGGTACGTGGTGTACCTGGTATACGAATTGTGTTGGAAATGATGAATGAAGCAGAGACTATCAGAAAAGATAATTCACATCCTAATTTAGTAACATGTAAAAATGAAATTACACCCATCAAGACCAATAACCAACCAACATCTTGACCCTCTTCTCGCCACGAATAATAAGGTTGTCAAGGTCTACTTCGTCGTCGTCGCCGTTGGGGTCCCACCGCAAATCTTATCATAATCAATGGTTTGCATATATGATGAAATAGAGCCATAGACTTTATTCACGCTGACAGAAACAAAATCAAGCACAGGAGCAAAATGATGAAACATTCCATATCGCTCTTTTTTCAATTGCAATACTTTCATCTCCTCGAATTCCTTCTGTTTTTCAGGAGCATAGAGCGCAGGATAATTATCAGACTCAGGGCCAGTAGATTCATTGGTGAAGGAAAAGTTTGCGGATGAATTGCAGGATTCGCTAAAGGCGGTAGAATCCGCGTCGCCTCCTGGCACGCTTTCGTCTTCTTTCAATGTGTCCAGGTTAAACGATCTATGGGAATAGGAATCGTCCGATCCTTGGAATTCTGTCATACCAAGGGAGAGATCGTCGATGGTACTGACTTTTGGCTTGTCGGTTGAGAAGGATCTGCTCCCGGAGGGGTGTGCGCGATCGAGGGAACTTTTTTCATGGATTTGGTCCATGTTCAAAACGACTGCTTTGTTATTTGGCACCTTGGTTTGCATTTTGTAGGTTTCTGAATCGGGTACGTGTACGTGTGCTTTGATGGCAGCCGAAGATTTCTTTTTATTAGTGAAGGGGAACTTCATGGTGAATGATTTTGTATCAGAGTCTGGTGATGAAAACGGAGTGAATCTGAATCAATCGTGAGAAGTTCTTGTTTGATACTTTTTTATTACGTGTAGGAAAATGTGAGTGATCAGTTGGAAGTTGAAAATCAAATTTTCCTTGGTTGGGGAGCTATTTTCGTTTTATCGAGAAAGCGTGTTTTGCCGAGCCGAGAGCCGAGCCGAGCCGACCCTTTAGTTGTTGCTGCGAGTACTATTGGAATCTCACTAGTCACAACCACTACAACCACTACATTACATTACACGTCGGCCCAAGTCCAAGACTATGGCCACAACAGAAAACACCGGGATCAGTGTGACTACTGAAGATGAGTTCAAGTCAAAGTGAGTGGTATCATTGTTAATTTAATGGTTGAAATATTCGTTTGATGCGAACTTTCTAGAGTCGCAATGCGCAATACTATACTGCACAAATTTGCAGCTCTACAATTTAATGAAGAAACTACTAACCTCGCCATTGAACCTTACTTGCATCAATATTCAAGATTGGTTGCCGATGTGTTTGGAAAGGAGAACAAGGGAAGAGTCCCCATGGACAAAGTGATGATGCTCATATGGCAGTTTCGCGATGATCCCAGCGTCGTTAATTTCATGAGCATGTTTGTGACCAAGTTTTCTGGAAGACGAGACGTATTCGACGGTATAGAATTCTACCTCCCGCAATTGGCCCACATGATTATCCACCTCGAGGCCAATTGGGACGATGCCATCCTCGAAAGATTCGCTCTCATTATCGCCCAGCATTCTCTGCACTTTGCTCTTCAACTCAATTGGATTTTACAGGGGGCGATCGAGGACTATCAGCCGGAAATGCCGAATGGAGAGCAGAATTCTAATTTTAATGCGTTGTATTATACGCGATGCGTCAAGCTGCTGTTGAATATCGAGCGGTGTGTCGTGTACGGGACGCCGCGGAAACATGAACTTCAGAGGCTATACGAAAAGGGCCAGATCACGAAGAGTGAGTACGATGTTATGGAACAGGCTGATAGGAGGTTTAATGCGGAGCAACTTACTATTACTCAGAAGGAGTTGCTTCAGGCTGGAACTTTTGGGGGGGATCTGCTGTACAAGCGCCTAGTTCGTAGATCATGTTGTACTCAAAAGAATTGGAAGACTCGCTACTTTGCAGTTTCGGAGAGGATGCTTTTATGTTACAATGTTCACCCGTCAGAAGGGGGGACACTCATTCGCGCAATGCCATTGGAAGGAGCTGTCATCATGGAGACACCAGGTTCGGATGCAAAGTATGACTTCATGTTTGAAGTCCATAACTTGAATTACTTTTTCAGGATGAGAGCCGCAAACGAGGAAGAGCTAAAGATTTGGATCCAAGTGCTGGAAGAAGAGCGGGATTCATTTACATTGTATCCATTCAATAATAATGATAAGGGTGATGCTGACTCTGAGATGGGCGTCTACCATCAACAATCACAGTTTATGATGGATCTCACCCCTGCTCAAAAGGCAAGGTATATCTTCTTCAAAAATCAGAGGGACTTTACGAGGCATTTGACAAATATTGCTGAAAATCTGAGGTTTGAAGAGAGGGATTTACGGAAAGTGTTGGCACCCGAAATGGTGCAGAAAATGGACATCCCATCTTGTACTTATGTTCCCTTGTGCAATAGTTCCGATGTATGGAGAAGAGTCCACAGTCCCGTTGCGAAGGAGACGCGTGTATTCAACACAAATGAGAGGTGCCCAGTTGTCATGTATTTCTTAACGAGGAGGGGCGAAAGAATGCATCATCATCGGGGTGGGATGAAGGACGTGCATCTCGATGTTGCTGAATATTTGCACCTACAATACGAAATTCCTGAAAAAGCTATGGCGTCTATTGAAGAAGAAGAAGTCAGCCCTCCTTTCGAAATTGTGGACGAAGAGGGCCGAGAACGGGTGCTTGTGAATGGCGGTGGTTCCGGAGAAGACCAACTGAAATCCTTCTTGTGGAAGGATGAAGCTTTTTTTGAAAGGCAAATAAAGACTCCTGAATCCCCCGAGAGGGCCGGTATGGATGTCAATATTTTGAAAGAATCTCCGTCTTTCGATAAGAGCAAAAGAGGTAATGATCTACTTCGTAGCTTTATGAAAGAAAATGTTGTCGGTATTCCCTCCAAGATCAAGGCAAGACTTCCTCATAAACGAATGAAAAAGTTGAGCCAACTGCCTGTTTCCCATGTTCCTATATTGGAAAATCGCACTGGTGTTGAAGATGACGATGATCATTCATGGCTCTCCGGACAAAATAGCGGATCCATACTTGCAGATGGTGAAGTTCGTCAAAAGACTGAAATTGACGGTGTCGACGAGGAGAGCATCAGACGAGCTACTGCATTCATTTGCAAGGGCGAAAACTGGACCAAAAAGAGTGAAAGGATGTTGACTGATGCCTTGAACGAAAAACTTATTGACAAAGAAGCTAGCACGGAAGTCTGTGGTGTGATGATCAAATCCAATGATGATCTCCGTCAAGAAGTGTTTGTCATGCAGATGATCCATTTTTATCAGTCGGTCTTTGCAAAAGCATCGCTGCCAATTTGGCTGAAGACATACCGTATTCTAAGCACTTCCAAGGATACAGGTATGATTGAATTCCTCATTGATTCAACCTCTATCGACTCATTGAAGAAGTCAGAAATGTTCCCACAAAGTGGAAGCTTGAGAGAATATTTTGAAATGATATACGGTGCTCCCAATACTAGGTCATTTAAGGCCGCTCAGAGAAATTTCATGTTGAGTTTAGTTGGTTACTCCTTGGTTTCCTATCTGTTAGGTCTCAAGGATCGTCACAATGGAAATATTATGATTGACGTAAGAGGAAGGTTGATTTTCATCGACTTTGGATTCGCCATGGGAATGGCGCCCGGTCATGAGTTTAGCTTTGAGAGGCCTCCATTCAAATTGACACAAGACTACATTGATATAATGGATGGACCAGACTCGGCCTGCTTCACCGAATTTAAACGCCTATTTGTAGCTGGTTTTGAAGCTGCAAGAGCAAATTCTCAGATCGCTCTTGGATTAGTTGAAATTATGATGTACAAGTCAAACTATCCGTGCTTTTCTGGTCCTCGATATGGTGGAAATAGCGGCCTCGTCAATTTCCAAAACCGTCTCATGCTCAGAACTCCTGACAAGGACGTTGCGAAGAAAGCTTTGGCATTAGTTGAAGCGTCGATGAATAGCTGCGGGACGTGGGCATACGATAGGTTCCAACTCTACTCGAATGGTTACGCTATGTAGTCATAAATTTGAACATAATAGAGCCACCACGCTTTCTTAAATTAATAGAGAGGATTTTTGACATCCTGCTTGGTATTCCATTTGTTTTTCTATTTCGTTTCCATGATGACACTTGTATTTTGAATGACTGTCTGAATACCACTCTTGGAAATGATTGAAATGTCCATGCCTATGAAAAGAGGATACTGTAATACTACACGTAGTGTGGGCAAACGAAAATCATGATTGATCAGTGCCGGTAAGAGGTGTTTTTTCTGCCATCGAGATGTTTGATAAAAGGTCCATCTTTCATATTGTACAGATATTGGTAAATGTAAGAACAATCTTTTCCTTTGATTCCCGCTGTTGCATACATCATTGGACCTTCGGGGAAACGACCAATTGGTCCAATGTCTGCGAAGAGTTTTTCATAATATGCCTTCGTGGTGAAGTGGTCAGACAGTTATCCCACCACGGGTCCACAAGTGTTGGGGTGGGTATCTTCCTTCCCTACAGTGGTTGGCTTACGTATAATAACTCTCATAATTCACGCTTGTAGACAGGTTAGGTTGTCCCAACTCACGACTCCCGAACATCTCTACTAGAAATGGAAGGTTAAAACCCGTTATAATAACGTTTCGTTCCGATTTGTTTTTTGTTTGTGTCTGGTCGCGCACTTTTGGCGAGCATGCGACATGCGTGATGAGTGAGTAAAAGTGATGATAATACGGTACGTATGATGAGTGAGTGATGAGACTGTGATGAGACTGTGATGAGACTGTGATGAGACTGTGAGACTGTGATGAGTGATGAATGCCAAACGATTAGGATATGCAACACAATTCAACTCAATGAGCAGGGAAGAAGTAAACACCATCAAAGCTACGCCAATAGAGCAGGGAACTTCAATGTCGTCCGACTGTAAAAAATGTATGAGCAACTTATTATCAACACTTCACTCAATCAAATCAAAACCGAAGGCACTTTTCCAGTCGATGGGCGTTGATGTCTCCTCTTACGTACAGAATTCTACAGGAGTATTAGTACGCATACCACAGCCAACTTCTATTGTACAAACCAGTAATCCCGACAATACACGATTATCACTCAAAGAAGAAGAAGGATTCGGTGGTGCTCCCATCGTATCCAAAACTAATAACAGCGAAGTCCCTAACCATAGCAATAGCAGCAACAATAATGACAGTATGATGAGAAAGCTAAAGAAAAGGTTCACACAGACTCTGCAGAAGATGCCTTCTACGTCATCGCAACCACTGCCTGTCGCAACCAGTGCCATCACAAAACCGGGTATAGAACTACAAATTACATGTAAAAAATGTGGAAATGATGGACCGGAAGGGGGAGCAAGGGCATATGTAAAAGGACCTTATCCTCTTTCTATAGTACTTTGCTCGAACCGCTTATCTAGAAAAGAAGAAATTGACGAGGTTTTAGTTCATGAGCTGATGCATGTTTACGATGTGCACTACCGAAATTGGGATTTGACAAATTGTTATACCCTGGCAAAGAGTGAGGTGAGAGCAGCGAGGGAGGCCGAATGCGCAGACGCCTCCCTGAGCTTTACCAAACGATATTGCGCAAAAGAAAAGGCACGGGTAGCCACAAAGAACATGTTTCCGGATCTTGGTAATAAATGTGTCGCTGCTGTGTTCGAAGAAGCAATGGCGGATAAAGCTCCATTTTTTGACAAAGAGAGGAGTCAATCGGATGAAAATACTGCGGGGAGATCATTTCAAAGCACATATCCCAGTGACAGCCGGACATCATCGAACCGGAGCTAGCAATTTTGGGAGTGATTTTTGTATGAGTACGATATATTTTCGACTCCGCATGTACCTACCTGCCTCTTTTTGTTCACCAGCTATTTGTATGGAGGCGATTCATTTCGACCCTACTTATCAGGTGACAAATGCAAGTTGTCGAATAAGGTTTATATCATGCGGTCAAAGAACAAGTTCAGCATGTTAATTCCATGGAATTTGGTCAAAGGGATGACGACCAAGGCGATATCACGTCGGCTGTATCAGAAGTACGAGTAGATGAATGGTGATTCTCCATTCTACGCTTTTTAAAATCTAAATGCCTACACGTACACGTAATTGTCTAAAATATTGCAAACCTAAATTGGAATAAAAAGGTGATGAAGTTCAACAATCTACAATTCGTTGGATCTCGTCGTTCTTGGCAAGACCACCTTTCTCTTTTTAACCTCTGGTCTATCCTCAAACTCATCTTCGTCATCATCATCTTCATCCTCTGGCACCACAAATTGGTCTTCCCAATCTCTTTGAGGAATCATGTGTTGTTTTCCAAACTCGTCTTCAATTGCTAATCTTCCATGAGCTGCTTCATCGTGTTCCTTATAATGATACTCCACTCTCCTCTTTGGCGGCTTGGCGCATCGAAAGCCAACATTACCGGTTGAGGTCGTACCATGCAAGGTAGCTCGTGCACCCAAAGTTGCAGCATGATTAAATCTTCCGTCCAAGCTGTCAACATAAGACCCTCCCTTAACAATTCTCGCCTTATGCTTTCCACCTCTCATCCACTCCCACACATTTCCAGTCATGTCATAAAAGCCATAAGCATTAGGTGGATAAGTTCGAACAGGCGAAGTACCCCTCCACCCATCTTCTGCAAGATTATTCCACGGAAACTCCCCCCGTCCCCACAAATTAGCATAGTTCTTTGCAACATCCACATCATCATCCTCTCCCCAACTGTATAAAGTCCTATTGTTCGGTCCATAATGCCCAGCCCTAGCCGCAGCCTCAAACTCTCTCTCCCCCGGCAACCTCTTCCCGACCCACTTACAATACTCTGCCGCATCCCTATGCGACACATGAACAACAGGATGATTCTCTCTAAACTTATAACTACTCCCTGGTCCCTCCGGTTCGCGCCAATATGCCCCATCGACGGCAACCCAGTGCTCCGCCTCCGGATCCGCATCGTGCAAATGAAGCTCATCGGCATTCGGCACGAAGCTCGAGAGGACGAAGCTCCATCCGAAATTCTCTGCTTCGGTTTTGTAATAGATGGACCTTATGAAGATCCCGAATTCCTTATTGGTAACGAGGGCCTCATCCAGAAAGAATGGGTCGACGTGTACGACTTTGGGGGGAGTTGCTCCGCCGTCCAATTCGTGCACATCATGGTATCCGAATGGTTTCGGTCCGTCGGGGTTTACTTGCCCATGCCGCTCTTTCATAATCTCCTCCCGCGTTTTAGGCATGTCATTACTGGAACTGTGCTGATGATGCAAGAGGAGATCCTTTTCCTCAATTTCTTTATGGGTGGTGTCGAAGCTTGTTCCGAAGATGTATTTGATGCCGTTGGGTTGGTCGTGGGTGATGCGGTGTGTTTCGTTGGTGGCTCCCATGTAGATCATGCGGGGATAGTCTTCCTCGTTGGGGTCTGGATGGGGGTCAAGGGCGGATCCTAATTCGACAGAGTCGTGCTTCTTCTTGGCTGATGCACTAGTGATGACACTACATGATATCAGTACTAAAGTCAAGAACGTTCTCTTCAAGATTACCATCATTTTTTGTTAGAAAAGTCAGGCGATGTCAATCCGGAATCAAATGTATCAATTCTGTACACGTAGTCTCGTTGCGTATTTTCAACTATTATTGTATTGTGTTTGAACAAACAACGTACAGTACAGGGTGTTGTTTCATTGGTTTATTTACAGGTATTGTCTTCATCATTGATTGGTGCTATTGATTGGTAGTTGGTTTTTGTTTGTGAGAAAAATGACAATTAATTATAAAAACGAAACCCAACAAGATGAGGATATAATTTCAATTCCGTTCGCCTCACATTTCTAATTTACACGTCGTGCGTGCGTGCCTGACTTGTACAGTACTCGTACATTCTCTGTGTTTACCAAGAGGATCTGCTAAATCTAATAATTACCCAAGCCAGACATTTTTATAGTCACTTCTTTTGCATTCTCCCACGGCACTGGTTTTAATGACATGTATTGTGCATTGCATCGGCTTTCACAGCCTATTGCAGTCTTGTTGTTGTTCACACCATTAGTACGTGTACTTTCTCTCTCCACCATTAGTACGTATAATTTCTCTATCGCTCAAACTGCAATGCAAAAGACATGCCAGGGCTGCATTCAGCCTACCACTTGTCTCTTTCATACACCAATGTATACCATCATAATGAAACAGATACAGAACGAACTGAAGATGTGATTTATCCTTAACTCAGTCTCTCTACATCGCTGAATTATTTTCTAGTGTACACTACGCGTACCGTATCTTGCTTTGGAAAACTATGATACCTGTATCGACTGATTGATTCCTGCCGAAATCGGATGGATCGCACATACTTCTTGTCATCTATACATGTACCACCTCATAATTTCGTAGAAAGAGGAATACTAAAAGAGCACAGCAATACAGAGCGGCATGAATAAATAAAGCTGCAATTGTACCAAACAGCAAATCAGACAACAAGAGAATTACTTATCCAGTGGCCTGTAGGATAATGAGTACAGTACAGGACATGAGATTTATTGGTATCAAACTACACTATGCTATTTGATGTTGTAAGAATCTGTATCAACACTTACCAAACTACCGATATAAAAGGTAGAGTCCAAGGTGATGATCATATGACACTCTTTATCTTCACGTTCTTCCTCTTTGTCTTTCTGACCAGATGAGCTCCTAGTATTGCTATCAAAACCAAATCTCAAGAGTTTGACACAGAGAAAGTATGTTGCAGTAGTGAATGTAATACCAACAATGGCGTGGAGCAGGTACATCATCTTATCTTCTAGAATGTTTGCCATAGATGTGGCATCTCCGTGAGCTACCAAATTGGTTATTAGTTGGAGAAATCCAAAAGTCGCGA
>Ga0115005_10000467_pt1 | contig 30945 bp, 28 predicted proteins | sample ArcOceMetagenome_FD_87163 | JGI IMG/M metagenome (GOLD analysis project Ga0115005, IMG submission 87163) | Marine eukaryotic phytoplankton communities from Arctic Ocean - Arctic Ocean - Greenland ARC118M Metagenome | ecosystem: Environmental > Aquatic > Marine > Oceanic | place: Arctic Ocean...
ACAAATGCTATCTATCAAATTTGAATTTGAAAGACTGGTCACTCCCGAAGATGCTGCAAATGAGCGATTTGATAAAATAGATTATATCGAAAATAAATATGTGAATATTCTAAAGTTTGAAGATTATCATTTTCAAAAAGTGAATTAATGCAGTTGTTTTTTTACAGTTATACTTCATCCTCGATCCTTCTCTTATTGGGAGAGGGAGGCCGCTTCGCAAGATTTTTCTTACGAAAACATCTTTTTGACGAATACTGTTCGTTCCCAAATGGGAGTACAAAACCAAGATTAAGAAAATCTTTTTCATAGAAAAAATTTAGAGCAGCAGCCTCCCTCTCCCAACAGGAGAAGGATCGAGAATGAGGTCATAATTATAAAAAAAGTCTATAACTTGTTTGAAGTTGTAGACTTTTTTTTAGGTTAAAATCGTTGATTATTAATTGAATATAAAATAATTAAAAATGAAATTCAATCTCAAAACCAAATTTATTTTTTCCGTAGGAGTATTGTTATTTTTAAGTTGTCAAACTGAAACAGATTCAGCTAAAAAATCTCCACCTCTAAAAAAGGAGACTCCCAAATCCACTTTTGTCCAACAAAAAACACCACCCAATTTAAAATACGAATGGCAATCAAATTTCAATTCAGCAACTTCCATCATTAATCAAATTTCAACTCCAACAGATTTTAAAAGAATAAAAACTACCCGCAATTCCTTTCAGCAATGGCTTCAATTTTTGCCACTTTTTCCCGCAGGTCAAAAAGTGAAAACGTATGATGGTTCCTTAAAGTGGAATCAACAAGTTCACGCTCGAGTGGTCGATATTGATGTGGGAAAAAGAGATTTGCAACAATGTGCAGATGCGGTGATGCGCTTACGATCTGAGTTTTTATTTGGAAAAAAGGAATACGATAAAATCCATTTCAATTATACCAATGGAACAAAAGTTTCTTTTGATGATTGGCGAAAAGGAAGAAAACCACAAGTCAAAGGTAATAAGGTAACCTTTTCGAATGGTGGAAAAAAGGATAATTCCTATGCTAGTTTTAAAAAATATTTGATCCAAATTTTCTCCTATGCAGGAACTGCTTCTTTGGAAAAAGAAATGAAATCCATTCCGTTAAAAGATATGCAGATCGGAGATGTATTTATTCAAGGTGGTCATCCAGGGCATGCCATAATAATTGTCGATATGGCTGAGGATACAAATGGAAAAAAGTTATATTTGTTGGCGCAAAGTTATATGCCTGCACAAAATATACACATCCTTAAGAATCCAACGAATAAAAAATGGAGTCCTTGGTATGAATTGATTCCAAATCAAAATATTCATACACCTGAGTGGGATTTTTCTTCGGAAGATTTAAAAAGGTTTGTAGATTAGATTTTTTTTTTGATTTTGTGCTTCTTTTGGAAAAAGTTTTAGGAAACTGGTTTGTCAGTAAATCTGATAAACAATTCAACCAATAAACATACAATAAACATGATGACTCCCGAGCGGACAGCAAAATTTAAAAGAGTAGCGAGCAAACGACAAGCTAACCTTACCGTAGTTTTAGAAAATGTTCATGATTTACATAATATTGGAGCTGTTATGCGAACCTGCGATTCAGTTGGAATCCAAGAAATTTTTATTTTAAATACCGAGTCGCATTTGACGGAAGAAAGAATTCACTTGGCTGCTAAGTCATCTTCTGGAGCACGTAAATGGGTGGATGTGAATTTTTATACTAAGCCAAAACCATGCTTCGAACACCTTCGGAAAAAATATGAATTTGTATTTTGCACGCACATGGCGGAAGATAGCAAATCACTTTATAATTTAGATTTGACTGCTTCAGTTGCTTTACTTTTTGGCAATGAGCATGCAGGCGTGACCGATGAAACATTGGAACTTTGCGATGGAAATTTTTTAATTCCACAAGTCGGAATGGTTCAGAGTTTAAATATTTCGGTAGCTTGTGCGGTCTCCATTTATGAGGCAAAACGTCAACGGTTGGCTAACGGGTTTTATGAAGATAATCCGACGATGACTAAAGAAGAGCAAGAAGCATTATATGATACTTATGCTCGACGACATGAGTTGAAGATTAAAAATAAATTTGCTCCGAGGTTGAATGATTAAATGATTATCCCGTAGAGACCGGTACGCCTTGTCTCTTACCAAATTGTTCCGAAGCAGGAGCTTCGGAGATACAAACCTAAGAAACAAGGCATACCTTGTCTCTACAGCAAAACGAAAAAATGGCATTTCCCCACTTTAAACAGCTTGACAGAATGGATTGTGGCCCAACATGCCTTCGCATGATTGCGGAGTTTTATGGGAAATCCTATAGCTTGCAATATTTGCGGGAGCATTGTTATTTGGATCGGGAAGGAGTTTCCTTGGAAGGAATTTGCGAAGGGGCGGAACATATTGGAATGAATAATTTCGCAGCTATGTTGCCTTTTAAATCTGATGATGATGAAGGTGGCGGATTAGTCGATGCACCACTTCCTGCAGTCGTTCATTGGAATCAAAATCACTTCGTTGTAGTTTATAAAATCAACAAAAAGTATGTTTGGGTAGCTGATCCTGGGAAGGGAAAAATCAAATATAAAATTGCCGAATTTAAGAAACATTGGCTAGTCGGAAAAGAAACAGGCATCGCATTATTGCTCGAACCAACTCCAGAGTTTTATACCCAAGAAGGGGAAACCTTAAATCGAACTGGACTCACTTTTCTTTTCAAATATCTTCGACCTTATCGGAAGTTAATCATCCAGTTGCTCTTCGGATTAGTCTTTGGAAGTATGCTGCAATTGATCTTTCCTTTTTTGACTCAGTCGATTGTCGATGTCGGAATTGAAAATCAAAACATCAATTTTATCTACTTAATTTTGGGCGCTCAACTGATGTTGTTTTTAAGTCAAGCGAGTGTTGGGATTATTCAAAATTGGATTTTGCTGCACATTGGAACCAGGGTAAACATTGCCCTACTTTCTGATTTTCTCTTCAAATTAATGCGCCTACCGATTGCTTTTTTCGATACAAAAATGACCGGTGATTTATTGCAAAGAATTCAAGATCATAAGCGAATTGAATTGTTTATGACCGGGAGTACCTTATCGGCAATTTTCTCTTTTTTCAATTTGATCGTTTTTGGGATTATATTGTTATTTTATAATCGGACGATCTTTTTAATCTTCTTGGTAGGTAGTGTTCTATATATTTTATGGGTGTTGATTTTTATGAAAAAAAGGAAGGAAGTTGATCACATGAAGTTTGAGGAGCAATCAGAAAATCAATCTAAAATCATAGAATTGATTCAAGGGATGCAAGAAATTAAATTGCAAAATAGCGAAAGAAAACGTCGTTGGGAATGGACCGAAATTCAAGCCAGACTCTTCCGAGCCAACATAAAATCTTTGACCATCACTCAATATCAAGATACGGGAACGGGCGTGATCAATCAGCTAAAAGATATTTTTATTTCCTTCGTCGCAGCCAAAGCGGTGATCGATGGGAGCATGACTTTGGGGATGATGTTGGCGGTTCAATATATTGTTGGACAATTAAATGCACCGCTAATTCAGATGATTAATTTTATCAGAAGTAGCCAAGATGCTTCGTTGAGTTTGGAGCGTTTAGGAGAAATTCATGGGAAAGAGGACGAGGAAAAAAATAACGGGAAACAAATCGAAATACTTCCTGAAACTTCCGATATCGTTTTTGAAAATCTAAGTTTTCAATATAATAAATTGTCAGATTTAGTTTTACGAGACATCAATTTAACCATCCCAAAAGGAAAAATTACTGCCATCGTTGGAACTAGTGGAAGTGGAAAAACGACCCTGGTAAAACTAATGTTAGGTTTCTACGAAGCTACTCATGGAAACATCAGAGTTGGCGGGTTTTTATTAAAGAATTTTAGGAAAAAAATGTGGCGACAAAAGTGTGGAGCAGTTATGCAAGACGGTTATATTTTTTCAGACACCATTGCTAATAATATTGCGGAAAGTGAAGATATTGTCAATAAAGATAAATTATTAAATGCGGTGCAACTCGCTCATATTCAGGAGTTTATAGAAACTATGCCGTTGGGATATAACACCATGATTGGCTCGCGAGGAAACGGAATTTCCCAAGGGCAAAAGCAAAGATTATTGATTGCCAGAGCTGTTTATAAAAATCCAGAATACCTGTTTTTTGATGAAGCAACCAATGCGCTGGACACTCAAAATGAAAGAATAATTACCGAAAATTTAGAACGATTTTTCTCAGGAAGAACGGTAGTGGTCGTAGCTCATCGTTTGAGTACGGTTCGGAATGCAGACCAAATTGTCGTCCTTGAAAAAGGAAGAATTATTGAGCAAGGAACGCATGTAGATTTGATTGCGAAAAAAGGTTCTTATTTTAATTTAGTGAAAAATCAACTAGAGCTTGGAGGGTAATTTTTAGATTTTAGGATCAGGGATCCGATCCCTAAGCATTAAAAACATATAAAATGAAAATTACAACATTACTGTTAATTTGCCTTTTACCATATTTGTTTTTTGCTCAAAATTCGGATACACTTATTTTTCAAAAAGATAGTTTGTATCAAATGGTCGTAACAGATTACAATGAGCCAGAACTAAAGAAAACATCAAGGTACTATACTAAAAATAAATTAGCATTAAAGATGTCCAGGGCAGATGCCTTTTCACGAGCAATACCTTATTCAAAGGAAGATGGGTTTTATGAGAAATTTGATAGTGTCTTGACCTTTCACTTGAATGGGAATTTGGAGCATAAAAAAAGTTATAATCCTACCATTGATTTTTGGTATCATTATAATGAAGAGGAAAAGATTTCTTATGTTAGAAAAGTAATCGAAAATGATTTTTCAGTTTTATTGTGGGAGAAGAATGGATTAGAAATTGGAAATTTGCCAATTAAGCTGGAAGGAAAAATAGGCGAATCACCAGTTCTATTTTTTCAATTAAAAAATAATTCAGACAAGGATTTAAGCTTGAAATTACAATCCTTAAATCCAAGACTCCACTTATTTCATGAGGAATTTAATTTACCTCCAAATGAAAGTTATAAGATAAAAGTTGCGGTAGAATTTATGCAAAAAATAAAAAATGCTACTGTATTCATTTATAATGATAAAGGAGATATTTTTGGTTTGCCATTTGAACTTTATGGATATGATCTATCTTCTGAAGATTTTGATTTGGGGGAAAAGATTGAATTCGAAAAACTAGAGAAATTAATTATTAAATTAGATTCAAAAGAAAAATTATTAAAGATTTATAGGAATGAAGATATGATTTCAAATCATTCTATTCCAAAAATTTATAATGAAGTGGATATTCGATCACTAGAAAAGGGAGAATATATTTTCGAAATTATTAATTTAGGGAATAATCAAAAACGATCTTGTAAAGTCATTTTAAAATAAATATTTATTTCAAACTATGCCTGAAGAAAATTTCATCACCGATCCATCGGACATTCTACTCACCGAGCAAGATCAAGTTCAGACCATCTTGGGGAAACCTCCTGGATGGATTTTGAGGTGGGGCATTTCATTTATTTTTATGACCGTATTGATGTTGATCTGGATGAGTTATTTAGTAAAATTTCCAGACATCATTCCTGCGCGAGTAATTTTGACCACCGAAATTCCACCCGTTCATTTGTTCGTGCAAAGTGGCGGAAAAATTGAAAACCTTTTAGTAGAAGACAAACAAGCAGTTGTTGAAAATGATCTTTTAGCGATCATTCAAAATTCAGCGAATCATGATGATATTGTTATTTTAGCAAATTTTTTAGAAGAAATAAAAAATAAAAAAACAGTCGATTTATCAGAAGTCGATTACCCTGAAAATTTGGAACTCGGAGCACTTCAATCCACCTATTCTAATTTTACTCAAAATTTAAATGACTTTAATTTTTTCGAAAACAAAAATCAACTAGTCAAAAAAATCAACGCTTTAAAATCTCAAATTAGATATTTAGGAAGGAAAAATGCTTCGCTAAAAAAGCAAGAAATCACGATGCAAAGCGCGATTGATTTAGTTAAATCTAATCTAAACCGCATGCAGATATTATTTGATGAAAACGCAGTCAGCATCAAAGATGTAGAAGACGCCAAAACCGAAGTGCTGCGAAATGAAAGAGAACTTGAAAGAATGCAAACCGATTATTTGGACAATAAAATGAAAGTCAAAAACTTAGAATTGACGATCATTGATTTAAAAGAAAATAGAAGTGATGGCAAAAATGAAAAATCTATTTCGCTAAAAGAACAGATTGATATTTTGCTAAGTGAGATTGAAAATTGGAAGCAAAAGTACTTAGTTATTTCTCCGATGGATGGTCAAGTTTCTTTTCCGAGAGTCATGAATGAAAATCAGTTTTTAAAAAATGGAGACGAAATAATGACCATCGTTCCGCAAGGTGGAGTAGGAGAGATGATTGGAAAAGCATTGTTACCGGCAGCCAATAATGGAAAAGTAGACGAAGGTTTTGAAATTAATATTCGACTCGATGGCTATCCTTATCAAGAATTTGGAGTGATCAAAGCAACGGTGAAAAGCAAATCTATTTTACCGCAGGATGGAAATTATTTGGTAGAATTAAAAATGCCGGACAGTTTAATTACTACCTACGGAAAGCCAATTCCATTTCAACAAGAAATGGGTGGAACTGGAAATATCATCACCAAGGATCGAAGAATCCTCGAACGGGTTTTCGATAAATTTTTAAATTTATCGAAGAACCGATAATGATCGTCTTATTAATATGATGCAAGTATGATGAGAAAAAAATCAAATAAAAAAACTCATTTTACTTCTTTTAATATTTTGGATTTTTGTATTAATTGGCATTAGTCAAAATGTTTTGATTGCCGATTTTAAAATTGAAGTGGATAGTTCTACAAGTGAAAGAGAGAGGATTTTGGATGAAAGAAATTTTTATATTTCTCCGAATAAGGAGTTGATTTTGATTGTTGGACACAAACCTATACAAAGAAGAATATATTCAACACCTGTTTTAGTTGCAGCTGTAAATGATGGAGAAAAGATATATAAAAAAGTTTTCGAAATAGCTTATAGTGGAATAGATGACCTCCTTGTTAAGTGGACGGATGATGATGAGATTCAAATAAAATACTTTTTAGAATATGAATCTTTAATAATAGAAAAAAAGAACGAGATAGCTTTAAAAAATAAAAAGATACGTATCAGATATCAAGATATCAATCAAAAATAATATTCAACTAACAACAAAAACACTATATTTGTCCTAAGATGAAAAAAGGTAAAACCATATTAGAAGATAAACGATTTGAGTTGACGATTGAACGACTTTGTCACCAATTGATTGAAGCGTACGATCGTTTTGAAAATACCTGTATCATCGGCGTCCAACCTCGGGGCGTTCTCTTAGCTGATCGAATTTATGAACGCTTGACTTCCATCCTTAAACTCAAAAATATCGAATACGGAAAATTAGATATCACTTTTTATCGAGATGATTTTCGAACTCGGATCAAACCACTTTCTGCTGATCCCATCGAAATGGATTTTTTAGTCGAGGATAAAAAGGTGATTTTAATTGATGATGTTTTGTATAGTGGTCGAACTATCCAAGCAGCGATGACTGCCCTAAATCATTATGGACGACCACAGCAAGTGGAGTTAGTTGCTTTAGTGGACCGAAGATTTAATCGCCATTTACCAATCCAATCTGATTATATTGGAGTGGTGGTCGATGCCGTAGATGAAGCGTATGTGGAAGTGCAATGGAAAGAAGAAACGGGGAATGATAAAATTATTTTGTACGCAAAGAAAGAAGATAAATATAAGAAGTAGATCGCTTCGCTGGCAGAGGTCAGATCGTGCGCTGCGCTTACTGACAGACGAGAATATTATTGCTCTCGTTAGTCTGTCTTCTGCTAGTAAGTACAGCGCACGATCTGTCCTCTATCAGCGCAGCGATCTCAAAAAGTAAATTATGACTCAGAATGAACTAAGTACCAAGCATGTTTTGGGAATTAAATATCTAACTCCACAGGATATTCAATTGATTTTTGAAACTGCTGAAAATTTTAAAGAAGTCATTAATCGGCCTATCAAAAAAGTCCCTTCTCTTCGGGATGTAACTGTCGCTAATTTATTTTTTGAAAATTCTACTCGAACTCGAATTTCATTTGAGCTGGCCGAAAAAAGGCTCTCAGCAGATACTGTGAATTTCTCCGCATCTTCTTCTTCTGTCAAAAAAGGGGAATCACTTTTAGATACAGTCAACAATATTTTATCCATGAAAGTGGACATGGTGGTCATCCGTCATCCCGCTCCTGGAGCACCTGCTTTTTTAGCCAAACACATTGACGCAAACATCATCAATGCTGGCGACGGAACTCATGAGCACCCAACCCAAGCATTGCTTGATGCTTTTTCGATGAGAGAAAAATTAGGTGATTTGCGCGGTAAAAAAGTGGTCATCGTTGGAGATATTTTACATTCGAGAGTTGCCTTGAGTAATATTTTTTGTTTGCAAAAATTAGGAGCAAAAGTCAAAGTGTGCGGGCCACCAACCCTCATTCCAAAGTACATCAAGGAATTAAATGTAGGCGTTGAATATGACATTCGAAAAGCATTAGAATGGTGCGATGTGGCCAACGTTTTAAGAATTCAATTGGAGCGGCAAGACATCAAATATTTTCCATCCATCAGAGAATATACTCAGTATTATGGAGTTAATAAAGAGATATTGGATAGCTTAAATAGTGACGTAATTATCATGCATCCTGGCCCAATTAATCGAGGTGTCGAATTAACAAGTGACGTAGCTGATTCTGACCAATCTATTATTTTGCAGCAAGTAGAAAATGGCGTAGCGATTAGAATGGCTGTACTTTATCTTTTGGCAGCAAAACGATAATAGACCTTTTACCCTTTAAAAAGCACTCATTTGAAAATATCTTTTTTTGCTATTTTTCCTGAGAAAATAATTCCAATCGTACAGGTTTGATGATTTTTTTAGAAAAACTATCAAAAAAATCTAAGATTCAGTTAAGTACTTTTTAAAGGGTAACAAGTGTAGCTAGCATTAATCAATCAAAGGCAACCTTCCTGTAGTTATTTACATCTAGTAAGTAATCAACTTTTCTTGAAACTTTTAAAAAAAAATATAAATTATTAAAAACCAGCGGATTATGGTATTTTTTTTTTAATTTTCATGTAGAAAAATCAAATCCAATTACCCTCTTTTTACCCTAAAATTAATAATTGCCGTATTCTAATTGAAAATCAAAATAAACACTTTTTTATTTTAGAAATACGTTTTAAATTTTTCGATGTACTTAGTTATCTTGTGAAAAAAAAATCAACATATGAGCTTTGTCAAATTTTATCTTTTAATCGTTTTTTCAACATTTTCGGCGGGATTATTATCTGCTCAAAATTGTGGGAATATAATTTCTGAAAATAAAAAGATTGGAGGAACACACCTGCTTCGAACTTCGAAACAAATTTTAGTCGTTCGTGGAAATTATACCTACAGCCTTGAATTAGTCAATGATGAAAAAGGAGTTTCTGCTGTTTTTACCTCCAAGAATGGAGTCGATTTGAACGAAGGGGATGAAGTTATTTTTATGGATAATAGTAATGCTAGAAAAAGTTATCGTTTTATTAAAACTGGAGAAATTACCAACAAGCGTGGCGCACCTACTCAGACCAATACTTTGGACTTGGATTTAGCTGCAATCAATTGGTTTGCTTCCTCTACGATGAAAATTATTTATATTAAAAATAATATAAGTAATCGAATGGTGAGATTTACCGTAAACGCTAATCGACAAAAAGAATTTAAAGCTTTAGCTTCCTGCTTTAATGTTACCGTTGATAAAAGCCAAGTAAATGATACTGCCTTGACTGGAAACGATTTTTCTCCAACGAGTGGGAATACAGCTCGAACAAATGGAAGTAGCAATGGAGGTAGCAATATCAGTAGCACAAAACCAGGAGGAAACGTACAAAGAATTACTGATCCGAGCCTGTTGAATGATGATGAATTAAAGGCACTAAAAAAAGAATTAGCAGAAACGAAACAAAAATTACGAGGCGAGATTCAAGAGGAAAAAGACAAGGGAGAACGAATCAAAGCACAATTGCAAAAAGAAGTGGCAGCAGCAAGAGAGCAAGCTGCTCAAAAGAAAGTGGAGTATGCTAATGAAGTGTTAAATGCAAGAAAAAATTCACAAATCGAAATTAAAAAATCTCAACAAGAAGTTGCAGCATCCGTTGGAAATGCCAGAGAAAAAGCTTCTGGAGAAATTGAAAAAATTAACTTGAATGTCGCTGACGCAAAACAAAAAGCTGGAGAGGAAATTAGGAAAGCGAAAGTTGATAGTGCTCAAGAGGTAGCTGATGCTCGAAAAAAATCATCGGAAGAAATTAAAGCGATTAAGGAAAAACTTGATTTGGCAAAATTGGAATATGCTGATGAAGTTTCTGTGGCAAAAGAAAATGCGCAAAATGAATTATCAAGTATTAGAGAAGAAACTAAGCGAGTCATTCTCGAAGCTAGGGAAAATGCTAAAAACGAAAAAAATAAAACTACTCAAGATGTAGTTGAAACTAAAAAAACTGCTTCGGAACAAATTCTTCAAGTGACAGAAGAGACTGCCGAAAAAGTAGCACAAGTTAGAGAAAATGGCGTCTTGGAAAGACAAAAAATCGCTTTTGAAATTGCTGAAGCCAGAAGAAAAGGGGAAGAAGAGAAAGCTTTGATTTTGGAAAATAATGCTTCTGATGTAGCTGAGATGAAAGAAAATGTGGCAAAGCAAAGAGAAGCTTCGGCAACGGAAGTCGCTGAAACCAAAAAGAATGCATCAGAAGAAATTAGTAAGACAAAGATGCAAGTGGCTGAGGAAAAAGCAAAAGCAAAATCTGAAGTAGAAAGTACTCAACAACAAAGTTCGGAAGAAATTGCAGCTGCAAAAGCAAAAGCGCAAGAGGAAAAAATGTCAACTGCTCAAGGAGTTGTCGCTGCAAAAACTAAAGCTGCTCAAACTATTCAAGAAATAAATAAGGAGGAAGCTGAGAAAGTAAAAGTTGCGCAAGAAAAAGCCGCAGCTGAAAAAAATAAAATTGCTACAGCAGTCGTTGCCGCTAGAGAAAAGGCTCAAGTTGAAATTACTCGAATTCAAGATGAGGTTAGAAAAAAGATTGAAGCTTCAAAAAATGCTGAGGCTAAAGCACAAAAAGAAGCTGCTGAAGCAGTTGCTTTAGCTAAGCAAAGAGCGGAAGATGAAATTGCTAAAGCTCAAAAAGAAGCTGCTACTAATGTCTCGACTGCTAGCCAAAAAGCGGAAGAAGCAAAGCAAACTTATGCTCAGGAGATAGCTGCTTCTCAGAAGGTTTCTCAAGATAAAATGAAAGAAATCCAAGAGGAAGTTGCACAAAAAATTAAGGCGGCCAAAGCAAAAGAGAAGGAAACAAAAACGATGTCAGCTGGCGAAGTTGCTGCTGCCAAAGAACGAGCTGCAAGTGAAGTAAGAAAAGCGCAAGAAGCGGCTGCAAATGAAGTAGCCAAAGCAAAAGAAAGAGAAACGTTAGCTCAACAAGAGTCTGCCAATAATGTAGCGGAATCCAAAAGAAATGCTGTGGAAGCGGTTTCGAAAATCAAACAAGATGAAGCGGAGGCGATAAAAAACGCGAAAGAAAATGCAGCTAATGAAAAGCAAAAAGTAGCTAACCTAGTAGCCGAGGCAAAGCAGCGCGCAGCTAAAGAGTTAGCATTGACCAAGCAGCAATTAACTAATGAAGTGAAAACGTCAAAAGAGAATGCTGCTAAGGCAAAAGAAGAAGCTGCCATTGCAGTATTGGACGCTCGAAAAGAATCTGCTGCAAAAGTTTCCTCAACTCAGAAAGAAGCTGCTAATGAGGTAGCGACCATAAAAATGCAAGCGGTAGAAGCCATTGCTAATTCTAAAAAAGAGACTGCGATCAATTTGGAAAATATGGCTCAACAGGTAGTCGAAGCTGAACAAAAAGCAAAAGAGGAAATGGCTGCTTTGAAAATTCAAATGGTAGAAGAAGAAGCTAAAACGAGAAATGAAAGTAAAACTAAAAAAGAGCAATACATTAAAGATGCGGAGGTAGCTAGGTTGAAGTCGTTGGAGGAAGTTACTGCTTCACAAAAACAAAGTTCTGACGAAATCTACGAGGCTAAGCAACAAGCAAAACTCGAAATTTCGAAAGTAAAAGAGGATGCGAAAGGACAAATAAATGAGCAAATGACTTTAGTCAAAGAGGCAGAAGCAAAACTAAAAACTGCTCAAGAAAAACGGATCCAAGCAGAGCAAGATTTGAAAAAATACGAAGGACTACAATTACAAATTAAAACTGCTGAGGCGAAGTTGAAAAAAATAAAAGAGGAGATTAAGAAAGAAAATAATAAATAGGAGTTATCCCGAATTTTGAAGGTGTCCTTTTTATCTTAACATCAGAGGAAATATCAAGTGTTTTTTTACTGTTGAACTGTTTTCTCTTTGCTAATTGTTAAACTGTTAATCCCATTGTGTAATAAAAAATTGGTTCTCTAAATTCTTGGGAAATAGTTTAACAATTAGCGAAGCGAAAACAGTTCAATAGTCAGTTTTATTCCTTCTGTTTTGAAAAATATCTCAAATTTTAATCTAAAAGTTCTGGATGATTCCTATTTTTTATCGGTGAAAATTTTCTCCGATAAATTGCAAAGCAGGAATAATTCCAGTTCTCCAATATGTCCAGTTGTGTTCTCCGTCTCTCATTCTAAATTCATGTGGAATTCCTAAATCTCGAAAAGCAATATGGATTTTTGAATTTCCTTCATACAAAAAATCATCGTCGCCGCAATCAAAATAGAACTTCACTTTTTTCAGTTTTTCCAAATCACTTTTTTCCAATAAATAAAATGGATTATTGTTTTTCCAATGGTCCGAAATTCTATTTTTTCCTACTAAGCCTTTGCCATACATTAAGCCTTCCACTCCATCCCATCTTTTTTGATCGTATTTGGCAACAGTTTCTTCCGTATAAATTGCGGCACTCAATGGAGCACTTGCTACAAATAAATCGGGATGCTTCATTGCGTATAATAACGAACCATAACCACCCATTGACAAACCAGTTATTCCACGAAAATCTTTTTCAGCACGAGTTCTAAAGGTAGTATCTATGTGTGGAATAAGTTCTTGTATGAAAAAATCTTCATACCTTTTTTTCCCTTCTACATCATTCACGTACCAAGTAACTTTTGCATCAGGCATCACCAAAATCATGGGAGGAATTTTCCCTGAAATCATGGCTTGATTAGCTTGGCGATCAATTTCTCCAAATTGAACCCAAGCAGTTTCGTCATCAGTATATCCATGCAGAACATAGACGACGGGATATTTTCGATTGGTAGATTCGTAACCTGGTGGGAGAAAAATGGAATAGTTGACCGACTCGCCTAATACTTCACTTTTGACAGATTGCTTTTCTTTTAGAATGCCTTGAGCTTGAAGAATAGTTGGAGATAAGTTTGAAAATAAAAAGAGCATGGAAGATAAGAAAGCTATTTTTGCAGCTGGGTTTTTCATTTTGTAGATTTTTATTATAAAAATAGAAGTGTACAAAATAGGAAATTAATTTTTAGATATTGAATTTAAAATTCAATCCCAAGTAAACTTTTATCTTTTATGTCTTTTTTATTTTTTTTACTCCAGAGGATGGATTTTGGAAAAGTAAGATGAAAAATACTGCCTTCGTTTAATTTAGAAGTAACCCAAATTTTCCCACCAAGTTGTTGAACTATTTTTTTACAAACAGCCAATCCAATTCCAGTTCCTTGGTATTGACTTTTGTTATGTAAACGCTGAAACATTTCAAAAATCTTTTCAAAATAGGCTTCTTCCATTCCAATCCCATTGTCTTTGATTCGAAAATAAAGCTCCGTCTTTTGTTCTAAATATCGAACAGAAACCAATTTGTGATGACTATGATTGTATTTTAATCCATTGTCAATTAAGTTCTGAAAAAGCTGCTTGAAAATGGTAAAATCAGATTTAACTATAGGAAGAGGACTGACTTGAATTTTTCCATCCAAATAAAAATCTTTGGAATCTATGTGGGATATGATTTGCTTCAATACTTTGTTGAGGTCTACCTTTTCCTTCTTGATCACTCGATCTTTTGATTTAGAATATTCCAAAATATCTTCGATCAAATGCTGCATTTGATCTGCATTAGTTGCAATTATATCAAGAAATTCTTGTCCCTTTTCATCAATCTGACTTTTATACCTTTTATTAAAAAGCGTAATAAAACTAATCACACTTCTCAGCGGACTTTTTAAATCATGTGAAGCTATATAAGCAAATCGTTCGAGTTCATGGTTGGAATTTTTAAGATCCGAATTAGTGCCCTTTAATTTTTGGTTAACTTTATTTAAACCTATTTGAAAACTTCTAAACGTTGAAACGAAAATAAAAACTCCAAAGAGGAAATTAACAACCCAAGTAATATTTAATATTTTAGGAGTTAAATGTTGTACAAAGGGATATCCAAATATTTGAGCAATAGCAAGAGTTAAAAAACTAATTATTATTATTCCTGTCCATAATAAAGCAGTTTTTTCTTTAAAATATAAAAAGGAAACTGGGCAGATACAAAATAACCAAAATATAAAAGGAGAGGAAATTCCGCCTGTGAAATACATCATACTAAGACAAATAACTATACTTTGGAAAGCGAAATAATGCCCGCAAGTGGTTAAGTTTTTACTTGATTTCAAAATTACAAAGTAACCTAAAGCAGCCAAAGAAGAATAAAACATAATGTATGCTCCTTCCATAAAATCAATAAAAAGAAAAATTGGAATAAAAGATAGGGAAACAAATAATATAATCAGGTCTACTATAACAATCGCATATACCGAACGAAATATTTTTCGATCAGCATGAAGTTTTTGGGGTATGAGGGACTTTACGAATGACATGTGCGAATATTATGTGTACTTATTTGTTATTATTTTGTGATACAAACTTTGTTCTTTTCCTGTAAATTTGTGTACCTATTACAAAGAACCTTGTATTTAATCTATTAAATAAAATTTTACGAAAAATGACACGAAATGTTTTTGCAATTTTAATCTTTGGGGTATTAGTCTTGCATGGCTGCATTGGAGATGATATCATCGAGGATAGAGTCGATCCTGTAGTGAGAGTTTCTAATGCGATTGATACTTTGAAAAATGGAACTTCATACCAATTCGAAGCTACTTTTTTTGATCAAGTAGGCATGGAAGTAATGATTGATTTAAGCTGGAGTAGCTCTGATGAAAATATCATCTCAGTTTCTGAAACCGGACTTGCCAATGCGCTTCAAATTGGAAATGCCCTAATCACAGTCGATGGTTTGGCTCCTTCTGGAGAACAAGTTTCTGCTGAATTATTAGTGGCTGTTGGTGAAGAAACCATAGGGTCTATTTCAGAAAGAACGGGGACTTTGCAAACTACTAGTTCGTACGAATTGAAAGGTGATTTTATTTTGAAAGAAGAAGGAGGCGTTTTAAAACTTTCCTTCGCGAACAATTACCAAGCTTCTACGGCACTTCCTGGTTTGTATATTTATTTGACCAATAATCCTTCGACTAGTTCAGGAGCTTTTGAAATAGGAGCGGTGACAGAATTTGAGGGAGCACATTCTTATGATCTTCCGAGCTCGATTGATTTGATGGATTACGAATATGTTTTGTATTTCTGCAAACCTTTTAATGCAAAAGTAGGAGATGGGCAGTTTAATTAATTTTTGTAAAAGCATTGTTATTTAATGCCTTTTTTTGAACTAGAAAAATCATTTTAGAAATGAGACGAATATCTTTAATTATAGTTTTAGCTTTCTTTTTTACCAACTTCGCCAATGCTGGAGGAGGTTGGACTCAACCCAAAGGAGGGATTTATTTAAAACTTTCAGAGTGGTGGATTATTTCCAATCAACATTATACCGATGCTGGATTGATTGATCCCAATACGACAAGTGGCATTTTTAATACTAGTTTTTATGGTGAATATGGAATTACTGATCGCTGGACAGCTGTTGCTTATGTTCCATTTTTTAGTAGATCTTATATGAACAATGTGCTCTCAGGAACAACTGGTGAAGTTTTAATTCTTGGAGAAGCGATCAATTCATTTGGCGATACTGATTTGAGTATAAAATATGCTTTGAATAAAAAGGGACTAATTAGAACTGCCGCAACGTTGACTTTGGGATTGCCCTTGGGGAATAATTCAGGCGGTTCTCAGGGAAACTTGCAAACGGGTGACGGTGAGTTTAATCAGTTATTACAGTTGGATGCAAGTTCCTCCTTTCGAATAAAAAATACTTCTATTTATGGAACGGCTACCGTTGGTTTTAATAATAGAACTAAAGGTTTTTCCGATGAATTTAGATATGGAATTGAAGTGGGAGCTGGTTTATTTAAAAATAAATTTTGGTTGATTGGAAGAATTATGGGAGTGGAGTCATTTCAAAATGGAACTCTCTCGAGTGACTCAAATAGCACCAGTATTTTTGCCAATAATTCAGAATTTACCAGTTACTCAGTTGAAGGGACAATTTATTTGACGAAGCAGTTTGGGGTTTCTGCTAGTTATGCTTCTGCTTTTCGAGGACAGATTATTTTTGCCAATCCATCTTATTCGGTGGGCGTGTTTTTGGATTTGACAAAATAAGCAGGCAAGAATCTCTATTTATTAATGTACTGTTCCTGTGAAAAATAAATATTGGAGGATTTTATTTTTTTGGAAAAAAGATTTTCAAAAAATAAAATCCTCCAATAAAAATTATCTTCTTTTTCTTTTTAGCATCCTTCCAACCCATAGAATCAAGATGGAACCTAAAGTTGCGGAAACAATCATTCCCACAAAATTTTGAGGTAATTGAACTCCAAAAGTACTATCGATAGTTTTTACAATTCCCTCACCAGCTTTTATTCCTAAAAAGTTAAAGATTGTTCCTCCAACAACGGCCCCAGCAATTCCAAGAATAGCATTTGCCACAAATCCGAAATGATCTCCTTTCATAATTCTTGCGGCTAAAGTTCCAGCCAGAGCACCGACCAAAACCATAGTGAGTAATTTTACTACATTGCCATCTACTAAGTCTTCCATATTTTAGTGTAATTTGTTTTGTTAATAAATTTTGGGGGTAAATTTATATAAATTTAATTTAACCTTTGGTAAAGTTCATGCTGAAATAATTACCTCGATTTTTAACAAAATAATAATTTAACAAAATGATTATTAGCTCGTTAAATAAAAATTAAGACTCGCTGGAAGGCTTTCTTTTATCAACAAGCGTTATATCTTTGAGACTTAGAAATGATACATTAATAAAAGTCTCAGTCCTTAATTGAAAAGTAAATTTTAATTGAAATATTTGATTTGAAAACAATAGATAAATATTTAATAAAACAGTTTATCGGGCCATTTATAACTACCTTTTTCATTGCATTATTTGTTTTGTTGATGCAATTTATTTGGGTGTATGTAGATGATATGGTTGGAAAAGGAGCAGGCTTTGGGCTAGTTTTAGAAATTATTTTATACAATAGTATCTCTTTAATTCCTTGGGCATTGCCGATTGCGATTTTGATTTCATCGGTGATGGTGATGGGAAATTTGGGAGAGCGATATGAGCTAGCCAGTTTAAAATCTGCGGGAATTTCCCTGATTCGAGTGATGTTACCCATGCTTTATTTTGCGATTGGCGTGACTTTCTTTTCTTTCTTTTCTTCCAACACTTTAGTTCCTATTGCCAACCTGCAATTCAAATCTCGACTTCACGATCTTCGAACTCAAAAGCCTACCCTTAATTTGGAGGAAGGAGTTTTCAATGAAGACTTTAAAGGATTCATTATTCACATTGGGAAAAAAGATCAGGACGACCGAACTATTCGAGATGTCATCATTTACGATCATCAAGATTATAATCGGGGAATATTTAGTATGATCACCTCGGAGTCTGGCGAAATGTATATGACTGCTGACAATAAATATTTTGTCATGAATCTCAAAAACGGTCACCATTATCAAGAAGGAGCTAAAGCGAAAAAAGGGGAAGAGGAAAAATATACCTTCACTCGAACGAAGTTTGATGAATGGAAAAAAGTATTTGATACGGGCGAGTTTAATATAGATATGACTGATACCGATCGATTTTCAAAACACTATACGATGCTTTCTGTTCGACAGTTATGGAATGCCATTGATTCTATAGATAATAGAATTGGAAGTTATAATAGTCGCTTAGATGATTATGTGCAGAAAGCTTTTCATCCATTGAAAAAGAAGTTTTTGGCAGAAAGAAAAAAGAAAAATGCCGAAAAATTAAAAGTACAAAAACAAAAAGCGAAGGAAAGGATAGAAAGGAAAAAACTGGAAAAAGTTGAAGAAAAGAAGAAGGCAAAAGAGGATACTATCTCAGCTAAATTAAATTTAGAAGATGCTAAACCAATCAATTCACAGCAAAAAAAGTCCACTCCAGAAATTACAAAGCCTAAAAAAACGGCTCCAAAACTAAAGCAACCTAATAAGAAAAAAATTAAGAAAGTCAGTAAACCAAAATCAAAAAAAGCACGAGATAAAGCATCTAAAAAGAAGAAAGCCGACGCAGTAAGAAAAAAAGAAGAGAAGAGAAAAGCGAAGGCATTAAAAAAAGAGAATATGCTTTCTTCTATTTTAAAGCAAAAAATTGATCAACCACTTAAAGAATTTGAAACGTTTTATAATACTTTTCCAGAAGTGGAGCAGAGGAGATTTAATCTCAAGGAAAGAGCTAAAACAACTGCTCGTGGTGTTTTAAATCAAGCGGAAGCTATCCAAAGAAGTATTGGTCCTAAGAATGAATCTCGGGTGAAGCATGTTTTTGTTTTATATTCAAAATTTACTTTTGCTTTAGTTTGCTGCGTCTTTTTATTCATTGGAGCACCGATGGGAGCAATCGTTCGGAAGGGCGGATTTGGATATCCATTATTGATTGCCATTTTGTTTTTTATGATGTTTATTATTCTAAATATTTTGTTTCAAAAGCTAGCAGAGAGCTTTGTACTGCCTGCGGAAGTTGCAGTTTGGTGTCCACTTTTAGTTTTGATTCCAGTCAGTTATATTTTAACGACAAGAGCTTTGAAGGATAAAAAGATTTTAAATTTTGATAGATATACTTCTAAAATAATTTTTGCTTTTAAGTACTTACAATCCCTTGTTAATAAATCTAGCGCTAAAGATCTCAATTAATCCTGCCCATGAATTTAGGCGAATAAAATTATCTATAACAATACATTTACACTTTAATGAAAAAAATATTTCGAAATAATATCCACTACATTTCTTGTTGTATTTTATTTTTCCTTTTTGGAGGAGTATTGTTATTTTTTATTGAAAAACCAGATGCGATCTTTTTTTTTAGTGAAAGACGAACACCATTCCTTGATTTGTTTTTCACCTATTTTACAAAAATGGGAGAGGAGGTCATGTATTTAGTTTTTCTTATCTCTTTTCTTTTTGTGAAAATCAGGTATGCTATTTTGATTCCATTGATTGGAATTGCAGTCTCAATTATTAGTTATTTGGCTAAATCATTTTTTGCGCATGATCGCCCTTTGATGTATTTGGAAAATATGAATTTGGCTGATCAAGTCAACTTCGTGGAGGGTATACAATTGTTAATTGGTAAAACTAGTTTTCCTTCAGGGCATACGATGTCAGCCTTTGCATTATATGGTTTAGTGGCATTTATGTTTTCGAGAAAAAAGATTTGGGGAGTGATATTATTTGCATTTGCCTTGTTGATTGGGATGTCGAGAAATTACTTGGTGCAGCATTTTTATCAAGATATTTATTTGGGAGCATTGATTGGATTTGGCTTGTCCATTTTATTTTATTGGGGGCAGGGTAAATTTATTTTAGAGGAAAATCATTGGCTAAATAAACCCATTTGGAAACGAAAAGACAACGTGAGGGCTTAAGTAATTTTAAACAAAGAAAGAAGTTTAGGAAAGAAAAGAAAACCCCCAAATCAAAAGAAATTGTAAAATCATTGTCCCGTCAATTATTCCAGTAAAAAAATAATCATGTTTAATTTTATCAGATCGGCGAATGAAAAACCAAGTTGATAAAAATGAAATGGAAATTGCTAACAATATATTTACATTATAACCGGCTGAAAACCAATTGATTAGCGCTAGCGAAAAAGCTAAAGTCAAACTCACCGTTCCTAAAAGCTTAGTTTTTTCAATACCAATTACTGCTGGAATAGTTCGCACCTCACTATGTGAATCCACTTTCAAATCTCGAATGTCAAAAGGTAAGGTAATCGCAAAAATAAATAAAGCTCTTTCTAAAATCATCAACCATACCGCAAGGGTAGTGGTTGTTTCAATTTCCAAAGCTGGTAAAAAAACGGTTACCCAAGACCAAACTATTGCGATCAAAAATATTTTAATGTGATCAAAATCTCTTAATCTTTTTTTCCCTTTCAAAAATGGAATCACATAACCCAATGAAATGATTCCAGGAATAATCAAACTCAATTGAATAGATAGCGGTACGTTCCAAAAACTAATCGCTCCACCGATTCCAGCTACCAAAGCATAGAAAGTAATATGATGTTTGAATTTCTCGATCACCGCATATCTTTCCATTTCTCGAAATTCTGAAACCTTAGAAATACCAATAATTCGATGTAAAGCATAAACCAAAAGAGTAGCAAAAAAGATTAAACCCATTAACCAATTGAAGGTTATTTTTCCATCCAAAATAAATTGAGTTTGTGCGCACATGGCAGCAGCGCACAACGCAATCCAAAGGTTGCTGTAAAAAATAAGGTCAATGAGTTTTTTTAAAAACAAGATGATTAATATTGAAGATGAATGAAGGTAGCTTTGCGACCTCCGCACAGACGTGTCCGTATGGATGGGATGGCAAGGTAAAAGGCTAGAGTTCGTAAAGCGATTTTGGCTTTTTAAAAATTACCGCTTTACGAACTCTAGCTCTTCTCCTTGCCATCTCGCGGAGGTCGCAAAGCTAAGTGAAACGTTTCAAAACTACGAAAGTTATTTTTTAAAAATAAAAAAAGTCCTGATAGAAAAATTAATTTCTAGCAGGACTTTTATTTTGAAAATTATTTTTATCTAAAAATATTTCCAGTTATGATTATTTTTGATTTTCAAAATTGACTCATAAATTAATTTGATTACATTTTCTACATCATCCTTGTGCGCCATTTCTACCGTAGTGTGCATATATCGCAAAGGTAGAGAAATTAAGGCAGCGGGAACACCTCCATTGGAATAAGCAAATGCATCGGTATCTGTTCCAGTTCGTCGAGAAGAAGCTTCTCTTTGGAATGGAATTTTTTTCTTTTCAGCCGTATCGATGATTAAATCCAATAACTTATTATGAACCGCAGGAGCATAAGTAACAGATGGTCCATTACCAGCTTTTACGTCACCCAAGTTCTTTTTATTCATGAGTGGTGTACTCGTATCATGAGTAACATCGGTAACAATTGCTACATTAGGTTTGATGGTTTGAGTGATCATTTCAGCTCCCCGAAGTCCAACTTCCTCCTGCACCGCATTTACGATATATAAACCAAAAGGTAATTTCTTTTTATTTTCTTTCAATAATCTAGCAACCTCCGCAATACAAAATCCGCCCATTCGATTATCCAATGCTCGACCTACATAGAACTTTTTATTCAAGATCATCATCTCATCTTCGAAGGTTACCACTGAACCAACGTGAATACCCATTTCCAATACTTCCGCTTTGTCTTTGGCTCCCACATCAATAAAAATATTTTCCAAAGTTGGAGTTAATTTTGAATCAGCGCCTCTTCTCACATGAATAGCAGGCCATCCAAAAACACCTTGAACGATACCTTTTTTAGTATGAATATTTACTCGCTTAGAAGGAGCAATTAAATGATCAGAACCACCATTTCGAACTACGTTCATAAAACCATCATCGGAAATGTGATTAATATACCAAGAAATTTCATCAGCATGACCTTCGATCACCACCTTATATTTATGATTAGGATTAATCACTCCATAGGCAGTTCCATAATTATCAAGATGGTACTCATCAACATATGGCTTTAGATAATCTAACCATAATTTTTGGCCACTAGATTCGTGACCAGTAGGAGAGGCATTATTTAAATATTTCTTAAGAAATGTCTCTGATTTTTTTGTGATAATTGGCATAAGTTAAAGTGATTCTTTGAGTCAGTAATGTTTTTAGATATTGGAGATTTCTCTAGTATGACGTGAAGATTGACGAGGTTAGCCTGTTTGCCAATCCGCTGGAGATTTACTCCATTGAGCAAGGGAAGCTAATTGTTCTTCCTGAATATATTCGCTTTTTACAGCTTCTTGTAATAATTCTTGATAATTGGTTAAAGTTTCGAAAGGACAATTTGCGGCAGCAAAAGAGGTAGTTGCTTTTTCAAATCCATAAGAAAAAATAGCATGCACACCAACCACTTTGCAACCGGCTTCCTTCAATGCTTCAACTGCTTTTAAACTACTTCCGCCAGTAGAAATCAAATCTTCGATAACTAAAACTCTTTCCGAACCGTCCAAATGACCTTCAATCATATTTTGTCGACCGTGCTCTTTGGGCTTGCTTCGAACATAAACCATTGGTTTTTTTAATCGATCTGCGACCAATGCTCCAAAGGCAATCCCAGATGTTGCCACTCCTGCTACTACATCAAATTCAGGCATGCTGGTTGCTTTTTTCTCCAAGCAATAAGTGACGTAATCACGAATGTTTGGATAAGACAGAATAATTCGATTATCGCAATAAATTGGAGATTTAATTCCAGATGCCCAAGTAAAAGGATTTTGTGGATCTAGTTTAATTGCTTTTATTTGCAAAAGCCTTTTAGCGACTTCGGAAGCTACACTCATCTGATAAAAATTAATTTTATTTTAGGTAAAATTGTCAAAATTTTAAATCTGTTTTAAACGACTGCAAATGTACAAAATCTATATTAATGGAACACCTCTTTTTTTAACTTCGACAAAAGATTTTCTCAATCTAAAATTAGAAGGAGAAAACTTTATCAAAATGAAATATGTAGGGAAAAAGAAATTCCTACATAATTATATTGATCTGTTGGAAAAAAATACCAGTTTTGACGCAATTGTCCTGCATTCTATTGATTTGGAAAAAATGTGGGATCATTTCTATTCTATTTATAAAATTATTGAAGCTGCTGGAGGTGTGGTAAAAAATGAGAAAGAGGAAGTTTTAATGATTTATAGATTAGGATATTGGGATTTGCCAAAAGGTAAAATAGAAGCTGGAGAATCAAGAGAAGAGGCTGCCATTCGAGAGGTTCAAGAGGAAACAGGTTTACAAAAAGTTGATTTACAAGATTTTATACATACTACTTATCATACTTACTTGAGTAAAAAAGGAAAAAGAATATTGAAAGTAAGTTATTGGTTTATGATGACAACAACCGAATCAGATTTAATTCCTCAGGCGGAAGAAGGTATTGAAGAAGCTGTTTTTACCAACTTAGCATCCTTCTTTTCTCAACCTAGAAAAATTTATGGCAACATTTTAGATGTAGTGGAAAAGTACCGAGTATTTAATTCCTAAATTAAATTTTCTTGTATGACAATAGGATTTAAAATTTGTCGTTATGATAAATGTTTGACAGATTATAACCTTCCTAAAGCCTATCCCCAAATTTTAATATTTAACCGTTTTTCGAAACTTAATTTTGCCTTTTTTGTTACTCAATTTTAATAAATCCGTATTTACTTTTAATGCAGATTTTTGTTTTTAAATTTAGTAAAATGAGCAAATATTATTCGATTTATGCCAATTACCTAGATTGAAATTATTTTCTATTTTTGTTCTATACATAATCAAAATCATAACCAACTGATCATGAAATTTTTAACTTTGACCATTGTTTTGCTTTGCTCCTCCCTTTCTTTATTTTCACAAACTACTGCTAAAGGAGCCGCCGCTCCAGGACCTGAAGATATCTCCGTTGTCGCTTTGGACAATGCCAATTGGTCATTTTATGCAGACGAGGACAATCGAACATTTTATGTTGATTTTGAAAAAATCAATGTAAATTTAAGCGATGTTGTCATTAAAAATGAAAGTGGAAGAATTGTATTTAAAGATGACGTAGTAGCATTGCCAGTAAATGCAATTTATGAATTGAACTTCGAAGAATTAGGTGTAGGGGATTATACAGTTGAGTTACGATCTTACACTAAAATTATTCAAAAAGATATTTCGATTAGATAAATTTTATTTTAAAATAAATGAAACATTTGCTTTAGGCAGGCAACAAACATCCCGAATTTTCAATCTGAAAGTTCGGGATGTTTGTTTTTAAAATTGAAGAAGTGGAATGTATTGTTAAATTTTTTTCGCTTCGCTGCTGTTAAATTGTTCTTAAAATGCTTTAAAGCAATTAATATTTTCTAACTAATAATTCGACAGTAGTCAATTCCTATTTTAAAAACGAAATCAAAACTCCTGCCGCAACCGCCGATCCAATCACCCCAGAAATATTACTAGACATCGCATATTGCAGAATATGATTCTTTGGATCTACCTTTAAGGCAATCTCATTAGCTACTCTCGAAGCCATAGGAACAGCACTCAAACCAGTTGCTCCGATAAGTGGATTGATTTTCTTTTTGGAAAAAAGGTTATAAATCTTTACTGCATAAATTCCACCTGCGATCGAAATAGCAAAGGCTAGAAATCCACCACTCACAATCATTAAAGTTTCTTGATTCAAAAATGTCGTCGCAGTCATCGTCGCTCCAACGGTCAATCCCAAAAATATCGTGGCAGTATTCATGATTGTTTCGGAAGCTGCTTTGAATAATCGATTCGTATCAGTTCCAATTTCTTTAATCAAATTTCCAAACAAAAGCATTCCTACTAATGGCACCGACGAAGGAACTAAAAGTGAAACGATAGTTCCAAGTGCGATGGGAAAGAGAATTTTTAACGTGCGAATATTTTTGATTTTTATTTTGTTGGGGAAAAGTTTTTCTTGCTCTTTCATATTGATCGCCAACTCTTTTTCGCTTACCGTATATTTTACCACCAATGGAATGATCACCGGAACTAAAGCCATGTAGGAATATGCGGCTATCGCAATTGGCCCTAATAATCGATCCGCTAAAACTATGGCAGTATAAATTGCCGTTGGTCCATCCGCGCCTCCGATGATGCCTAATGCTGCAGCTTCTTTGATGGGAAAACCAATCCAAACCGCAGAAATCATTACCGTGAAAATTCCAATTTGCGCAGCTGCCCCAAAAAAAGCTAAGCGTAAATTTCGTAGCATCGGTCCAAAATCTGTCATCGCCCCAACTCCCATAAAAATTAGCGGAGGTAACAAACCTGTTTTTATCAAAATATAATACAACATATTCATGATGCCATGATACTTAGCAATTTCCAAAATAGTCATATGTTCAATTCCATTTTCGAGCGTGGAAGGAGTGACGCTCATCATCCCTCCAGGGAAATTGGCGAGTAGCAATCCAAAAGCAATAGGAACCAAAAGCAAGGGTTCAAATTTTTTCCAGATGCCTAAATAAAGCAATAAAAAAGCAATTCCAATCATCAGCAAAGTCGCGGGATTTTCGATCAATTCCCCGAAGGCAGTCATCCCATATAATTTTTCTAATATTTCCATTTCTAAGATTTGGTAGTCCGTTTTTGTTTCCCGTAGTGAAAGGCATGCCTTGTCTCTACCGACACAATAAAAATCGTTTTTTCTAAATAATTTTAAACATCACATCATCTTCCTCAATATCTTCCCCATGCTTAGCCATGATTTCTACAATTTTTCCAGACTTGTCAGCAGCGATAGCATTGATCACTTTCATGGATTCAATGTAAGCAACCGTATCACCTTCGTGAATCATGTCGCCAATTTTTACAGGCCGATCTGAAGATTCTTTGGTTAAATAAAATTTACCTTCTAATGGCGCTTCAATAGTTTGGTAACTATCTAAATCAGCTTTTGGAGCAGGACTACTTTGACTTGGATATTGATTAGATGAATTATTTTCATTCCCACTTGGAGCATCATCATAGGAAATATTGACTTTGAATTTTTCTCCATCAACATCGACTGTAATATTTCGAGGCTGTGGAATGGAGGCAGTTGGGATGACTGCTGCTAGAATCGGAGCGGCTGAAGTTCCCGTAGACTGGGTCTTTTTAGCTTTCCTCTCTTCTAAGTCAGCATTGAATTTCTCTTTCGCTTTTCCAGATTTATAATCTTTATATTGAGCCGGGTGCATCGCAAATTCAAATAACTCTTCATCATCTTCTCCGTAGTCCCAACCATTTTTTTCCATTTCTGCTGCGAATAATTCTAATTCGTCAGGATACAAATCTTGAGGATTTCCAGTATAAGGTTCTCTTTTTTGAGTGAGAGCCAATGCTTGCAAATCTTCGCCCAATGGGCCCAATAATTGCCCTGATCGTCCCATCAACATTCCCCAAGTATTTTCATCAATCAGGCTCCAACGATCCTTGCCTTTTTCCATTTGAGTCACATTCATCAGAGCGACATTTTTCACATATTGGCTGAATGGAGTAACCAAAGGCGGGTAACCCATTTGTGGCCAAACGTATTCTACCTCGTTAAATAATTTTATCAAAAGATCATCTTGCGAAACAGCAGGTTTTCCATTTTTAGCCATCCACTTATTTAAGCTGCGAATATTTTTTTCCAAATCAGCCATCAAACTTCCCATCATTCCTCCTGGCAAACCTGGGCCAATCAGCAAGGAATTCATTTGACGATTCAGCGGATTAATATAGTAAGCTAAAAAGTCATCCATGAATTCTTGAGTCAATCTTCGCACTTCCATGTAGGCGTTCATATTGATATCTTCCACTTCAAATCCTGCATCTTTTAGCATCGCATGAATGGTCAATAAATCAGCATGACCCGTTCCCCATGAAAGCGGTTGCATGCCTACGTCAATGATATCCGCACCAGCACGAGCTGCCTCCAAGGAAGATGCAACTGAAAATCCTGGCGTGGAATGTCCGTGGTATTGAATTAGAATATTAGGATGCCGATCTTTAATTCCTTTGATAATTCTCCCAACAGAAACTGGACGACCGATTCCTGCCATATCCTTGATACAAATTTCCTCCGCGCCTACATCAATATATCGATCAGCCAAATTGATATAATATTCAATCGTATGAAGGGGAGAAAAAGTCAAACTCAAAGCACCTTGTGCAATCATCCCACCTTCCTTGGCGAACTTAAATGAGTTCTCTAAATTTTGAGGATTATTTAATCCGTCGAAAGATCTGGAGATGTCCGTTCCTTGTTTTTTCTTCAAGGCAAACATCATCCGACGAATATCTGAGGAGACCGGACTCATGCGAATTCCATTCAATCCACGCTCCAACATTTGTGTTTGGATGCCGGCATCATTGAAAGGTTGAGTCCATTTTCGAACGGCTTGATTCGGATTTTCTCCAAACAATAAATTGACTTGTTCAAATCCTCCACCGTTCGTTTCTACTCGGGCAAAACACCCCATGTCAATAATTGGTTGGGCTACCCGAATTAGTTGATCTACTCGCGGAACATATTTTCCCGCCGATTGCCACATGTCTCGATAGACGAGGGCTAATTTTATTTTTCTACTCATTTCTATATTGGTTAGGTTATTAGGTAATTAGTCTAGCAGGTAATTAGTTTATGAGGTTGCCCATTTGACTGATTTCCCGTTTGACCGATAAACTAAATCAGAGTTTTTCAATTTTTTCAATCCTCCCTTTTCCATGGGTCAAGTGGTCAACCGTACCAATGATGGCTGCTAATTTCTTTTTATTAATAGAGTTGGAAGAGGTTGAAATTTGAGAAGTTGGCCGATTGGAGACATTTGCTTTTGCGATTTGAGGAGGGGCATATTTGTTGGTGATTCTGATCAGAATTTGGCCAGTAAAAACAACTAATGATAGGATAGCAAAAACTGTAATCATGCCAACTGCCAGAATAATAAATGCTTCTTGTAAGTTCTCGTTCATAATTATATTTGTACTAATTTAAAGTGTAAAATTAACAAAAAGGGACTAAAATGGAAGAATTCGACTGAAAAAGACTTAGGTATTTCAAAGGAAAAATAGAAGATAATTTTATAGAAAAAGCTTATATGCAAATATATTCGAGTTGTTTATTTTTATCAGCAAAATAAAATTTTGAAAATTCATATTATTTGTAATTTGATTTAGGAAGATTGCTTTATCTTAGTTCTAGACTTATTTATTTTAGATAGAAATATATAGAAATATATAGAAGGATATTTTTTAAGAATAATATTTTGTTTCCTTTGGGGAAATTAATTTTAATTATGGGCTATAATAATTTTTATAAAAATCCTTGTAACCATTCTCAATTATCCTTTTCTTTTAAAGAAGTTGATTTAAAATAAAAAACGAAAATCATGAAATTTATTTTTATACTTATTTTTATTGGATTGATTGTCTTGACTGTTTTTAGTCAAGATGAAAAAAAGATGGATTCGTCTGAATCTAAAAAAGAAATGCCAACTGACGAAGCGGAAGTTTTAAAAGTGGTAGTTCATCTTTTTGATGGGATGCGAGCAGGAGATAGTTCAATGGTTAGTTCTTGTTTTTATGAGCAGGTTGATATGTTTACTTCCTACACCAATAAAAGAGGAGAAGCAGTTTTTGTAAAAGATGACGTGCAAAAATTTATCAATGCAGTTGGCACTCCACACGAGGAAGTTTGGGATGAAAAAATTTGGGATACTGAAATTCGAGTGGATGGAAATTTAGCACAAGTGTGGACGAAGTATGGATTTTATTTGGATGAAAAATTTTCACATTGCGGAGTTGATGCGATTCATTTGACAAAAACTAAAGATGGTTGGAAAATCTTTCATCTTTTGGATACTCGGCAAAAAGAAGGGTGTGAGTAACTAAATGATAAATTATAAATGATGAACTATGAATGTTGCAGTTCATCATTTATAGTTCATCATTCATCATTAAAATTTTTTCTCATCTCCCATCGGAACCAACGCACGATTAGGTCGCAATTCTTTTACTGGAAAAGTATTTTTGGAAAAATCTAAAATGCGCATTTCATGCAAAAAACCTTCTTCCAATAAATTAGATTCCACCGGCATCGACGAAGGCAAGAAAATTCCATTGTAATTTTTGTAGTCCTGAAAGTAGGCTGCTCCTTTTAGGAAATTATACATTTCTCGAATCGTATATTCTAATTTTACAATTCGCTTCGTTTTTTTATCCAACCAGATCAGGTATTGATCAATCTCTCTTTGAGGTTCAGTTGTATTCCATGAGGCAATAATTCCTTCGCAAGTTTTACCATCAATTTCTGCTTCACCAGCATAGGCAAATGCATTAGCATTTTGAATGCGAAGCGGAAACTCAATGAAATATTGATAAGTTGGAAGCCAAAAAATAATATTTGAATCTTCTCGAAATTTAATTCCATTTCTTGCGGAAGAAACATAACTTTTCCAAGATTGAATTCCCCATGACCACCCTTCATTTTCGCCAGACAAAAACGTTAGTTTTCCATCATAAGTTTTTGGAATATACTCTAATAAGAATCGAACGGAGTCTTCTGCGTAACCATGACTGTTAGCACCAAGTTCCCCAAAAAATACATCTTCAAATTTTGCGGAATAAGTATTTATCTTTTCCCAATTGGCAATTCCATGAGCTTCCCCCATTTCTTGTAACAATGCTTTTGCACGTTTTTCGTTGGGATTATTTTTTGCTGTTTCCGTTCTCAAATCTACTGTTCCTAAAAAATAAAAGTAGGTAACAATAATTAAAAGAAGTAAAATAAATCCACCAAGAATTCTAAAAAATAATTTCATTCGTTTTTATATTAAAATTTTGAAAAACGTTCCCTGCTCACCAGGTGACTCGAAGTCACCTTATGAGTTTGAGCTGAGTTCCTTAAAGTTTAGGTTTAAGAAACTCAGCTTTACACCAAACCAAAATCACAAGTTTCTCAAACCTCATTAAATAATTTTAGTCAAAAAAAATTATTGCTGATCCCATCTAGCTCGATAACCTCGTACATCAAAATGGACAGACATGGTTCCAGGATACTTTCCAATTCCACCTTCATCTTTGATTATTTTATTTTCTAAAAAATCTAAGACGATAGTTTTGTCTTTTTGATTGGCATATCCATCATCGTTGATGTCGCCGATTTGAAGATCGAGTGCTTGCCCTTTTAGGTGTCTGCTCAAAGATGCGCCACCGACTTTTTCATTGTAGGCAGGATGTCGAAATCCATTGACAATCGTAAAACCAGTTTCGTTGTAGCCATTTTCGAAAAGAACATTTTGTAATGCTAAAAGTTTTAAAAGTAATTTTTCATCGACGATCCAAAGCACCTCTTTACCTTCTCCAAGTGCGTAAATATTATCATAGTAAAAATCATCTTTGGGTAAAAAATCTTTTATTCTAAAATTGCCTACGATAAATTTGAAAATATTTTTTCCCTTGATTATCAGCAAGTTAGTCCCTCTTACGAGGTCTTTGTATTTCTTTTTTTCGTATTTGGTTTTGGAAAGGTATTCTTTTTTTAATTGGGAAAATGGAATGGTGGAAAAAGAGTGGAGGATGCTTTTTATTTTTTCAGGTTGGGTGACAATTTCTTGTTTTGTAGTGAGGTCATATTGCCATTCGTGGAATTTCTCTGGAATGTTGGTCTCTTTCCAGAGTAGAAAAATGGAGGCAATGATAATGAGGGAATAGGTGAGGAGTTTTTGCAAAATAGATTTTAGGGGATTTGTAAATGTATTGTTATTTTTTTGTAATTATGCG
>Ga0115005_10000469_pt1 | contig 30838 bp, 24 predicted proteins | sample ArcOceMetagenome_FD_87163 | JGI IMG/M metagenome (GOLD analysis project Ga0115005, IMG submission 87163) | Marine eukaryotic phytoplankton communities from Arctic Ocean - Arctic Ocean - Greenland ARC118M Metagenome | ecosystem: Environmental > Aquatic > Marine > Oceanic | place: Arctic Ocean...
ACTGCCGGTAAAATCTTTTAATGTGGTGCCGCCATCTTTAATGGCTTTGGCCAATACTTCTTTGATGCATTTAATGAGTACTTCAAACTTGGCTTTTGTTACCTTGCCTGCGGCCTTTTGTGGGTTAATACCACTTAAAAAAAGCGACTCGCTGGCGTAAATATTACCCACCCCTACCACGAACTTCTGATCCATGATGAAAGTTTTGATGGCCGCCTGACGTTTGCGACTTTTTGCGAATAAATATTCAAGATTAAATTCATCACTCAGGGGCTCGGGTGCTAAGTGATCTAATAATTTGTTTTCTGTTTCTTTGGCATCTTGCCATAAACAAGCACCAAATTTTCTTGGGTCGGTATAACGCAGCACCACCCCATTGGAAAAACAAATATCGAAGTGTTCATGTTTAATGGCCGCAGGAATATCATCTTTTAAAACACGCAACGAACCAGACATACCCAAATGAATAATGATGGTGCCTTTTATGGTATTTGTTTTAGCTGAACCAATATCAATCAACAAATACTTTGCACGACGACGCACATTTAACACTGTTTGATTTTTTGCCAAACGCGGCAACTCATCCGGAATAGGCCAACGCAATTTAGATTCCCGCACCAATAACTTTGTGATGCTTTGATCTTGAATGTGGGGCGCGATACCCGCTTTGGTGGTTTCGACTTCTGGGAGTTCAGGCATGTTATTGCAGGGCGCTAGGCGATAAACAGAAAGGCAGTGTAGCACAATGCTAAACAGGAAATTGAGGCCGTAAAATTAGCAGTTAACTTTCTTACAAGCACAAAAAAACCGGCCTAAGCCGGTTTCTTTTAGATGCTTAAAATCAATTACTTGATTTTAGCTTCTTTGTACATAACGTGCTGACGGATAGTTGGATCGAATTTCTTCATTTCCAATTTGTCAGGCATAGTACGCTTGTTCTTAGTAGTGGTATAGAAGTGACCAGTACCAGCAGAAGATACCATGCGGATTTTTTCACGAATAGCAGCCATGATGTATCTCCTTAAACTTTTTCGCCGCGAGCACGTAGTTCAGCTAGAACTGTGTCGATGCCTTTTTTGTCGATGATGCGCATTGCTTTAGTAGTAATGCGTAGTTTCACAAAACGGTTCTCGCTTTCAACCCAAAAACGGTGTGTTTGAAGGTTTGGAAGAAAACGACGCTTAGTTCTGTTCTTAGCGTGTGATACGTTGTTACCTGTTACAGGGCGTTTACCCGTAACCTGACAAACTTTAGCCATTGTTATTGCCCCGATTTAATAAAAAGCGATATCAAGAATTCTGTTTGGGGCCAATATTCACGGGCCTTGTAGCGTTATTTGCTACACACCCACGGAAACCCCGCCTAAAAAGAGCTGCGTTTTATACCAAAATCCCTGCCCTATGGCAAGAAATACTGGGTAAAAAGTGAGCTTTAACCAAAAGAAATATTTAAACCTTGCCGACAAGGTCATGCTTTTCTAGTGGTCTTCTATACTCATGTAATACAGCGGCGCGCATTATAACAGGCTATTGCCGTGACGCTAATTGTCTTTTGTAACTTCTTAGAATATTTCTTACCTATGACCATGATTGCATGCACAGATTCTGATCGTTTCTTATGTAAATCCGTAGAATATTTCTTATCTATGGCCATGATTGCATGCACAGACTCCGGCCGTCTCTTATGTAAATCCTTAGAATATTTCTTAAATATGGCCCATTTAAATCTACATATATCTCTGCCAACCCTATTGCATCACCGCCATATGCACAGCATTCAGCCTGCTTCTGCCGTTTTACTGCCTTGTCACATTCAGGCATTACGGAGCGTCCAGTCATGGCGGATTTAACACAAGGCAACCAAGGCTTTGACCGCAAACTGGCCAGTGCCGTGGTTAAACGCTTTTTGACCTACAACGAGCACCGCATTAAGCGCACCCAAGAAGCGTTTTCGAGCCGCCAGCAGGCATTTTTAGCCGTGTTGCCCCTGCTGTATCACGTGAATCATGAAAAATTACCCGGTTATGTGGGCGAAGAATGCCCCTGTGGTGTAGCCCGATTTAACCCTGATAAAGACACTTTGCGAGCCGCCGCGTCTGTTTCTATGGGGTTTCAGTATCAGCAACGGCGCAGCGGCCACCCCATGATTAAAAGCCTATTTTTAATGGGCAGCTGTGGCTCGCTGGGCCACAGTGGTGGCAGTGATTTGGATATTTGGCTGTGCCATCGCCCTGAATTTAATCAAGATGAGCTAGAACTGTTACAAGACAAAGCTACCGCATTAGAAAAATGGGGGGACTCATTAGGTTTAGAGGTGCATTTCTTTTTAATGGATGCCGAGCGTTTTATGCGCGGCGAGCGCAATGATCTAGACGGGGAAGACTGCGGCAGCGCCCAACATCAATTGTTATTAGATGAGTTTTACCGCACCAGTATTTTGATCGCTGGCTGTTACCCCTTGTGGTGGCTGGTGCCGCCCGAGCACGAACGGGTTTACGACGACTTTGTTTACCGCTTAGAAAAACAGGGTTTTGTGATCCCAGATGAGGTGATCGACTTTGGCGGACTGGCGGAAATACCCGCTGGGGAATTTGTCGGTGCCGGCATGTGGCAGCTATACAAGGCCATTGGCAGCCCTTATAAATCCATTTTAAAGCTGTTTCTCACCGAGTCGTATTCAAGCAGTTACCCTGATGTGCAAACCATTAGCTTGTCCCTTAAAAGCCATATTTTTAGTGCCGACATTAATCTGGATAAAATTGACCCGTATATCTTGTTATACGAACACCTAGAGCGTTATTTGAATTCGCGGGAAGAACTGGCTCGACTTGAGCTGGTGCGCCGCTGTATTTATTTCAAAGCCAACATTCCCATGGGGCAAAACTCACGGCGCAAACATTGGAAGCGGGATTTTTTACGCCCGCTGATTCGCCAATGGGAATGGACAGAAGGCCACTTGTTGCACCTTGATAACCGTGCGCAATGGCATGTGCACGCAGTAAGTGAAGAGCGCAAACAATTGGTGAGTGAGCTGATTCACAGTTATAAATTTTTAAGCTTGTTTGGCCGACGCTACCCTGACGACACCTTATTAAACTCCAAAGACATGACGTTGCTGGGCCACAAACTGTACGCCACATTTGATCGCAAGCCCGGCAAAGTAGATTTTATTAACCCCGGCATCAGCAAAGACATTCAAGAAGATAAACTCAGCCTGCACCTTAACCGCCAGCATGTGCGCCGCCGTATTCCGCAAATGGCCTGGAGCTTATACACAGGGGTGGTTAGACCCAGCAGCACGGTAAACCCCATTAAAAAAAGCACCAGTTTGATCGAATTGTTGGCGTGGTGCCACGTGAACGAAGTCATGGCCCGCGGCACCAATATGGTCATGTATCAGGGCCGCCAGCACGGCAATGATTACGAGCTAAAAGAGATCATTGCCACGTTTAGGCAAATGCCGCTGCCCACGGCCATCATCCCAGATTTTGAACGCCCGCCAGTGCCTGCTTACATCAGTTTGTACATCAATGTATTTGTGGACCCCATGAGTCATTACACCCGCAAAGGCATCAGCAAAATATCCAACCGCACAGACTCTTTAGGTTACAGCGCCTTAAAAGAAAACCTCGTACTGACCATTGATCAGCTTGTGTATAACTCATGGCGTGAAGTACTGGCCACCCGCTATGAGGGGCAAAACGCATTATTGCGGGTCATAGAAGATTATTTAATTAGTTACCCTCCCGATAGCCCGCAACCCCCTCCTGAGCTGAAAGTATTTTGTTTTTGCACCACCCGCGCGCAGGCCATTTCTGAACGGGTAAACGAAGTACTTAACGAGATTCGCCGCTGCTTTTACCACAGTAAACTAGGCAAGCGCAGCCGCTATGTTTTGCAGGTAAGCGATGGTTTTCACGTGATTCAATTTAGCCAAGGGCGCCCTTACATTTATCACTTTGAAAGTGCTGGGCACATGTTTAAACAGTTATCTAAACCTCAGCCTAAGTTCTCGCAAGTGGTGCTGGATAGCCAAGCGTTGAAAGGCACCGTGGTGCAAATGATTTGCCGCGACAGCAAGCCCGGCACGGTGCAGGTGTATTACCTGAAAAAAGGCGACGAAAAAGAAAAGCTCTTCGCACAAATTTATGTGATTGATGAGCGCGGCTCTATCTTCCAATGGCGCACACCTATGTACAACGAAGCGGCACTTGTGAACCCGCTAAATCACTTTTTACGGCAGATTGAATACCGGCAAAATCGCCATCGCTACGAAAACCCAGAGCAAGTGCGCCAACGCCCCATTGAGTATTACGAAGTGATGCTACCGAACAAAAACGAGGTGCTAAAAGGCCGCCCCGTGCGCCCCAAAGATGGCCTAGGGGATGGGCGCTATTTTGATGTGCACGCCCAAGTGGATTTTGATGCGCAAAACAAACTGAGTTTTACCTTATATTGTGAGCTAGAAGAGTTCACTCACATGGAATACGGCGACCAAATTTATAAAGCTGTGGTGCGCTACTTAGTGCGCCTGCGTAAACACCAAAAGCCTTACCCTGTGTACGTGACAGACATCTCCATTGCCGACCGCTTGCATCAACGAAATGCCAAGCAGGTGATGCAAACCTGCACGTATTTGGATTATAAAAATAAGATCGAGAAGCAGCTCAATAACGCACTCACCTCCCTATACCCAGACAGCTAGATCCCTCCCTTCAAGCAAAGCCACCCCATACGGTTTACGCCCCCACGACTTAAAGCTTGCCTGTTTGTTATGTAAGCATCTAACAAACCGCCCTTTGAGCGCCCTGTACATCTATGCTTCAGGGTCATAACCCCCTATAATCGCCTCTTTTATTTTAATCAGGCTTTGGCCATGCGCTACTTGTTAATCCTTGCCTTCTCAATTGCCATAAGCGCCCTATCCGCATGCGGACAAAAAGGCGACTTATACCTGCCAAAAGAGCCGGCTGCGCAGACTTCGACAAAACAAGAGCAAGACGTCAATCAATAACGCGCTCAGATTAACCTAGCCTACGATTTAGAGATTCCCATGACAGATGTATTTGATTACCAAAACGGTGAATTATTCGCTGAGAACGTTGCCCTTAGCGACCTAGCGGACCAGTTCGGTACACCGTTGTACGTATATTCGCGCAAAGCGTTTAGCGACAGCTACCTAGCCTATGCTGATGCCCTTAAAGGTAAAGATGCTTTGGTGTGCTACGCGGTTAAAGCCAACAGCAACATTGCGGTATTAAACGTACTGGCCAAATTAGGCGCCGGTTTTGACATCGTATCTGTGGGTGAACTTGAGCGTGTTTTAAAAGCCGGCGGCGACCCTGCTAAATGTGTGTTTTCTGGTGTGGCTAAAACCGCCGATGAAATGCGCCGTGCATTAGCTGTGGGCGTGCATTGTTTTAACGTTGAAAGCGCGGCGGAACTTGAGCGCCTAAACGACGTGGCCGTAGAGATGGGTGTTAAAGCGCCAGTATCTTTACGTGTTAACCCAGACGTAGACGCGGGCACTCACCCATATATTTCAACCGGCTTAAAAGAAAACAAGTTTGGTGTGGACATTGAAGTGGCCCCAGAGGTTTACGCCCATGCAGCCACACTGCCTGGTTTGGACATTAAAGGTGTGGATTGCCACATTGGTTCTCAGCTAACACAAATCGACCCGTTCTTAGATGCACTGGATCGTGTATTACTGTTGATCGACAACCTAAAAGCGCAAGGCATTGAACTTGAGCACATCGATTTAGGCGGTGGCCTTGGGGTCACCTATGACGACGAAGTGCCACCAACACCAAAACAGTTAATTGATGCCCTTGAGCCAAAACTGGCTGGTCGCAACCTTAAAATGGTATTTGAACCGGGTCGCTCTATTGCTGCAAACGCCGGTGTGTTTATCACTCAGGTTGAGTTTTTGAAGAGCAATGGTGATAAAAACTTTGCCATCATTGACGGCGGCATGAACGATTTGATTCGCCCATCTTTGTACAGCGCTTGGCAGAACATCGTTGAAGTTCAACCTCGCACCAATACTGAGAAAAAAGCCTACGATGTGGTTGGCCCAGTATGTGAGACTGGTGACTTCCTAGGTAAAGACCGCGAACTGTCTATTGTCTCTGGTGACTTATTAGCGGTTAAAAGCTCTGGTGCTTACGGCTTTGTAATGGCGTCTAACTACAACACCCGTAACAAACCTGCTGAAGTAATGGTAGATGGCGATAAATCTTATTTAATTCGTCGTCGCGAAACGGTTGCGGATCAGTTATCTTTAGAAGCATTGATTAGCGAATAATTTGTAGGGTGTATTAGCCCAAGGCTTAATACACCAAGCGGTTCAGCGCATCGCTTAAGGAAATTTATGTTACTAAGATTTAGTAAAATGCACGGTTTGGGCAATGACTTCATGGTGGTTGATTTAGTCACCCAACATTTTGCCTTTAGCCCAAAATTGGTTCGCCAATTAAGCGACCGTCAGTTTGGTATCGGCTTTGATCAATTATTAATTGTCGAAACCCCAAGCAACCCTGACGTAGATTTCCGCTATCGCATTTTTAATGCCGACGGCAGTGAAGTTGAACAGTGTGGCAATGGCGCACGCTGCTTTGCGCGCTTTGTGCACGACACTCAGCTAACGGCTAAAAACCCAATTAAAGTGGAAACCAATTCTGGCATCATTGAACTGAAACTTGAGAACGATGATCAGGTGGTTGTGAACATGGGCAAAGCAAACTTTGCCCCTGCCGACCTGCCATTTGATGCCGCTGACGAGCAAGATAAATACCGCATCACTGTGCCGCTAAATGAAGGTGAGCACGATGCCACCATAGGTGCGGTTTCCATGGGTAACCCCCATGCGGTTATGCTGGTTGATGACATTGAAAGCGAACTTGTGAATCAGCTTGGCCCTGAAATTGAAAAGCATTCTGTATTCCCTAAGCGTGTGAACGCAGGGTTTATGCAAATTGAAAATCGCGGCGCTATGAAGCTGCGTGTTTACGAGCGTGGCGCAGGCTGGACATTAGCGTGCGGCACTGGCGCGTGTGCGGCCATGGTAACGGCTCATAAATGGGGTTTAGTGGATGACGAAGTGGTTGTCAGCTTGCCCGGTGGTGATTTGACCATTAGCTGGGATGGCAGTGGTGATGTCATTATGACAGGACCAGCCACAAGAGTCTTCGAAGGCCGCATCCAAGTTTGATGATAGGTGCTTCCTGACTCGCTCTGATCTGCGTTAAAACTAGATTCGACCTCGTTACATAGCGCTGCTATGCGCCTCGCTAGAATCTAGTTTTGCCTTGTCAGTGCTTCGCCAGAAAACACTTTGAACGTTTATAGTTTTTGAAAAGCTAAATTAAAACAATAATTAAAAAGCGTCAGACACCCGACCTCTGACACCAGACTAGAATTAAGGAAGAACATGGAACACGACAAAAGTCAGCTTAAAGACCGCGACGTGGCTGCTTTTTTAAAACAGCATCCAGAGTTTTTTCGTACCTACCCTGAATTGGTTCATGAGTTAGATATTCCCCATGAAACCGGTGCTACGGTTTCTTTGGTTGAACACCAAAGTCGAATTTTGCGTGAGCGCAATAAAGAATTACACGATCGCCTGCAGCAATTGGTGGATAACGCCCGCCGCAATGATCGCCTGTTTGAGCAAACTCGTCGTTTAACTTTAGACCTATTAGATGCTCAAGGCATTGAAGAAGTTGAGCAATCTCTGCAGCAATGCATGAACGCCCTTTACGGTGTGGATTACGCCTGCCTAACCTTGTTCGTGCCTGCCATGAGCATGCAAAGTATTACCGAAGTAGAAATGCAGGATCATTTAGTACGCCACTTTGGTCGCAAGCAAGCGTTTTGTGGGCAGCTTACCGATAACGAAATGGAATTATTTTTTCACGATGATTCCACCGTGGGCTCCATGGCTGCGTGTTTATTAAAAAATGATTACGGCATCATGGCCCTTGGCCACAAACAAGATGACTATTTCAAAAGCAATATGGATACCTTGTTTTTAGATTACGTGGCCGAGATTGTAAGCCGCCGCCTTGATGTTCTTCTGTAGCAGGGCACCTCTATTCATTTATTGCAGCCTCTGCGTGATATGAAACATGGAGTTACAAGGCGCGCTCTGCAATAAAATGGTCATTCCATTTTTAAAGAGTGCAACGCAGTAAATGTGTTTTTCAGAACACGCCCTTCGGGGCTTTACGTCAATTCCATACTCTGCGTTGGACTTCATTGAAAGGCAATAAGCATTTCTTCAAAAGTCCGCCTTGATTATGAAATTGACGTAAAACCAGAGGCCGCAATAAATGAATAGAGATGCCCTTAACATGTCCTTAGACCCGTCCCAGCTTCAAGTTCTTAGTTTCGATTTAGACGATACCTTATGGGATGGCGGCGCGGTGATTTTACACGCTGAACAAGCCATGCTTAATTGGATGTTAGAGTTTACCCCTGACGTTTTCGAAACCTATTCGAAAGAACAATTACGCGAACACAAATTTCAATTTATAAAAAACAACCCGCAACTGATCAATAAAATCAGTGAAGCCAGACAAGCCTATTTGTCCGAATTATTCTCGCAGTTTAATTACACAGATCATCGACAAAAAGCTCACGACTGTTTCCAAACGTTTTATCACGCCCGCCAGCAAGTCATATTATTTGATGGGGTGACAGAAGCCTTGGCAAAATTAAAACAACACTATCGCCTGATCGCCATTACCAATGGCAATGCGGATATAGCATTAACAGGGTTGGCTGACTATTTTGAATTTTCATTAAACGCAGAAGATTTTAAGCAACCAAAACCCCACGGCGATATATTTCACGCGGCACTTAAACAAGCAAATATAACTGCTAGTGAATGTTTGCACATTGGTGATCACCCTGTGCATGACATGTTAGGGGCACACCAAATGGGCATGGCCACCTGTTGGTTAAAAGATGGAACGCGCCAGTGGAATCAAAACTTCTCTGCCCACTTAGACATCGCTCATGTTTCAGAGCTAGTGCCTATTTTATTAAAGTGATGCTTAACAGCTCACGCCTGCCTTAGCATCTAAATCAAAATACATCTGTATCAATGACGCCTAGCAAATTCAGCCATATCCAATGTGGCCATAGACGCTTCTAGGTCCGCCTCAATTTTAACGTGCTCTATCTTAGAAGGGTCCGGTTTATAGGGCTGCTCTTTCACGGCCTGAGTTTGGCAACCCATTAAACATATTGGCAGTGCAAGCGTCATAAAAAATTTCATCGTTTAACTCCCACATCTGGTTTTTCGTGCTCACTTAAGACCCCTTCAGCTTATAAGTATCTGTCCATATGGCGATTAAAAAAGTCATGGCTTGAGAAGCGGTTATCAAAATATTTTCTGCTTATAAATGCCAGTTATAAACATTGCAAAGCTATAGCGTCTTGCATTCTAAAACTCCCATTTTCATGGCACCGCGGTTATTTCATATTAAAAACCTCATCAAATAACTAACCTAGTTATAAGAAATTAACCTTAGATTATTCGCAGTTAGATTATTATTTAATCAACGAATCACGCCATAATACTCGTACTACGCTTAATGAAACTAATGGAGGTTCCTAATCTATGAAATACCTAGTGTTCGTTCTATTTACCGTATCTAGTTTCATTTCGAGCCTGAGCATGGCAGAAAAATGGAACCATGAAGTTCACGGGTCATTCCCTGTGTTCTTTACCTATAGCGATACCGACAATGGCGAGGCAAGTAGCCAAATCATGTCGGGCTTCAACCCCGCCAACATGACCATCACCAGCATGGCCCCCACACAGGATGGCTTAAACATCAGTGCCACCTTACAAATCACCTCCCACTTACAAGGCAGTAAGGAACAAAACTCAGGGTTATTCGAAAGCCGTGTGGCGGAGATAACCATTAAAGGGGATTTTGGCCAACTTAACGTGGGCAAGGGTTTTGGTATCTTTAATAGCAATGCCATTGGCGATGTGGGCAGTGGTAAAGGCATAGGTCACATGCCCAACGCAGCAGATCAAGGCAATGCCACCAATGGTCACATTGGTACAGGCTATGTGTACGCAAACTTTAATCCTCGCATCATGTATACCAGCCAATTAGGTGATAGTGGCAGCTATAAAGTGGGTATCTTTAACCCTGAAGAACCAGCTAACCCTAAAGTAGCCAATGTCGAAGTAGACATTAAAGCAGAAACGGCCCTACCGAGATTTGAAGGCCAGCTAACCATGAATGTATCGGAGCACAGTGTGTGGGCGGGCTTCATGTTTCAATCAGTGGAATCCCTAGTGGAAGACTACGACATTCAAGCGTTTGATATTGGTGGCCAACTTAATCTAGGGGCCATGGGTATTCGTGCAGCCTATACCGTGACTCAAGGCATTGGCGCCGATGGTCTATACGGGTATGGCGGCATAGGTGATGCTGGCGTGGATGGCAGCCAAGCTTACGTTGAGGGTACCTTCAAAATGGGCGCCATGACCTATGGTGTCAGTTACGGTTTAGGCACTCAAGATTCTGGTACCAATGCCACTGGCGCGGTGGCTGAAATTGAAAATACTCTAGCCATGTTATTTGCCCATAAAAAAATCAGCGATAACCTGCATTTAATGTTTGAAGTGCAATCTTATTCATCTGAAACGAGCAAAGTTGCCACACAGGAATACACCGCCGTAAGCACGGGTATGCAAGTTGATTTCTAATATTTGAACGGGTTAAAAACACAGCCTGCTACTCGCGGCATATGACTGTGTTTTTATTTGCCAAAGTATTCATTAAGGTAGCTGCCTCTTTGAATACGGTTCGTGCCTGAAATGAGTTAAACAGCATTCACTTTAAGGATTATCACCATGTCCTGTATTCAAGAGCGAAAAACAATTATGCGATCCACCCCTATAAAACCCATGTGGCTCACTTTACTCGGTTTATTGTACGTATTTTCAATCCCGGCTTACGCTGACATGGATGCGGCTAAACGCTGGGTAGAAAGTGAGTTTAAAGAATCGAGTCTATCCAAACAGCAGCAACTTGAAGAAATGAAATTCTTTGTAGATGCCGCAAAACCTTATGCAGGGATGGACATTAAAGTCGTATCTGAAACCATTACCACCCACAAATACGAATCAGAAACTCTTGCCAAAGCGTTTACCGAAATTACCGGCATTAAAATAAATCACGTGCTAACAGGCGAGGGGGATGTAATTGAAAAATTACAACACCAAATGTACACAGGGGAAAATTTATTCGACGCTTATATCAATGATTCCGATTTAATCGGTACACATTATCGTTATGGTGAAGTGCTGCCTTTAAGCGATTTTATGAAAGGCGAAGGGGCTGATGTCACCCTTCCAACATTGGATATTGATGACTTTATTGGCATTAAATTTACCACCGCAGACGATGGAAAACTGTATCAATTACCCGACCAACAATTCGCAAACCTATATTGGTTTCGCCAAGACTGGTTTGAGCGCAAGGACCTAAAAGCCAAATTCAAAAAAGCATACGGCTATGAACTAGGTGTGCCACTTAATTGGTCGGCCTATGAAGATATTGCGGAGTTTTTCACAGATAAGGTTAAAAATATCGATGGAGTTCGGGTTTATGGCCACATGGATTATGGTAAAAAAGACCCATCTTTAGGCTGGCGTTTCACCGATGCTTGGTTATCCATGGCTGGAGCTGGTGATGTGGGCCTGCCTAATGGCAAACCTGTTGATGAATGGGGCATTCGCATGGAAGGTTGCCACCCTGTAGGTTCATCTGTTGCCCGAGGTGGTGCGACAAATGGTCCAGCTGCAGTTTATTCCATTACAAAATACCTTGATTGGCTGCAACGATTTGCGCCTCCAGGCTCTCAACAAATGGACTTCGGTCAAGCGGGCCCCGTTCCTGCTAAGGGCCATATTGCCCAGCAAATATTTTGGTACACCGCATTTACTGCCGACATGATCAAAAAAGGGCTACCTGTGGTGAACGCAGATGGCACCCCTAAATGGCGTATGGCTCCTTCCCCTTATGGCGCCTATTGGGAGAAAGGCATGAAGCTGGGCTATCAAGACGCGGGCTCATGGACATTTCTTAAAAACACGCCCATTAAGCAACGCAAAGCCGCATGGCTGTATGCACAATTTGTGGTGTCAAAAACCGTATCTCTCAAAAAAACCCTCGTCGGCTTAACCCCCATCCGCGAATCTGATATTCAATCGGACGCCATGACTAAAGCAGCACCTAAACTAGGCGGGCTTGTTGAGTTTTATAGAAGCCCTGCTCGAGTGGCATGGACACCTACTGGCGTAAATGTGCCGGATTATCCAAAACTTGCGCCACTTTGGTGGAAAAATATTGGTGATGCCTCCAGTGGTAAAAAAACACCACAAGCCGCTATGGATGCTCTGGCCAAAGCACAAGATAAGGTTTTAACCCGTATCGAACGTGCTGGCGCACAAGCTGAATGCGCACCTAAACTGGAAAAACGTAAAAACCTTAAAGGTGCCGAATATTGGCTGGCACAACCAGGAGCACCAAAAGCCAAATTGGCCAATGAAAAACCACAGGGTGAAACCGTCCCCTACGAAGAACTACTTAAAGCATGGAAAGCAGGTAAAGAACGCTAATTATTGGCGGCAAAATAGGGCTAGGCAGTAACTTCATTCTGCCTACCCTATTTGATTATCTGAACTAAAGTAAATATATGTGTGTTGAAGCAAAGCACTGCGTTTTAAGTATGCTTGGTGGGTATGGATATGAGATTAACGGTCGGTGTTAAAGTAGGTGGCGGATTCTTTCTTGTCACACTCATGCTAATTATTGCGGGGGCCGCTGGGTTTCTTGGTGCGGTTAAGCTCGGTGAAACCATCGGGTATATCTCTGATAGCGCTTGGCCTGCAGCCGAAGGTGGCAGCCTCATGTCATTGTCGATTCAAAAACAAACCGCCACAACCAGAGGAGTAAGCGCTGGCCTCGTACCAATGAATGTCACTCAAAAAAACAGTATGTCTCATATCAAACAAGAAGCCAGCCAAGGCATTAAATTAATTGAAGACTCATCTTTAATTAGCCCGGAAAAAATGACAAAACTAAAAGCACTTTATACAAAATATAATAGCGACCAAAGCTTGTTATTAATATCCCATGAGCAATTTATGAAAGCTCGTGAAAGTGCATTCAAAGGATTTGAGCAGTTCGATAATTTTATGAAAGTTTTAAATTATTATAATGCTCAAATTTTCAGCCTTCCTCGCGTGGATGTAGACGATAAATTTGATTTAATTAGTAGTTTTTTTCTATCCAAAAATGCCCTGCAAACTCGCTTCTATTACATGCAAAGATTATTAGGCGGCGAAGATGAGGCCAAGATGCTAGATGCATTAGAAGGCGCTAAAGAAGACCTTGAAGACGAAATAATTAACCTTAGTGAGCAAGAGCTAATAGACAACACAGTTCGTAGTGGTGAATTTGAAGCAAAAGCGACATATCCAGAAATTTTAGAACAATTACTAAGCACGCATGAGCAGCAATTCAATTTAGTATTTTCAACATTTTCCAATTTTAATTCTGCAAAAAACGCCTATCAATTAAGTGAAAAAGAGCTATTAATAAACAGCCGTAAAATCACCGATACCATTAATGAACTGGTTGCCAACGAAACGGCATCTGCAGACGGCACCAAGTCGACCGTTTACAGCACCATTATTTTAGTTGGAATAATAGGCATTATACTCGCCGTACTAGCTACTTTTTATTGTGTACTCAGTGTGGTACAGCCCATTATTGAAGCGGGCAAATATATGAAAGAAATCTCTGTCGGTAATGGTGACCTAACGGTTAGATTACCAGTGAAAGGCCACGATGAAATTGCCTACATGGGTAAAAACTTCAATACATTTGTGGCTAAAGTACATGATGTAATCGAACTGATCATTCAAGTCTCACTTAAACTCTCCGTATCAGCAGGTCAACTCACCTCAGTATCAGAAGCAACAAGCGTTGCAACAGAAAAGCAGCAGTCTGGCAGTGCACACATTGCAACAGCATTGACTGAAATGAGCAGTACCGCCCAAGATGTGGCTAAAAACACCTCTCAAGCAGAAGAGGCTTCAAAGTCAGCAAACCAGCAAGTTTCACAAAGCCAAATTGCTGTGGACGAAAATAAAAGTGCCATCGGTATCCTCGCTTCAGATATGGAGCAGGCTGTTGATGTCATTCAACAACTGGCAAATGAAAGTGAGGCTGTCGCCAATATCCTTAATGTTATACGTGGCATTGCAGACCAAACTAATTTATTGGCATTGAATGCAGCAATAGAAGCTGCGCGAGCAGGAGAACAAGGCCGAGGGTTTGCAGTAGTCGCAGATGAAGTAAGGACATTAGCACAGCGCACTCAGGATTCTACCACTGAAATTCAAACTGTAATTGAAGGGCTACAAAGAAAGTCAAAAGATGCAATGGCTGTTATGGACGGCAGTCGAGAAAGAGCCGATAACAGCGTAGCAAGTGCGGATAAAGTTAAGGATTTACTCACAGGCATCACTGATGCTGTAACCATGGTACTTGAAATGAACGTGCAAATTGCGACTGCTGCCGAGCAACAAGTGGCCGTAACATCAGAAATTAACCAAACTGTAGATGGTATTAACAGTATGTCGATAGAAACGGCCTCTGATGCCTCTAAGGCAAAATCTGAGGCAAATAATGTAACGCAGCTAGTGAATAAAATGCAGACACTAACAGCGCAATTTAAAGTTTAACAACATTTTTTAGCCGCATTGACAGGTAAAGCCTATGAATCAAAACAATCATTACGTGGCATTTTTATTATTGATCTCTTTGGTCGCTTTCGGTAAGTGTACACATGCTGAAACAAGTAAAAATACAGCAGCCGCGATAGAGTTAGTGATAAAAGATTTAGGTGATTCGGCATTAAATAAACAGCAGGTGCAACAGGAGTTAGCATGGTTTGCCAAAAAAGGCGCTCGCTTTAAAAACAAAACCATCACAGTGGTCAGCGAAGACATCCCCACCCACAGATGGGAGCGAGATGTATTAGCCAAACATTTTAAAACCATCACTGGCATCAATATTAAATACGACATCATTGGTGAGGGCTCGGTGGTAGAGGCCATCTTTAAACAAATGAGCCAAGGTGTTCACCTATACGATATCTATGTGAATGACGCCGATCATATTGGCACTCATGCCCGCGTGAGAGGGGTTGTCAATCTTAGCCAATATATGAAAACAAAAGGGAAAGCCTATACCAATCCAATGTTAGATTTGGATGATTTCATTAACCTGCAATTTGGCCAAGACTATGAAGGCAATCAATTACAATTACCCGATCAGCAATTTGCCAATTTATATTGGTTCCGACACGATTGGTTTACCCGTCCTGATATTAAAAAACAATTCCGCCAATACACGGCTAAAAAATACGGAAAGCATAATGCCTACGAATTAGGCGTGCCCGTTAACTGGGCGGCCTATGAAGACATTGCTGACTTTTTTACCAAAACACCCATTGATGGAAAACAAGTATATGGCCATATGGATTTTGGCAAAAAATCCCCAAGCCTAGGCTGGCGCTTCACGGATGCTTGGTTATCCATTGCTGGTACCGGTGACAAAGGCCTGCCTAATGGACAGCCTGTGGGTGAATGGGGTATACGCACGGTCAATCGCATACCAAGAGGTTCATCGGTTGAACGTGGTGGTGCCACAAATGGCCCTGCAGCCGTTTATGCATTGCAGACTTACATTGACTGGCTAGAAAAATATTCACCGCCACAAGCCCGTGAAGGCACCTTCTTAGATAACAACATAACCGTGGCCGGTGGTAACGTGGCCCAACAAGTTTTTCTCTACACCCTTTGGTTAAATGACCCGGCTTTTCATAAAGGCCCAATGGTAGATGCGCAAAACAATCCAGTATGGCGAGTGGCTCCTACGCCTCATGGTAAATATTGGGAACAAGGCATGAAGGTGGGTTATCAAGATGCCGGCAGCTGGACCATTCCAAAAGATACTAAAGGCGGTAAACGCGCCGCCGCTTGGTTATGGGCCCAATTTTGTGTGAGTAAATCTGCAGCCTTAGCAAAGTTTAAAGCCGGCGGCACACCCGTTAGACACAGCACCCTTAAAACACCTTGGGTACAAAAAAACAAAACACGCTACGGCGGCTTAATCGAATTTTTTCAAAGTGATGCAGTTAATCGCTGGACCGATACTGGCCTTAATGTTCCCCATTATCCATTAATGTTCAGAGCCTGGTGGCCAAACCTAGACCAGGCCATTGATGGAAAAATCACAGCGCAAGTGGCTATGGATAATATTGCCTACGAGCAAGATAAAATCATGGCTAAATTAACCGACCTAAAATATGCCCCTAAATTAAATAATAAAAGCAGCCGAGAAACCTGGCTCAATAAACCTGGTGCACCAAAAGCCCAGCGCCAAAGAGAAAAGCCAAAAACCCTTCCTTATAAAGATGTAATTAAACAATGGCAGAAGAATAGCTAAACATGTGGATTAATAAACGCATAAGTCGCCAAGTTATGACCCTAGTGTTTATATCCTTTTCGCTATTCTTTATTGGTGCCACTTTTATCATTGGCTATCAATACTACCAAGATCTAGAAGACCTAATATACGACCGCACAGACAGTTCGGCTAAGTTGTTTAAATCTGAATTTGAAGCGGACATTAGACGAACAGAACATGCCCTATCAAATTTTGGTTTAAACGAAGCGGTCATCGACAGTCTCACGCTACTGAATCAATATGGTCCGCTTTACAGCGAAGATGCCTCCATTAATAACGAAAAAATTGCGGATGCTGATAATAGTTATTATCTACAAAGCCAAATGCAGTTGGTGTCGGCCCTAATACCTTTACTGGCACAATATGATTTATCGCACCTTGCCATTTATCAACTGGCACCATTCCCCAACAACGATAAAAATACAAAACATTTATCCTTATTAATTGATAGCAACAATATTTGGGTATTCCGCTATTTAACAAAAGGTGATCAAGCCAAGCGTGAAATATACACAGCCGAATTTTATGACCTTAATATTGATGACAATTTATTTAATGTCAGTGATATTTACCAAAAAGAGACGAGGTATTTCTTTAAAAAAACAGGTTTAGTAAAAACCAGCGATTATCCTCATGATTATCTAAATAAACTGTCGGTTGATAATCTCTTTGCAGGAAAGGCCACTGACATTGTAGAGGACAAGTTTAATATTGCTATTTGGTCTCCGATATTACTGTCCGTATCCAACCCAGATACATGGCAAAAAGAAATAAAAAATAGTGCGATTGTTCTAGGAATTAAAACACCCACAACAGAGTCCCTAGCTTTAATGGGAGAGCAAATAGGCGGTGAATTTGCCATTGTCGAAAATGATTACGCCTGGGTATCAGGCATAAAACCTGGCAATGCAGATGAAGTTTTTAATGAACAAGAGGAAGATGCCTATATACTCACATCACATGAGCTAAATATTCCCAGCTTTGATGAAAGAACCTTCCATGTTATGTCCCGTACATCTAAGTACAATTTAAATCACCGAACCATGACCCTATTAATTGAGTTAATCATCATTGCCAGCATTGTCTTATTCATTACTGGCATCGCTATGTTTTTCCTCATTAACCTCACACTAAATAAACCACTGAATACATTATTAGGGGGCGTGAAATCGGTTGAAAAAGGAGAGTTGGATTTTACAGTGACGGTGCTTGGGAATAATGAACTCACTCGAATTTCAACATCCTTTAATAAAATGGTGTCGAACATTAGGCAATCAAAAAATGACCTTCGAAAAGCAAATGAAACACTAGAGTTAAAGGTCAAAGATAGAACCAACGAGTTAATAGAAGCGCAACAGCAGCTCATTATGTCAGAGAAAATGGCCTCTCTTGGGCAACTGGTGGCCGGGGTCGCTCATGAAATTAATACACCACTTGGTATTGCCATTACCTCTCTTTCTTACAGTAGGGTTGAAGTTGAGACTATTAACAAAGCCTTCATTGATAATAAGATCACCCAAGATGGGTTTTCGGAATTTATAAAGAATGTGAATGAATCAATTAAGCTATCTGAAATCAACTTAGAAAAAGCCAGTGAGCTTGTGCAAACGTTTAAAAAAGTTGCCGTAAACCAATCGGTTGAAGAGCTAGAAGAATTTTCAGTTTTGGATCAAGTTCAGGAAGTTATCAAAACACTGGAGCCTAGACTCAAAGGCAGCAATGTCATCATAAAATTGGATATATCGGACCAACTGAGGTTACTAAGTTATCCCGGATCGTTTTATCACATTATCAGTAATCTGATTATAAATACCTTGATTCATGCTTTTCCAGATAAACACGGAAATATTAATATTATCGTTAATGAAAAACATGATTTTCTAGATATTTTTTTCAAAGATGACGGTGTCGGTATGGACACAGAAACCCAACAAAAGATCTTCGATCCATTTTATACAACCAAGCGTGGTAGTGGCGGAACAGGTTTGGGGATGTACATGACCTATAATATTGTCACACAAAGATTAGGCGGCACGATTGAGGTCGAAAGCGAGATTAATAAAGGCACTCAATTCCATATGAGTATTCCTAAGTCAACTCCTGATGATAAGGAAGATGTAAATATCTATAAAGTTTAAAACACACTTAAACTACGAATAATTTAAGTGTGCTTATTATAATTTATAAACTAGGCACTTTTAAGGTTGACTGTTTTTTTGTACTGAACTCAAAATCTAAGTTATATGCAAAACTAGTTACTGATTTATATTCAGGGTCTTTTGTATCTATGGCCAATACCAAGCGATGACCAGCTGGCACATCATACGCTGTAGTCACCAAGTCAAAATCCACTTGTACTTTTTTACCATAATCCGCATCTGGCAATGTAATCACACCATGGGTGATTAACTTGCCAGTACCCCAGATATCCATATCATATAAATACGCCACGATTTGCGCTTTATCATAATAAGGCTGAATCTGAAGGCTCACACTAGGCGTACCACGAATTTGCATCTCTTCGTTTAGGTAACCCGTATTAAAGTAAATACTACGAGTATCAGATGCCGCTGAGATATCCGCATAAATAGGAATATTTAACTGCTCTAATAATTGTGACAACAATGGAATTTGTGTACTGAAAAGTGTGCCTGCCCAGGCGTTAATTGTATTATCTTTACCGAACCAGCTTTGATACTGATAAGTCTCTAAATCACCGCTGTCAAACAGTCCTCTTGGGTGTAGATAAAAGGTTTCATTACTGGCACTGGCGATTGGGTAATCATCAAAGCCATCTGTTTGATCTTTGAATTTCACTTTCATTTGCAATGGCTTTTTATTAGCCATGTCATTTGTTTCGCCTTTCAAATGTAAATCAAACCACTTGTAAGTGTTTTCCCAAATCAGATTGTCGCCAATGCCCACCAAACTTGGTAACAGCTCAGCGGTTGCATGAGTGCCTGATACTAAATCAATATATTTAGGACCGGTTAACTGACCAAACATATCCAATAAAGTATTTGGCTGAAATAAATTATCCCCGTACGCTTTACCTAAATACACTGCAGTACCGTTGGCGTTAAGTTCATCCACATAATTAATGGGTGAACGAATAGCCGCCCACTCTACAATAGCGGGAATAGCCGCTAAGTTTTGCGCTTTAATATCACTCCAATGCTGATTAACAATGGGATCAAGGTTACCAATAAGGTTGCCACTAATGGTTAATAGCTCTCCCCAAACCAAACGAGGTGTTTGATCACCATATAAAGCATGCTCGATATCTCCCCAGCTGCTCATGGCTGATACCGCTTTTATACGGCTATCATGTGCAGCACCTAATAAACTAATCCCTGAACCATAAGAAATACCTGCACTGCCAATGCCTTGTGGATCAACAGGATAGTTCGCCAATAAATAATCAATCACTGAACTTAGATCCGCAACGTCTTCAGGGCCAGCTGTTGCAATCACACCACCAGATCCTCCCCAACCGCGAGAGCTATAACTTAAAACGATATAGCCTTTTTCAGCCAAGTCAGATGCCTGCTGCAAATATTCATATTCGTTTAACCCCCAGCTATTAATAAAAATAACCGCTGGTGCTAAACCTTGCAGGCCATTTGGCACAAAAATATTGGCCGCTAATGTTATGCCGTCATCTGCTGTAATTTCGATATCATCATCTGTGGTGTAGGCATCACTTTGTGGAAACACACCTTGATTAAGCAGGCCCGCTGCAAAACTAATAATGGGAAGCAAGCCATCAGCATGAGACGTTTGTATGGGTAAGATAAAACTTAAGCATAAGCTCAAATTTATTAAGATTTTTTTCAACATGGAATGCCTTTCAATTATTTTTGTAGTTATGGTTGAATGGCTAATTTTAGAGGTCGTTTAAAATATCACTTGCTTAAAAAGGACAACTTTTTGTTTCTATAGGTCATTAGCTAGCTTTATCTGTTAATGTATTTATTTACCGTTACGCTTTATGTATAAACGCGCCAAAATATTAAAAATTATAATAAAAATTAGACTATGAGCCAGTTTATAAATTACGGAATCCGTGTCCCCGGTATTGGTAAAGGCCATGCAGAACAGCTTATTAATTATGCGATCGAGCATAAATTCGATTTAAAAAAATGCTTGCACGGCACTTCTATTCAACCGGACTTTCTAAATAACCCTATTGATGTTTCTCCAAGCCAAGAACTCATTCTCATTGAAAATATCATCAATAAATTTGGCGATGCTTTTAAACTTGGGTTCGAGATTGGCAGCCGTTACAACATGACGGATTTAGGTTTGTATGGCATGGCCTTAATGAACAGCACTAATGGCGCACATGCCGCTAAAATTACCAAGCGATTTTTAGACTTGTCTTATAACTTCACTGACATGAAGCTAAATATAAATGATGACAAAATCACCTTAAGCTGGTTTTGTCGCCATGCATATAATACTGATATTCAACAGTTCTTAATTGCCAGAGATTTTGGAATTTGCCATGTGGTACAAGATTTTATATTAGACGGGCGCAGCCGAAATGTATTTGAAGTAGGATTCTCTTTTCACTATTTAAAAGGAATGGAAGACATTGCTAATGCGTTTTCAACACGTTTAAAACATGGGCAAAAACAACACTACCTCATCACTGAAATAAGTCAGTTAAGGCGCTCTAGGAAAAATAGTAACCTTATTGCCGCCAATGCCATTGAAGATAGCTATCACGAAAAGTTAAACAACCTAAACCACGATAAAAGTGCCAGCAATAGAATTAAAGATTATTTATTATCGTTGGAAAAACTGCAGGTCACAAAAAAAGATGTTTCGGATGCTTTGCATATATCGGAACGCACATTGACACGGCATTTAGAAAAAGAAGGCATAAACTGGCGAAGCTTTATCAGTAATATTCGTTTAGAAAAAACACAACAGCTGCTGACCGATAGCAATAAAACATTGCAGCAGATATGTGACATGGTGGGCTATGCTAATGTGAGCTCATTAAGCCATGCCTTTAATAAAAATAAAGGCTTGTCTCCCACTGAGTATCGAAAAGAATTCATACATTCAGGTACTGTTGAAAATATTTTCGATTAACGATTCAACCACGCCCATGCTTGGCCAATGTACTCATAAATGGCCCTTTCTGATTTAAACAACCCTGCGCTATTAAACTTCCAGTCGGTTTTTTCTGTGTATTTGGCGATATAAAATGTCGGAGCAGGTAAGGCATTCACTTTGGCATCCATAAAAAACTGATAAGCCCTTGGCATATGGCTAGCACTGGTGACCAAAGCAAGTGATTGATTGCCCACATGTTTGCTCACAAATAATGCTTCTTCTTTTGTATCACGGGCTTGTTCAAACTTTGTAATGCGTGACCCGTCAATTCCAAGGCTCATAGCCACGTGAGCATAAACTTCTGCACTACTTTTTGAATTATTGCCACCGTAGCCTGTAACAATAAGTTTCGCGTTTGGCTGGGCGTTTAGAATACGCAACCCTTCCATTAAACGAGCGCGGGCACTGCTGGATAAGTGACTGGTAACTGGCACAGCCTCATCGCTTTCGACGCCAGTTCCTAATACCACCACATGCTCTACTTGATTGGATATTTCAAATTGAGCATAGCTTTGTTCAATCGGCCTAAGCAGAGGCGTTGAAAATGGATGCCAGCTAAACAACATCAACAACAATAAACCTGTGGTGGTTAATAACTTGCCTAGTTTGATGTGCTTGTTAAGCCACAATAACAACAAACCAGAAGCCATTAACAAAACACATATGCTTAATGGCATTAACCAAAAGCCGATGATCTTTTTTAGTAAAAATGCGATTTCCACTTAAAGCCTTTATATACATAAAAAGAGAGAGCCTGCGCCCTCTCTTATAATTATTTTTTTACACGTTTTACTTTGTCAGAGATAAAACTTGTGCTTGCCCTGCGGCTCGTTTGTCGGCGGCCGCTGTTACTGTATTGTTAATTTGGTTCAGGTAGACCCCATGCATGTTGCCATATTGGCGGCCTATATTTTTTAGCTTATGGCCCTTTGCCATCAGTGCTTGTTTTACTTCTTCACTGAAAGTGTCTGGCTCATGCTGGATCACATCCGGCAGGTACTGGTGATGGAAACGCTTTTTATCTACCCAGTCTTGAACAGGTTTACCTTGTAAGTGTTCTAACATGCCTAAAAACACCATGGTGATAATACGACTGCCACCGGGTGTACCTAAAATTGCAATACCCTGTCCATCTAATGAATCGCTCTCAACAAACGAAGGTGTCATGCTTGAAAGCGGGCGTTTTTCAGGGTCGATCGCATTGGCTTCGTTACCCACCAAGCCATATGCATTCGGCACACCCGGTTTAGCAGAAAAATCGTCCATTTCGTTATTCAATAATACGCCAGTGCCTTGTGCCACATAGGCGCTACCAAAGGGTAAGTTAATACTTAACGTGGCGCTTACTCGGTTACCCTGGCTATCAAGCACACTTAAATGGGTCGTATGAAACCCTTCATATATTTGCTGCTGAGTACCTAGACTTTTACTGTCCGTGGCTTTTTGCATATGGATACTGGCAGCCAGCTTGGCATTGTATTTTTTATCTAATAACCTTGCTTGCGGCACAGTAACAAAATCGGGGTCGCCCAAATAATGCGCACGATCAAAATAAGCACGACGCATAACTTCACTTAATAAGTGAACTTGATCGGCCTCATTCAGTTTTTGCCATTCAATCTTTTTAGTTGGGTCTTCATTTTTCGCCAAGCTTTCTAGCATATTTAACATTTGGCCAATGGCAATGCCGCCAGAACTAGGTGGTGGTGCGCTGATGATTTTATAGTCTTGATTGTTTAATGAATAAGGCACTTCAATGGCCTCACGCTCAATCACTTTGTATTTTTCTAAATCCGCTAGCTGCCAGATACCGCCGTTTTTTTGCACCTGTTCAACTAATTGTTTGGCCACCTGACCTTTATAAAAACCATCAAGGCCCTGCTCACTAATGGCCAGTAAAGTATTGGCTAAGTCTGGCTGCTTGATTACATGATTTACTTCTGGAATTTTATTGTCTGCTAAAAAAATAGACGCAGCATGAGGGTATTTATTTAAAACCTTTAAACGGTAGCTGGCCAGTTTTTGGTAATGTTCATAAACCGGGAAACCGTCTTGCGCAATTTTAATGGCCGCTTTTAAAGAAGCCGATAAAGGTAACTGACCATAGTTTTCTGCCAGATGTACAAACGCCGCAGCTTGACCAGGAATGGCGGCTGCCATTGGTCCATTTACTGACAGCTTAGGAATCACATTTTTGTTTTCATCTAAATACATATCACGATGAGCTTTTAATGGCGCTTTTTCACGAGCATCCACAAAAATGTTTTTATCAGCTTTGGCATCATGCAATAACCAAAAACCGCCACCACCCATGCCTGCACTAAACGGCTCCACCACCGCCAATACCGCTGCCGTGGCCACCGCTGCATCAAAGGCGTTGCCCCCTTGTTTTAAAATATCGATGCCCGCTTGTGTCGCCAGCGGATGAGCCGATGAAATGGCGGCATCGTGTTTGGCTTTAAGAGTATTTGGCGTTTCATTGCCTGAGCAGGCAATTAAAAATAAGGGTAAGAAAAAACTGAGTATGAGTTTCATTTTGGCGTCCCTGAAAAATTTCATGTATCTAAGCATAGATTCTAAATGAATAGTAGAAACACTGTTTTCCTTAGACTTACGACCATCACTGGCATTAACAACCTAGCAACATTCTTATAGGCAAAAAAAACCGCTTATTGATTTCTCAATAAGCGGTTTTCAAAGAAGGGCCTCGTGAAAACACCCTGCAACACATAACAGCTTAAGCTGTTAGCTTCTCATATTTGGCTTGTAGCTCATCTTGAGTCTCAGCGTTATCAGGGTCTAATGGAATGCAATCCACTGGGCACACTAACTGGCACTGAGGTTCATCATAATGACCGACGCACTCTGTGCATTTTGCTGGGTCAATTTCGTAAATCTCTTCGCCTTCAGTAATGGCTTCATTCGGGCATTCTGGTTCGCATACATCGCAGTTGATGCAATCGTCAGTAATTAGCAATGCCATAAAAAAAATACCTCTATCTATTGGCGTACTGTGCAGCGGATAAACCTACCTGCGTCAGTATAAATTCATTGTGTATCTGGCCATTTTAGACCGAAACCCTGATCAACTCTAATAGAAAATATTCAGGGCCTTAGAACATAGGTCAAGATTCGCGCTATTTCAGCTTAGCTCAGGTTTAAGCCGATACTATTTGTTAGCAAGCTTTTGCTGGGCATAAGTTTGTACTAAAGCATCGTCTACCAATGGGTGCACAAACTGCTTCACGTCGCCGTCTAGGCGGGCAATTTCGCGAATCAAGGTGGAGCTGATATAGGAATGCTTTTCGTGAGGGGTTAAAAACACCGTTTCAACGTCAGGTGACAAAGCACGGTTCATATTGGCTAATTGGAATTCGTATTCGAAATCCGAAACAGCCCGTAAACCACGCAATAACACTTGAGCGTTTTGCTCTTCAACGAAGTGAGCCAATAGGATGTTAAAGCCGACAATTTCCACATTGGGAATGTGCTTCAGCACTTCACGCGCTAACTCGCAGCGCTGCTCCAGAGGTAATAGCGGCTTTTTGTGCGGGCTTTCGGCAATGGCAACCACCACATGATCAAACATACGCGCAGCGCGCTCTACCAAATCGGTATGACCATTAGTAATGGGATCAAAGGTGCCTGGGTAGATAACTTTAATCATGAAATAAGGCCTTTAGGCAGGAGTGCATATAAAGTCGCATGGTAACCAAATTCACCAATAGAAGCTAGGCACTGTCAGGCCTAGCTCTTAATGGATTTTACCAAGGCTGTGGCCTGCTTTAGGGCCATGGCATAAACCGATAACTGCGGGTTCGCACCGATACTGGTGGGAAATACCGAGCCATCAATCACATACAGGTTATCCGCGTGATGAAACTTGCTCTCGCTATTCACTACTGATTCACTGACATCCTCACCCATGGTGCAGCCACCCATTAAGTGGGCCGTCATCAGGCGCTGGCGATGGATTTTTTGTGGCAAGGCATCAATGGCGTTTTTGCAGTCTTTTAAACTGGTGTAAAACTGAGCGTCATGGTGCAAAGGCATCACCTCTTTGGCCCCCGCTGCGAACTGAACTTCCGCCATAATATGGTGGGATTTACGTAAACCCTGCCATAAGTAATCGCTCACTTTATAATCTAATACTGGGCGACCACCTTGATCCAGCTCGATAGTGCCCCCTTGGCTGTCTTCATGAAAACCATCACGCATCAATGACAAGGTGCCCTGTAAATTTGGCAGGTCTTCCATGGTGTCGATGAGTTTCAAACCGTGAAAGCCGACAATTTGTGCGCCCATGGCAGGCTGCATTGGCGGTACTTCTAATTTAAAGCCCATGTCGCTAGCACCGTTTTCATTAGGGCTTGGCCACTGAAACTGGTCGCTATAAATGCTTTGCGGTGCGCCATAAAACGGATTGGTTTTATCATCCATGCGCGCAAGGTTTGCGTTCACTGGGTGAATGGTGGTGCGCTTGCCAATGCGATCATGAGGGTCCGGCGCATCTGAACGCAGTAATAATCCAGGCGTATTAATGGAGCCGCCGGCAATCACTATGTGCGGCGCTTTAAAGGTAAGTTTGATGCCTGTTTTTGTATGGCCATCGCTTCCAATGGCGTGGCACTCTACCGACTCCACTTTGTGTTCGGAGAAATTTAATTTTTCAGCGCTGCAGCGATAATACAAGCTTGCACCATTTTTCAGCGCCTCGGGCACAGTGGTGACCAACATGCTTTGTTTGGCGTTAGTGGGGCAACCCATGCCGCAGTAACCAAGGTCCCAGCAGCCATCCACATTGCGCGGAATAACCGACCAGCTCCAATCATTGGCTTCGCAGCCTTTTTTCAAAATGTCGTTATTGGCATTTGGTGGCATGGCCCATTTAGCAATGTTTAAGCGCGCCTCCATTTGCTCAAAATAGGGTTTCATTTCAGCGCTACTAAAACCTTTTACTGCGTGATGTTTTTGCCAGTGTTCAAGCGTGTTGTTCGGCGTGCGGAAACTTGACGTCCAGTTTACTACTGTGGTGCCGCCCACTGCGCGGCCTTGAAAAATACTGATGGCCCCGTCTTTGGTGGTGCGCCCGGCGCCTTCTTGATACAAATTGCCGTAGGCTTCTAGCTCATCCATGTTGAAGTTATCCGAGGTGTACAAACCACCCTCTTCAATCATTACCACTTTTAAACCGGCTTGGCTTAAAGTTTCTGCGCTCACACCGCCACCAGCACCTGTGCCGATAATAATCACGTCCGCTTCTACTGTGGCATGTTGCTGCAATTGACCTGCATCGGTGACATGCCATTTTTCAGCTTGGGCGCGTGTTTTGAAAATATCATCAATGGCCATGATTGGGTTCCAGCATGAGTTAATGGCAAACTGCCATTAAAAATTAAATACAAAATGCGTTTATTTTTATCGTTTTCTAATTTTACTTTTTAATTAGAAACGTTAAGCCGGCTTGGTAATTAAAAATCCAGCATGGGGTGGGCCTGGGTAGCCTACTTTTTCATGAACTTGTGGCATGCCATACCAGACAGCAATCAATAATTTACTGATGCCGTTATAGCCAAGATTTAATAAACCCAGTGAACTTTCGCGCCATTTATTTAAAAAGTGTTCTATTTCAGCTTCACTGGCGTCAGACCACTTACTCCACACACCTGTAGTTAATCCACGGCTCACGGAAAAATTTAATAAGTTAAACAAATCAATAATCTGTTTGTAGTTATGAGGGCCTAAATTGAAAATAGCGGAATCGATATTTTGCAATAAAAGCTGCAAACCTTCGGCTTGAGCAGCTGCATCTTCTGGCCATGTGCCTTTTAAAACAACCGGAGCCAGTGCGGTAAAAAACTCACGGTCTGCTTGGCGCAATACTTTCCAATCGCTATTGGCCGGCAAGCTTTCTGTGCAGCCTGTTAAAGTAGACGTAATGGATACCGCAGATAAAGCCAAACAACTGCCTGTGCCTAACTTTAAAAAGTTTCGCCTATCCATTCGTCTTCCTCAAAAATATAACAACGATATTATTTACTGCTTACTGCACTCTGCTTGAAAGCGTATACCGCCTACAAACAGAGCTGGATTTATTAATTAACGAATGATGAATTTATAAATCAAACGGTGCATTAAACGATCGTGTGGCGCATGAACCAATTTACCGGCGTTAATACGACCTTTTTTGTGCACAGATTTAGCATGGCTTAATGAGGTAAAACCTTCTTTACCGTGGTAAGCGCCAATACCAGAATCACCTACGCCACCAAACGGCATATCGTCTTGTGCGATATGCGTTAGGGTATCGTTAATGGTCACACCACCTGCGTGGGTCATTTCGATAATTTTGTTTTGCTCAGCCGAATTGTGGCTAAACAAATACAAGGCCAAAGGACGTGGGCGTGCGTTAATGTAATCAATGGCTTCATCTAATGTTTCGTATGCTACGAACGGCAATAGCGGGCCAAAAATTTCATCCTGCATGATTTGCATATCATCAGTGGTTTTACTGACTAATGTTAATGGCATCTTACGTGTGCCGGTGAAATCTTCATTCGCCGGATTAAGCTGATCGATGTTGGCGCCTTTTTCTTTTGCATCTTTTAATACATTTTGCAGACGCTGATGTTGGCGATCATTAATGATAGCGGTGTAATCGTTGTTATCACGCAAGGTTGGGAAGCACTGTTTATAATAACCTGCGATTTCCGCTTTTAACTGAGCCATTAAGTTTTGCGGGCATAAAATATAATCGGGAGCGATGCAGGTTTGGCCCGCGTTTGTGGCTTTACCAAATACAATGCTTTGGGCCGCGGCTTTGATGTCAGCTTTTTGCGTAATAATGGTTGGGGATTTACCGCCCAGCTCTAACGTCACTGGTACCAAATTTTTACCACAAGCCGCCATCACATGACGGGCAACCGCAGTAGAACCTGTAAAGATTAAGTGATCCCAATGTAGATTAGAAAATTCTGCGCCCACTGCCGCTTCGCCAGAAATAAGTGCTACTTGATCTTCACTGAAATATTCAGCAAACATAGACTGCATAACAAGGTTAGTGGCTGGCGTGAATTCAGATAATTTAATAACCGCACGGTTACCGGATGCCAACGCTGCGGCTAAAGGTGCTGCGGCCAATTGTACTGGGTAGTTCCATGGCACCATGATGCCCACTACGCCTTTTGGCTGGTAATGCACTTTGTTAGATGCTGGCGCAAACAACATGCCCACATGGCGCTTGCTTGGCTTCATCCACTTTTTAAGATTCTTTTTGTTATACGCAATGCCCTCTAGGGTCACCATGATTTCTGCCAGCATGGTTTCTGCTTTTGAGCGGCAGCTGAAATCCTGGTTAAGCGCATCAACTAACTGTTCTTTGTATTTGCGTAACGCAGCGGATAACTTGTCTAAATCATCACGGCGTTCTTTAGCACTAGGAAAAGGAGCCTTTAGGTATGCGGCTTTTTGTTTACTGAACACAGAATGTAAATAATCAATCTGTTGTTGGTCATCGTTCAATTGAACCGCAGTAGCAACCATGGTCTTTTCCTCTAGGCTATCAATAGGTGGAGTCATTATTAGAGTTAATACTCTAAAGGTCAATTGTTAAATGTCAATGTGACCTGCAGCCAAACACGCTAGCGTTTCTTTGTTGCAGTCATATGGCCTCAGTTTCACAGGCTGCCTGAGACAGGCTCACGAGCCGAGATTTTGCTTCCAGACAAGGCAAAAAAGCAGCGAAAAGGCGGAGTTTAGTGACCTAAATGAGTACTTTGAGCTTATTTTTAACGCGGGCTGGGGGCAAAAGATCAATCGTGAGCCTGTCTCAGCTTGAAACATTGCCCAACTTTATGGATGATCCTACGGCTGATTATTCAGGCATGTCGTAGAAGGAGAGGTAAATGAAAACCCGTGATCGCATTATTCAGGCCAGCCTTGAGTTATTTAATGCCGATGGTGAACGCAATGTCACCACCAATCACATCGCCTCTCACTTAGAGATCAGCCCGGGCAACCTGTATTACCACTTCAAAAACAAACAGCAGATCATTTTTGATATTTACCTGCAATATGAGGGCTTGGTAGACGACAACCTGCAAATGCCTGAAGGTCGCAGCCTAACCATTAATGACAAGCTCATTTATCTACAGAAGATTTTCCAAGGTCTGTGGGACTACCGCTTTATCCACAGGGATTTGCAGCATTTACTGCAAAACGATGCTGAGCTGCACAAACGCTATAACCAGTTCTTCAAACGCTGCCTAGAGCGTGTGCAGCTGATATTCAGGGGCCTAAGGGACGCGAATATCATTGATGCTACAGATAAAGAAATCCGCACTCTGGCGCTGAATACTTGGATATTGGTCACATCATGGTTTGGTTTTATGCACACCAACTTGCTTGTAGATAAAAACCAAGAAGAAAGCCGAGAGCTATTGAATGCAGGGGTTTATCAAATCTTTGCCTTAGAACGCCCGTATTTAACCAAGGACTACCAAGAGCCAGTGGCTAGATTAGCTGCGCAATTGGGACAATCGCTGGATCAATTGGCTGACTTGCCGGATTAGACCCATCTTAGGGGTCTATTACTCTTTATCTGCGCCCTAGAGCGCCCGTATTTAACCAAGGACTACCAAGAGCCAGTGGCTAGATTAGCCGCGCAGCTGGATCAATTGGCTGACTTGCCGGATTAAACCAAGAACTAACTAAGCGCCTGTGGCTAGATTAGCCACGCAACTGGGTCAATCTCTGGATCAATTGGCTGACTTACCCGATTAACACCCTGTCACTCGCCCTAGATTTAGGGCGAAACACACCCTTCTGGCCAAAACCCGCCTTACGTCACAAAAATACAAAAGCTCACAGTACACGCCCAGTAATTGCCTATAGTTAATTCACAGCAATTATTTTTGGCGGACACTGAATCCCAAGCAGCTTTGATCAGTTATCCGTCTATCATTAAAGGTACGGCGTCGTGAGTTTACCTAAGCGAATTCAAAAAGTGTTAGACGAGTGGAACGTGGACTACACCGTCGCCGATAAAGCACCATTGATGGTCACTTCTACGGTATACAATATGCCCGGTATTACAGACAGCACTGCACAGCTCACCATTTTAGAAGACGAACACGGCCG